>JACZCW010035894.1_pt1 | contig 22980 bp, 26 predicted proteins | sample 8641861 | NCBI WGS metagenome assembly JACZCW01 (sample SAMN15324607, study PRJNA640507) | soil metagenome | isolation source: intercropping sugarcane | place: China: Luxin town, Laibin City, Guangxi Province | collected 2019-07-25 | depth 10cm m | reverse complement strand
GCGACCTGGTCCGCCGCAATGTGCTCGCAGACCGCGCTCCGCTGGGGGAGTGGCTGCTCGCGTACTGCGAGCACCTGCGCGAGATCGCCGCCGGCCGAGGTGGTGAATCGGGCCTTGAGTTGACTGCGGAGCGCGCGCGCCTCGCGAAGGAACAGGCCGACCGGATCGCCATGCAAAACGCCGTCGCGCGTGGAGAGCTGGCGCCGGCCAACCTTCTCGAGCTCGCGCTCGCGCGCACGGGCTCCAAGGTGGGCCGCATCCTGGAGACGATTCCGGGGATGTTGCGCCGGCGCCTGCCGCAGCTCGGAGTCGATGACATCGCCGCTGTTACCGCCATCGTGGCGAAAGCGCGAAACATCGCGGCCGCGATGCGCCTGGACGATCTGGAAGACCCGGACGCTAATGAGCAGCAGGTAGAGGAGGTGATTGAGTGAGCCTCTTCGCGCGTTTCCCGGATTCGGAGATCCGCCTGGTAGATGACCATCTGCGCCGAGGGATGGCGGCGTGGGGTGTGCGCGAGGCCGTGGACCTCGAGACTTGGGCGCGGAAGAACTTTTACCTGTCGGCGGAATCCAGTTACGTCGAGCAGGCCTGGGTTCCTTGGGCGTTCCAGTCAGGGATTCTGGCGCTCATGAGTGATGATGCAGTGGAGGCAGTGTCGCTCAAGAAATCTGCTCGCGTCGGGTATACGAAGATGCTGCTGGCCGCCATCTGCTACAACGCAGAGCACCGCCGGCGAAACCAATGCGTATGGCGACCGACAGAGTCTGATGCCGGGAAGTTCACGAAGACCGACCTCGACACCGCGCTGCGCGACGTGCAGGTCATGCGAACGGTCTTTCCAACGTACCTATCGCGGCACAAGGACAACACCCTCGAGCAGAAGAAGTTCATCGGCTCGATACTGCACATCCGCGGTGGCACGGCGGCAAAGAACTACCGCGACCTGTCGGTGGATGTGGCGCTTGTCGATGAGTTGTCGGCCTTCGATAACGACGTCGAAGGTGAGGGCGCACCGGACTCTCTGGCAGCCAAGCGCCTCGAGGGCGCCACCTATCCAAAATTCATTTGTGGAAGCACTCCGAAGATCAAGGGCTTCTGCCTGATCGACGCGCGGTACGCCGCGGCTGATGAGCGCTTTACTTTCCAGATCCGGTGCCCGCAATGCGCTGGCCGCCATGCACTGACCTGGGGCGGCAAGGATGAGCCTCACGGTTTCAAGTTCGATCCGAAGGACCCGGATGGCGTGCGCCATCTGTGTCCGCACTGTGCCTATCCATTGACCCAGGCCGAATACCTCTCGGCTGCCGACACCGGCGAGTGGGTGAACGAGCGAGGGGATGTCTTCTGGCGCAACACCGGTGAGGGCGGATGGCGGTTCACCACGGAAGATGGAATTCCGGTCCCGGCGCCGCGCCACGTGGGTGTCCACGTCTGGACCGCATACAGCCCGAACGTCTCCTGGGGCCAAATCGTGCGGGAGTTCCTCGAGGCCTACGCAAAGCTGCAGGAGGGCGATGACGCCAAGATGAAGGCGTGGGTTAACACAACCCGCGGAGAAGCCTGGGAGGGAGAGGTCGAGCGCACAGACGTCGATGATCTGAAGAATCGTGCCGAGCCGTTCGCGCTACGCCACATGCCTAGGGATTGTCTTCTCCTGCTGTGTGGTGTCGATACCCAGGACAATCGGCTTGAGGGGGGCGTCTGGGGGCTTGGCCGCGGCGGACGGATGTGGACTATCGATCACCGGGTGTTCTTCGGCAACCCTGCGCAGCAGGAAATATGGGATGAGCTCGAGGACTTCCTCCGTACCCAGGAATACACCCATGCCAGTGGCATCCCGCAGAAGATCTACGCCACAGCTATTGACTCCGGCGGCCACCACGCTGACGCCGTGTATGCGTTTGCACACCGCTTGAAGGTGCTGCGCGTACACGCCATCAAGGGTGTTAGTGGCGAGGAGCGCTCGATCGACAACGGGAATACCAAGGTCAGTTACAAGTGGAACGGGAAGATCGAACGCCATGGACCTGTCCTCTGGCACGTGGGCACGAACCTCGCCAAGGACCGGTTCCAGTCGCGCCTCGAGGTGACGAAGCCAGGGCCTGGCTATGTGCACCTTTCCAATGAACTGACTGACGAATGGTACAAGCAGCTCGCCGGCGAGATCCGCGCCACGCGCAAGATGCGGGGTGGGACTGAGACCCGCTGGACCGCAGCCCGAAAGCGCATCGAGGTAAAGGACTGCCTGGCATATGCGATATGGCTCGAAGAACGCCTGGATCTTTGGGCGCCTCGGCGCGCGAAGTGGTGGGACCAGCTCGAGCAGCTGCTTCAGTCGGAGGATCTCTTCAGCATGGCGCCGGCCGCCGCGCGCCAAGAGGTGCCGGCCACACCTCGCGTCGCACCGGCTGCCTTGTTGCAGACCCGACCACCCGCGCCACGTAGGGGTGGTGTCGTCGATGGGGACTGGTCCATCCGATGAGCGCCGGCATGGATCGTCTATCTGCACTGCGCGCCGAACTTGTGGCGGCCATCGTCGAGAAGAACGGCGTGACTGAGACCGAAGCGCTGCCTTTCGTGAACGCTGTGCTCGTCCACCTGCAGGACCTTTACGGCGGCGAGCGGGTGTACATTCCGGCACCTCGCGCCAAGCACGATATGGCGGCGCTTGAGGCCGCGCTGAGGTCTTCGACACCGACCGCCGTGGCCCGCAAGTTTGGGACCAGCCGGGCCACCGCCTACCGTCTCAAGTCTTGCCTAGTTTTGAGACGCGACCTGGACGAAAGTCCGGCGCCATGCCCTCCGTCAACGAAGAGCGCCTGAGCCTATACCTCGCCGCCGAGAGAGCGATCCTGTCCGGCCAGTCCTACCGCGTCGAGGATCGACAGGTTGAGCGGGCTGACCTGGCGGAAGTGCGCGCGGAGATCCAGCGTCTGCAGACTGTGGTCGCTCGAGAGCAGACCGCAGCGTCCGGTCGGGGTGGGCGCTTCTCCCAAGCCAACTTCTCGGGATGCGACTGATGGCTTCAGCCAAGAAGGCCATCGGTAAGGCCAAGGCGGCCAAGCGGCGTCAGCCGAGAGCCACCGGGAAGCACGCCCCGGTCCAGGCAGCGGTGCATGAGGCGGTGCGCCCCTCACGCCAGCGACGGCTTGCCCGTGATGCGGGCTCAGCCAACTCGATCGTCCAGCAGGATGCGAAGCAACTGCGCGACAGCGCCAGGGCGCTGTGTCGAGACCATGACATCGCGCGCAACGCGATAGCGATCCTGGTGCAGAACACGGTCGGATCCGGCATTGACGTCATGCCCGCGCCTCGGCGGAAAGGCGAAAAGGTTGATCGAGATCTCGCGCAGCAGCTGCGAGATCTGTGGGATGAGTTGTGGGAGCGCCCTGAAGTTACCTGGCGCCACGACATGGGCAAGTGTCAGCAACTGCTCGCCTGGTCAGCCTATCGCGATGGGGAGGTGTTCTGGCAGCAGCTGGCAGGCCCTGTCCCTTACCTCGACCACGGCACCTCTGTGCCGTTCTCGCTCGAGTTGCTCGAGGCGGACATGGTTCCGCTGGATCTCAATGATGACTCGCGCAACATCATGCAGGGCATCGAGCGAAATGCGTGGGGGCGGTTCGTTGCTTTCCACGTGCTCAAGAAGCACCCAGGTGACCCCGGAATTGGAATCCGAGTTGACACCAAGCGTGTTCCGGCCGAGCAGGTCTACCAGTTCGCGATGATCGACCGTATCCATCAAGTTCGTGGCCTATCCGTGTTCGCCTCGGTCATGAACCGCATGCGCGACATTCAGGATTATGAGGACAGCGAACGCATCGCAGCCAAGGTCGCTGCGTCAATGTGTGCGCAGATCGTCAAGGGTGGGCCGGACACGTTCGTCGGTGATGGCGGCAATCCAGGCGGGGCTGTCGGCGCTGCCACTGACCGGGCTTACCGTTCGCTCACGATGGTGCCGGGCATGATCGCGGATGACCTGCTGCCGGGCGAGAGCATCGAGATACTGGACAGCAAGCGACCGAATCCAAACGTCGCAAGCTACGTCGACAGCCAACTGCGGAGAGCAGCCGGCGGCTTCGGCGTCAGCTTCAGCTCCCTCTCGATGAACTATAACGGCACCTACAGCGCCCAGCGCCAGGAGCTCGTTGAGAAGTTCGGCGCCTACATCATGCTCGGCGAGCAGTTCATAGCGCGCGTGATGCGGCCGATCTGGAGTCACTTCGTCTCGACCGCTGTGCTCGACGGCAAAGTCCGCATGCCGCGGGGCATGACGCTGCGCGAGCTGTCGTCAGCAATCTACATGCGGCCGCAGATGCCGTGGATTGATCCGCTCAAGGAAGTGATGGCGCGCGGTGAGATGGAGGATCGTGGGTGGCAGGCGCCGCAGCAGAACATCCTGCTGACCGGAAACGATCCGGAAGAGGTGTTGCGTCTCCGAGAAGACTGGGCGCAGCAGACCAAGGATCTCGCGCCGGCCGGTGGCGCGAAGGTGGTCCAGATCACCGAACCCGATGAATCGAATCAAGCCCGTCGCGACGATCTTCGCCGCGCCACGGTTAGCGAAGCCGTCAAGGAGGCCGCGTAATGCCAATGCCAAGAATTTCCCCCAGGTTGCGTGAGGCGCTCGCGCGCGGGAATCAGCCAGCTCTGGAGGGCCCTGTTGGCACGATGCGTGTCGTGCAGGCTGCCGACCAGGCGTCCGTGGACGTCCTGATTTACGGCCACATTGGTAGCTCGTGGTGGGATGAGGATTCGATCACCGCCAAGTCTGTCGTGGACGCTTTGAAGGACAGCACGGCAGAGACCATCAACGTTCGGATCAACAGCTATGGCGGGAGCGTGAGCGATGGCATCGCCATACACAACGAACTGCGGAGACACTCCGCACGTGGTGCGAAAGTCAACGTCACAGTTGACGGGGTGGCCCTGTCCATCGCCTCTTTGATCGCCATGGCCGGCGACACAATCACGATGGCGAGCAACACGTCGATGATGCTGCACGCCCCGTGGGGAACCCTCTACATCGAGAGCCATGCGAAGGACATTCGCGAGATCGCGGAGGAGTTTGCCTCGGTCCTGGATGTCATGGGCAAGTCGATGGCCCAGAGCTATTCTCGCAAGACCGGCAAGCCGGCTTCCGAGTACGAGGCCATGTGGGCCTCTGGAAAGGATCACTGGTTCACGGCAGAGGACGCAAAGGCCGCCGGCCTTGCAGATGTCGTCACCGATGCGGAAGAGACGGCCTCAGACGATGACGAAGAGGACGGAGAGGAAGCTTCCGCTCTGGCACAGAAGCTCCTGGCCAGCGCGCCCGAGACCATCCGGGCGAACCTGCGAGCTGCACTCAAGCTGAGCCATGGATCGAATTCGCGAGCATCCGCCCGCGCAAATCCGCCGGCTACCACCGGCACTACAAACGGAGATCAGACGATGCCCAATCCAACCAACCCGGGCGCGGCGGGTGCCGGGAATGCCGCTGACGTGCAGGCCGCCCTTGGCGCCCTTCGTGCGCGCAACACGGAGATCCTCGCCCTTGCCGCCACCTGCGCCGACAACAAGGAAGTGCAGGAGTACGTCCAGCGCGTCGTGGCCGAAGCGGATGCACAGGTCACTGCCGGTGACGTGGGCAAGGAGATCCTGCGTATCCAGGCCAAGAATCGGGTGCCGCTCAACGGCGGTGGCACGGTGATCGCGGGAGCGGATGAGCGCGACAAGCTGCGCGACGCGATGGCAAACGCCGTACAGGCGCGCGCCGGCATGGCCAAGGCGGATCCGGCGAACCCGTTCCGCGGCTATACGCTGCAGGAGGTGGCTCGCGTCTGTGCGGAGCGCGCCGGCGTCAATGTGCGTGGCATGGACCGCCTGGCCATGATCGGCGCTGCGTTCACGCATCACAGCAGCGACTTCCCGCTGCTGCTCGCGAATGTCTCGCAGAAGGCCTTGCTGGCCGGATACAACGACACGGTGGAGCTGTTCCCGCAGTTCACACGCCCTGTCAACGTATCCGATTTCAAGCCCGCCACGCTGGCCGGCCTGGGACTGTTCTCCAACCTGGAGATCGTCCGCGAGAATGGCGAGTACAAGTACGGCACCTTCAGCGAGGCCGGCACCACCATCCAGCTGGCCACCTATGGCAAGCTGTTCGGCATCAGCCGCCAGGCGATCATCAATGATGATCTGAACGCCTTCACGGATGTGCCGCGCAAGATGGGACAGGCCGCCAAGCGTACCGTCGGCGCTGCGGTGTTCAACCTGCTGACCAGCAACCCGACGCTGTCGGACGGCGTCGCGCTGTTCCATGCCAACCACAACAACCTCCTCACGGGCGCAGCGATTACCACCACGTCGGTGGACGCCATGTCCGCTGCCATGGCCAAGCAGACTGGCCCCGGCGGCGTTGGCACGGTGAGCGTACCGCTGAAGTACCTGGTGGTTCCGATCGCGCTGCGCGGCACCGCGAAGACGGTGAAGGAGAGCCAGTTCGAAGTGTCCTCCAACAGGAACAACACCACGCCGAACAGCGTGCGGGACACGTTTGAGGTTCTGGCCGATGCACGACTGGATGCCGTGAGCGCCGCCGCCTGGTATGGCGTCGCCGATCCGGCCCAGTGCGACGGCATCGTGGTTGCGTACCTTGACGGCCAGCAGGAACCGTACCTGGAGTCGAAGGACGGCTGGAACGTGGATGGCACCGAGTTCAAGGTGCGCATCGATGCCGCAGCGGGCATCGGTGACCACCGCGGCCTCGCAAGGAACCCCGGACCGTAAGTCAATGCGGGGCGCCGCTGTCGCGCCCCGCTGTCCGAAACATCAATCAGCTCAGGAGTAAGGTTCATGTCCACAAACTTCGTACAAAAAGGGGATGTGATCGATCACACCCTCGCTGGCACCGTAGCCAAGGGCGCGCCGGTGGCGCTCAAGCACAACATCGGCGTCGCCCTTGCCGGCGGCGGTTCGGGAGACGGGATTCCGGTCGCCGTCGAGGGTGTGTTCACGGTTCCGAAGGTGTCCGGCGCGGTGTTCGTCGTCGGGGAGAAGCTGATCTGGGACAGCTCGGCCGGCGCCTTCGACGACTCAGCCGCGACCCCAGCCTCCGGAGACATCACTGGTGCCGTGATGGCCGTCGTTGCGGGCGCGGATGGCGAGACCACCGCCACCGTCAAGCTGACACCCGGCAACAACACGCTCACCGCCTGAGCTGGGCGGCGAGGATTCCGCCACTTGATGGTTGCCATGTTCGAGGATGTCTATGCGGCTCCGGAGAGCCTGAGCCACATTGATGTGCGGTTCAGGCTCTCCACCTTGGGGGTGCAGCCAACCAGGTGTGCGGCGTGATGATCACAGAGACTGAGGAGGACCGGATCCAGATGGTCCAATCCTTGGGGATGGGGTATCGCGCACAGACGCCGAGCGGATCGGCGGATGTGATCTTTCACGACACGCATGTTTCCGTGGATGCGGTGTCCGGGTTTCGGATGAGTGACCACTCGCCATGGCTGAAGATGACGACTCAGCAGGCTACCGCCCTCCAATTGGTAAAGGGCGCTGCGGTGACCATCATCAATCCATGCGGTGGTTGGGTGCAATACCGCGTGCGCGACCCACAGCCTGACGGGACTGGAATGAGCCGCATCGAGCTGGACAGCTGTCCTTGAGCAGAGGGCTGTGACCGGGTGAGTTAGACAGGGGGTGGTATGGCGGCGGCAGCGATCGACGTGAGCGAGCAGGCGAAGTTGGATGCCTATGTGGCGAGGGTGACGAAGCGCCCCAAACAAGTCTGCCGGGCGCAGGCCGCCGCAGGGTGTCAGACGAAGTGGGTCATCGAGGCAGTGCAAGAGTGGTATGAATTCAATTACCAAGCAGGTTCCGTTCCTGGATTGCCTACGGAGAATGTCTTGCACCGCGCTGCGCTCCTTTTGCCACGCCCTCCATTGAGGGTAGGGCCGCCGATTCAGGACCCGCCCCCTCGGGTTGTCGCCGTCGGCAGGGCGATTGGTGAACTTCGAGAATCGCGAGTGACGGTCCTGATCGCGTGCGAACGATTCGCGAGATTCGGCATTGAGCGTGCTGCTCAGCATCTGGGGATGACCGTTCCTAGCACCAAGGCGCACCTCAAAGAGGCGCGCGACGGGTTGGCGCACGTGCTGCGCGGAATGGGCTGGAAGATTCCGAAGGAAGATTAGTGTTGCGTTATAACGCATAGGGACCTACGATCCCATCGTCGAAATCTGACACTGAAGCCCCGCCACCGAGCGGGGCTTTTCGTTTCCGCCCGCCCCGAGACACACGCCGCACCGCATCCAGCTCGGACCCGCGGGCACTTCCCCTCGCGCGCCGTCGAGACCCGGCGCGTGACGCCTGGCCACATGGCCGCCCCCGCGGACAGGCGGGGCTTTTCTTCCCGGAGACGCCCATGAACTTGCGACAGAAGTTCCGCCACTGGCTGGCGAACCAGCTGCAGGTCGTGGTGCTGCTCGGCTGGAGGAAATCCGCGATGCGGCTGTGGGCCTACCTGAAGGGCCAGCGTGTCGGGGTGATCCTCGGCGCGGTGCTGGTGCTGCTGCCCATGCTGGCGTTTGGCCAGGTTGCGCCGACCACGGCCCAGCTCGACTGGACAGCGCCGGTGCAAAACACCGACGGATCCGCCCTGACGAAGTGCGCGACCCAGGCGAGCACGGGGCCGTGCCTGCTTGCGTTTCGCGCCTACCACGGGACCACGGAAGCCGCGGTGCAGGCCAAGACGGACGGCCGGGCCATCAACGACCGGAATGCCACCAGTTACGACTGGACGGGCCTCACGCCCGGCACGCACTACTTCGCGGTGACGGCCCTCAACGGGGACGGCAGCGAGTCTGCGCTATCGGCCCTCGGCGGCAAGCTGGTGCCGGCGCCGGTTCCTCTGCCTCCGGGGGACTTCACCGTGCAGCAGGACACCACGGCCTACCGCATGCGCCAGGCGGTGGACGGCTTCGAGATGGTGGCGCTGGGCACTGTGGCGCCTGGAACCGCCTGCAAGCCAGATCAGTCGGTGAATGGCTACTTCGTGGTCCCGCGCGACGCGGTGACGCTCAGCAGTCCATTCGACACGAAGCCGCTGATCACATTCGCCCGATGCGGCTGACTGACTGGCTGCTGGGCCTCTTCGACAAAAGGATCCGCTCCATGCGCAAGGAAATCTCTGACCTGGTTGCGGCCACGCAGTCGCTGCAGCAGCAGAACGCGGTGCTGGTGGCCAAGGTGGATGCGGAGGTTGCCAACAGCAATGCGCTGAAGGCAGCCCTAAATGCCGCCATCGCTGGCCAGCTGTCGGACGAGGAGAAGCTGGCTCTGGGCGCCTCTGCGGCCAGCATCGCTCAGGTGCAGCAGAGCCTCGGGGAGTCGTCGCAGAAGCTGGCGGACTCGGCTGCGGTGAATGCGCCTTCGAACTAGCCGGGCGCTCCGGAGCGTCTGGTGGCTGACTACGTCCAAGAGAACGAAAGCGGGACCGCGACAGGGACAAACCCTGTAGTCCAAGCTTTCGGTAGCGCTGTCACCGCCGGCGCGTCGCTCTATTGCGCCTGTCTTGGGATATTCGAGAGCGGCGCGACCGCGGGCGTTGTTACGGATTCTCAGGGCGGCACGTGGCAACTTCTGGGCTCACTGGAGCCGAACACTGGAACGGTTGACGGCCGTCGCGGCGAACTTTGGGTCTGCACGGATCATCCTGGTGGCACAACTACCGTCACTTGGACTAAGCCGGCTGGCGCCAGCGGTAACGCGCGCATCCAGATTTATGAGATCAGCCAGAGCGTGGTTGCGGACTGGGCTCTAGAAGTCCTTTCGAATCCGGGGACAGCGGCGAATGCCGTAGCATCGAGCACCCTAGACATCGGCGCTGCAGAGCAAGCGATGCTCGTTGGCACCTGCTACAGCAATGGCGCTGGAACAATTGCTGCGGGTACCGGGTTCACTGATGACGGAAGCTTCATTCTGACTTTCGGTCGGACGGAGCACAGATCGGTAACTGCAGACGCCGCTGTGACGTTCACCGCCAGCAACGCGGCCGACGACTTCATCATCTTTGCTGTCGCGTTCGTTGATGCCGGCGCAGTAGAAGCGGATGTCTCGGAAGGAGCGAACCTCGGCGCGAACTTTAACGGCGTTGTCGCCGCATCAGGAGGCCTATCCGCAGCAGCGGGCTTCGGGGCGTCATTCGTCGGTAGGGTAACGGCCCATGCGGCACTGACAGCAGGCATCGGGGCAGCGGCGACGGGCCCGGGGCGGGCTGATGCCGCTGGGCAGCTGAGCGCGCCGGCGTCCGTGGCCATGCTGGCTGCGGCACTGAGCCAGGCCGCTGCCGCTATCCAGGCCGGGCTGGCTGCCGGGGAGAGCTGGGCTGCGCATGCGCAATCTGCGGCCGACCTCGCCGCTGCTGGTGAGTTCGGCGCGGAATTCGACGCCGAGACCACGTCCGCACAGACGGGGGCAGTGCAAGCCGGCACTGCTGCTGGGGCCAGCTTCACAGCTGCGGCGCAGGCGATTGCATCGGTTGCGCATGGAGTTTCCCTTGCGACGGTCATCGCCGGCATCGCCCAGGCGCAAGGTGCGCTGTCCGCTGGATCGAGCCTGACGCTCGCCGCGGCCGCACTGGTGAGCGCGCAGGCGGCGGTTGCAGCTGGGGTGGCCCTGGGTGAGGTGTGGGCCGGGCACGCGGATACGTCCCTGGCGCTGGCTGCTGCCGGCGAGTTCGGTGCCAGCTTCGATGCCGCCACGCAATCCGCCCAAATCGGCGCGCTGTCCGCTGGCACAGCAGCTGCGGCGCAGTTCGCCTCGGCAGTACAGGCGCTGGCCGCTCTCACGGCCACGGCCGGCTTCGGTGCAGTGATCGTCGCCATCGTCGACAGCCAGGCTGACCTGACCGCGGCAGCCGAGTTCGGCGCCACTTTCCAGGCATCCGGCGGCGATGCCGAAATCCTGCCGCCAGCGAGGGCGACCATCACGGTCGCGCCTCGCAGTCGAGTTCTTCGCATCGTCCCGCGGGTCCGCACGATCCGCCTGCACTGAGGAAACCAAGATGGAAAAGTCTGCGATCCGCGTCAATGTGGGCGTGGCGGCCGCGCTGCGCGCGATTACTCCCGAGCAGCGCCTCGGCATGAAGGGCCACTGGGAGGTCACTTGCCGCGACAAGCACGGAAACGTGAAGTGGAAGGACACGATCGACAACATCGTGGTCAACGCGGGCCTCAACCACATCCTGGACGTGGTGCTCTCGGCCGCCACCCAGGTCACCGCCTGGTACATCGGCCTGCTGTCCGCCACGCCCACCGTTGCGGCCGCCGACACGATGGCCTCCCACGGTGGCTGGACAGAAGTCACCGCCTACGACGAGGCGGACCGTCAGGGGTTCACCGAGGCCGGCGCGTCGAGCCAGAGCCTCAGCAACACCGCGAGTCCGGCGGTGTTCACCATCTCGACCAACGGCACCCAGATCGGCGGCGCCTTCCTCACCAGCAACAACACGAAGGGAGGCACCACCGGCACGCTGTACGCCGCCGGCGCGTTCACCGCTGGCAACAAGGACCTGGACGACGGCGACACCATCGACGTCACCCTCACTGCAACCGCGGCTGCGGCGTAAGGAATCGACATGGCAAAGAAACTGGTGGTGCTCCAAAACTTGGAGCAGGGCATGAAGCGCGAGGAAGGCGGCGTGATCAAGCTGTACGAAGGACAGCAGCTGCCGGTCGAGCAGACCGAGCACGGGCTGGTCGTACCGGTGGCGGGCAAGAACCGGCTGGTTCCACCCGCGTTGGTGGAGAAGTGGACGGCCGCCGGCCTTGTCCGCGTCGACGACGCGGAATAGCCGCGTCTGATCGATGAGCTGCACCGTCCTCCTCGCCCGCAAGTGGGAGCAGCCGACTGCCCCAGGCGGGGCGCGGCTGTACCAGGTCGACCTCGACTGGGCCCTCGGGCGCCAGTGGGAGTCGAAGACCTGGGAGCAGGGGGACATCATCCGGGCTGGCGCGTACGACGCGGAGTGCATTTCAGGCGGGCGGGCCGGTGCAGTCCCTCCCCGCTTTCCAGTAACCTTGGGAAAAGAGTTCACGGACGGCAGTGTTCGATGGAAGATCGTCGCGCCGTCGAGCTCCAGCCTCGAGACGACGATCAACACGTTCGACTGGGCGGCCCCAACTGGCATCGTGGCTTCAGGCGGCCAGGACACGGCCACCGGCTCCGTACGCATGTTGACTGTCGGCTCCAGCGTCGAGCCAGGTGAGTACGAGCTCATGGTTACCGCGACATGCCAGAACGGCGAGATCATCAAGCAGCCTTGCATCCTATTGGTGGCTTGACGAGGTGCTGAAAGTCCGTTTCGACGATCGCGCCATCGCGCGGGACATGAGCAAGTTCGTCGACAAGCAGTTCCGCTTCGCCCAGGCGCAAGCCCTGACGAAGGTCGCAAAGTTCTCGCAGATGGATATCCGAGTGGCTGCTGCAAGGGAGTTTGCCAGCCCGACTCCATACACGATCAACAGTACGTATGTGCGTCCGGCCACGCCGAGCAAACCAGAGGCCTCGGTGGGGTGGAAGGACAGTGGTAGACGCGAGCACTACCTCGCAGCCCAGGTCCACGGAGGCCATCGAATCGACAAGCGGTTCGAGTTTCATCTGCGACGCGCTGGCGCGCTTAGCAACGACGAGTTTGTCGTCCCAGCCAAGGGATACCCATTGGACGGGTTCGGAAGCATTCCTCGAAAGGTCTACGCCGCGATTCTTGCTGACCTGCAGGCCCACCCTGATGAGCGGACGAGGTCAACCGCAGAAAGCAGGGCGAAGAGGACTCGGCGCCGGAAGATCGGGAAGCGCGCGATCTACTTTCTGGCGCCGCGCGGGGGAAAGCTCCCAAGGGGAATCTACGAGCGCACGTGGACAGCATTCGGCTCGGCGATCAGAGGTGTGTTCATGATCGTGAGTAGGCCATCGTATAGGGCGAGACTCCCGATGCAGCAAATCGTGCAGCAGAACATCAGTGAGCACCTCGAGGCACAACTCCACATAGCACTGAGTGCGGCGGTGGCTACAGCGCGCTGACGTGGCCGGGAATGGAGACACCGATGAGTCATCTTCGAGATCGGATTCGCGACGCAGTAATGGCCGCGTTCGATTCGATCGATGGGTTGAGCGGCCGCGTCGTGTCGGATCCTTCCGAAATCGAAGGAGCGCAAGACGATCCATGGGTTGAAGTTGTTGTCGGTCCCGAGCTCGTTACCAACCGGACGATCGGCTCGCAGAACAGCGGCCGACGGTTGGTGCGCCAGCTCCGTGTGAGCGCTTGGATCCACACACGAGGCTATGCCGAGGCCATTACAAAGCAGGGCGACGTGCTGGCCGCCCTAGAGGCAAAGGCATTTTCGTCCAAACGTCTGGACGGGCTGCTCTTCGCGCCGCTGACCCTGGAGTCGATTCAACCGGCTGAACCGAACAGGGAGGGAGCCCTCCCGCGACACTCCGTCCTGATCACATGGTCTTGCGCCTATTCCACGACGGAAGCGGATGCAACCGTCGCCAACGTCCACTAGGAGGACAATCCGATGTCACTGACTGCATCCCTGAAATTGCTGGTAAGCGCGCAGCTCACCGGTACTCTGGACCTGGCCGCCCAGCGGGCGACCCAGGATGTGGCTTACCTCCAGAGCTATTCGGATGGCGCTGGCGCCGATCAGGCCGACGTCATCTTCTCAGACCGGCGGAACCTGGCGGCGAGCGCGAACGAGGACCTGGACCTCGTCGGAGCACTGACCAATCTCCTGGGCGGTTCGGCATCGATGGCGCGGATCAAGGCAGTGATCATCAAGGCACTGCCGACGAACACCAACAATGTGCAGGTGACCAGGCCGGCATCGAATGGCGCGCCACTCTTCATGGCCGCTGGCGACGGTATCTCACTGGCGCCCGGCGACGTCTTCGCCTGGTTCTCCCCGACTGCGGCGGGCAAGGCCCTTACGGGCGGCAGCGCTGACCTGCTGAACATCGAGAACAGCGCCGGATCGACCGGCGTGGACTACGAGATCACGGTTCTGGGCGCCGCCACGTAACGGTTTCCAGTAGCAACTCGATCCTTGCCCCGTTCTGAGCGGGGCCTTTCTTTCCCAGACGGAGAAACACCATGGCCTACTATGCAGCCAGTGCCGAGGCGACCCTCTACATCGGCACGGCCACTGGCGCGAATAGCGCAGCGCTGCCGGCTCCGGGTTCCGACACGTTCCAGGAAGTCGGCCTCTTGCGCTCCCTGCAACCGCCAGCCGTCGAGCAGACCGCCGGCTCGTTCCGTGTCCTGAATGACAACAACCCGCGCTCCACCGGCGGCCGCCAAGTCGATCAGGAGTACACCGGCGTGGTCGCCATCGACCGCTCGGACGCCGGCTTCGCAATGCGGGCCGATGCCAAGGTCGCCGGGGGCCGCTACCGGAACTTCCGGGTGATCTATCCGGACGGTGCGATCGAGGACTTCAGCGGGTTCTGTCGCCGCTACGCGCCGACGGCGCTGAACGCGGATGAGGAGACGGCGCCGCACGAGGCCGAGTTCGCCATCCGGGTCGATGGCGAGATCGAGGAGTCCTGATGGACCTGGAAGAACTCTTCGCCGACGCGCCGAAGGAGAAGGTCGAGCCTGTCACGATCGGCGGAAAGACTCTCTACGTGCGTGGCATGGATCCGCTGCGCCGCTCGATGTTCTGGGACTACTACGGGCATTCCAAGGCCCAGAACATTCCGGTGCCGAGTTACGTGGTGGTCGCTCTCGGCCTGTGCGACCAGGACGGTGGGCCTACCAAGAGCTCGCATGAGACGAATCTCCGCATCCTCGCGACGCGCAACGGTGAAGAGGTCGAGGCCGCGGCAGGTCGCGTGCTCGAGCTGAGCGGCCTGAAGAAGGGCGCTCTGGAGGAAGCCGAAAAAAATGCTACGCCAGCCGGAGCGCCGGTTCCTGTTCCGGCTGGCGTTGGCTCTCGGAAAGACCGTCGGGCAGCTGCTGCACGATCTCGAAAAGCACCGCGTCGGCCAGTTCGGAGGGCTTAGCGAGCTCATTCAGTGGCAGGCATTCTCTCGTATCGAGCACTTTGGCTACGAGATGGAGAACTTCCGCATGGGAGTCATCGCCTCAACTGTGGCCAATGTGGCACCGCGCCGCGGTCGCGCCCTGAAGCCATCGGACTTCTACCCGTCGAAGCGAACCATAGGTCCTTCCAGGCGCCAGCAGCGCCTTCTCGCTGACCAGAAACCCAGGGGCAAGTAGTGGCCATCCGACCAGTCACGATCAGCTTCACCGGCGACGCTCGCGCGTTCTATGCCGAGATGAACAAGGTACGTGGTGAGTTCGGGGCCCTGCGCGGCGAGGCCTCGAAGATCAGCGGATCCTTCAGCCAGATCGGGACGATCATCAAGGGCTATTTGGGTTTCCGCGCTGTCACCGGGACGATCCGTGGCATCGTCAACGCCACGGCAGAAGCAGAAGCTGCACAGGCGCAACTGAACAGTGCATTGGCTGCTGCGGGTGCGGTGGTCAAGGACGCGTCGGCGGAGTTCCAAGCTCACGCTACTCAGTTGCAGCGTACGACCAAATTTGGTGACGAAGCCGTGATGCAGGTGCAGAGCCTGTTGCTTTCGTTCAAAGGGCTGTCTGGGGACACTGTGAAGCGGGCGACTGAGTCAGTGCTCGTCCTGTCCACTCGGATGGGCATCGATCCGCCGGAGGCCGCGAAGCTGCTTGGTAAGGCCCTGGCTGACCCCCAGAGAGGAATGACCCAACTTGCGCGCTCCGGCGTTGTGTTCTCCGATGGGGAGCGCGAGCGCATCAAGGTCATGCTCGACGCTGGGAAGGTGACCGAGGCTCAGGCGGCGATCCTCGCCAAGCTTGAGAAGCAGTTCGGCGGCGCCGCTACGGCTGCGCGGGACACATTCGGTGGCGCGTTGGCCGGGCTGAATAACGCCTTCGGAGACCTTCTTGAGGGTGGCTCGGGGTTCAATGCCGCTTCCCAGGCGGTGAACGATCTCACCGAAGTGCTCTCCTCGGAGCAGACGAAGTCCGCTATCCAAAGCCTGGTTTCGGGCCTGGCAACGGTAATCAGCCTCGCGGCGCAGGCGGCGACCGGAATCACTCTTCTCTTGGGTGGGAAGGGCGGCAATGAGGCCGTCGATATCGACAATGAGATCCTTGCGCTTCAGAAGCGCCGGGATGCAATCCAGCGCGAGATCAACGCCGGCGGGGCGCGTGACGATTTCGGAAACTTCGCGCCGTACTCGAAGAAGCAGCTGGCTGCCGACCTGCAGAACCTTGCCGAGCTGGATCGGGAGATCGCGGCACTTGAAGTGAAATGGCAGGAGTTGGTTGACCGAAAGCCCGCCGTGGTCACGAGTGCGCCGGCGACGTCCCTGAACTTCACCACTGGCGGAACGCTCGACGAAGAGGAGACTGAGAGTCAGCGGAAGGCACGCGAGAAGCGGGAGAAGACCCAGCAGGAAGAACTTGCCGCGCGGTACCAGGCGGAGTTCGAGTACCACGAAGCGAAGCGTCTGCTTGTGGAGGATGCACTTACCTATGGCGATGAGCGGGCCAAGTCCAGCTTTGACCTGGCAATGCAACAAATCGAGGCCGAAACGGAGTACGTTCGGGAGCAAGCCGAAGAGCGCCTGAAGATTGAGGAAGACCTGCAGGAGCGCGTGCAGTCGCTGCGGGAGGGTGCCGTGAATGCAGGGATCAACCTTCTGCAGTTCATGGCACAGAAGTCCAAGGCTGCGGCCATCGCGCTGATCGCAGTGAACAAGGCGATGGCCATCCGCGAGGCTCTGAACAATACCGCCGTTGCGGCGACCATGGCGCTGCGGAGCGTGCCTTACCCGGCGAATATTGCCGCGGCTGCCCACGTGAAGACGCTGGGCGCCATTCAGGTTGGCCTTATCGCGGCAAGTGGGGCCTTGGAAATTGGCTCAGTGGGCTCTGGCGGCGGCGGGCCAGCTGTCTCGCCCGGCACACCTAACAACCCCATCTACACGCGGCAGGACGAGGGTGCTCAGCCTGGTGCCGAGAGTCAGCGGGCCCTGCAAGTGGTATTCGCCGGACCGGTCTATGGGATGGATGACTTCAAGGATCAACTCGTCGGCATGATCCGTGAAGAAGTCGACGGGCGTGACGTGGTGATGTTCAGCGGCAGCAGCCGCCAGGCGCAGGAACTGCGACAGGCGGCCTGATGGGCATGGTGACCTTCACGGCCCGGGCCTCGCTCATGCCCGAGCACCAGGATGGGCAAGCCGTTTCCTTCGAGGTCGACTTTCAGGACGCGAAGCGCCGACGCGACGTGCGCAAGTACCCTCATCGCGCCATCTCCGGGCCCCTGGAGACGCTCTACGAGGGAGCCGACACGCTCTGGGACCTGGATCTCGCGCCCACTTTCGGAGACCAGCAGGCGAGGGTGAAGGAGTTCTTGGATTCCACTGCCCGGGGCGGCACCTTCAGAATCTGGATTTACGGCACCGAGGCCGCCCCGATCACGGTGCGTCGCGCTGACAAGGGTTACACCTCCCAGCCCTTCAGCCGCACCGGTACCCTGTCCAGGGACTACTACACCCAGCGAATCACGGTGATCGAGCAGTGATCGAGTACACCGCGAAGCGATCGCTGGCGCCGGGGCACGTCGCCGGCCAGGTCTACACGCTGGACCTCGACATCGTCGAGGCTGTGCCGAACGTGGTGGACGTGCGCGGAGATGCCCGCTCCGCCGGCGGCGCCGTGGAGTCCACCTTCGAGCGCCAGGACGTCTACTGGATCATCGATACCGCGCCCTTCTCTGGGGAGATGGTGAAGCGGGTGATCGAATTCCTCGACTCGATCGAAAGCGGGGAAACCTTCCGCGTCTGGCTGACCGACGGCGACATCGTGCCGCTTGCGCTCAAACAGGAGGGGGAGGCGGGAGCCGTGGAGTCTTTCATGCGCACGGGCTCGGCCGAGCGCGACGTCTTCACCGCACGATTCACCGCTCTGCAGGCTGCCCCTTACGACATCACGGGTTTGCAGGCAGGTGGAGACGGCGGGTTCTCTGGTGGCGATTCTGATCCGGTTGACCTGTACGACCCGGAGACCGGCGGCGGTGAGTTGGATGAGGATGAGGGCCCCGAACTGGTCATCGGCCCATTCGTCATTGTCACCGGCCAGGACGGAAATGAGTTCGGCTACAAAGACCCCAGCTCCGGGGATATTGGATCGCTGCTATCCGATGGCGGGATCTTGCCGCCGCTGGTGCTTATCCTGGATGCGGCCGCCGACACAGCCAGCGTCAATCTCCAGAAGAACGGCTACGGGTTCACCGCGGCTGACGTCGCGGCCAAGTACAGCCACGTCAACATCAGCGGGATTGGCGACTTTGACCTGCCAGCGCCCTCGATCTTCGAGAACGATGACGTGCTCTCCTTGAGCTGGTCCTACGTGGGCGATCCTTGGTCATCTGGCCTTGAGAGAACAATTACTTTCGTCGTCTGATGCGTACCTACTCCCCCTCCTTCTCCCTTGCGAACCTGGCCTCGGAGAAGTCCCCGCGCTTCGTCGTCGGCATCATCTACGAGACCGACTCGCTCTACTTCACCTCGCATACCGGCATTGTCGGCGTGCCTGGTGTAGTGACCGAGAACGTCCTGACCGTGAGGGAGGCTCGCTCGCAGAAGATCTTCCCCGATGAGGGGCGCAGCGAGATCGGCGTGGTGAACTTCGACCTCCTGGACCTCGATGCGGTGATCACCGGGCTGCTGCGCACGAAGGACCTGGCTGGCAATGGTCTGCGCGGCCGCAAGGTGATCCTGTACCACGGGTGGGCCGGCGCCGAGTTCTCGACCTTCCAGGTCTTTCAGACTCAGGTGGTGCAGAACGCGCCCTATGAGCGCGGCGTCTACCGCTTCCGCTGCGCGGACATCACCCGCGAGCAGCGCAAGGACATCTTCGATCCGAAGGTGACGCGCCTGGCTGCCTCTATCGACGCGGCCGCGGACACGATCACGGTGGCCAACACAGCTGCCTTCCAGATGATCGATCACGGCACGAGCTTTGCTGATGCACCATCCGAGACAGTCGGCTACATCAAGATCGACAAGGAGATCATCCGATACACCGGCACCAGCGGTGGCAACACCTTCACTGGCTGCACGCGCGGCGTCCTCAACACCCGTGCGGTTCCGCACACCGTCGACCTGAATGTCCCGGCCGACCGGCGCACCGAAGTCCGAGAGGTGATCTACCTCGAATTGCCGGTGCCAAAGATGATCCTGGCGATCCTCACCGGCCAGCTGCACGGGCAATCCGCCACGCTTCCTAGCCACTGGCACTTGGGCATTGACCCGGCATGGGTGCGCGAGGCGGACTTCACCGGCATCGGCGTCGATCTGTGGAACACCTCGGAGGACGCAGCTTCCTTCGTGGCCACCTTTGTCGAGCTCACGAAGTCGGACGGCAAACGATTCCTCGAAGCGGAACTCTATCGCCTGCTGGGCTGCTACCCGATCGTTTACGCCGATGGCACCTATGGCATCAAGCGCATGAACCGGGTGCTGGCGAACGCGTCCTATGTAGGGGTGCTGGACGAGACGAACACCTCGGCCTGGTCCGAGTTGACGCTGGACATGGAGTCTGTGGCCAACGACTTCCGGGTGGATTGGAACTTCGTGGACGGGAAGCCGACGCGCAGCACCAGGCTCTACGACGTGCAGTCAATCTCCAAGCACGGAGCGGCCAAGCCAATCTCCCTGCAGTTCAAAGGACTCTTCGGCAGCCGGCACACCGACAGCACTGTGCGCACGCGTCTCGATTCATTGCGCGATCGCTATGCCCACCCGCCTGCGCTGCTGGGGCTCAAGGCCATGCCGCACCTGAATGTCCTCGAGGTGGGCGACATCATCCGGGTCCGCAACCCACACATCAGAGACTACGCCGGCACGGGGGATTCCATCGACCGGTCGATGGAGATCCAGGGCACGCGCATTGATCTGCGCACCGGTGAGGTGAATCTCGACCTTTTCGGATCCACAGGCCTCGCCTCGACCAGCACGGCCGACGATGATGGTACCGGCGCGCCGGATGCGGTTCCGCTCGATGATTCGTTCTATGACAGCGAAGGCACCGAGCTCGGCACCGAGGTCGACCTGACGCAAGTCGGGGACGTGTGGAACGTGGATGCCGGCACCTGGCCGCTGCCTGGCCACGCCGACATGACCAACCCAGCCGCAATCTACTACCACCTCGGCGACTTGACGATCTCGGCAGACGCGCTGATCGAGATCAGCGACAACGTGCAACTGCGCGTTATGGGCCACCTGACCATCAACGGACAGATCGCCGGCATCGCAGCCGGCCGCGCCGGCGTCGCTGATACGACCGGCTACGGTACGAGCAACACCGGGACACCGGGCTTCGGCACCACGCGAGGGATGGACGGCATCGCGGTCTATCTCTCAATTTACGGTCCCACCAAGATCAGCACCATTAAGTCGACAACAACTGTCGGGACGATGCAGCAGGTGCCGGCCTATGACGTGGTGATCGTCGATGGCACGCCGCCAATCCTGCAGGGGCTACCCACCGATCTGCGCGGCACCTCTGGTGGTCCTGGCGGGAAGCTCGTTGTCAACATCGACAAGACTGTTGCGGCAGTTGGTGGCGACGGCGGCGCCGGTGGGGCGGGCCTCTCCATCATTTGCCGCGGCTTGTCGTTCGGCGGCTCTGGGAGCATCAACTTGTCCGGCGGGGATTCTGATACTCCGCCCGTCAGCGATGACGCATTCTTGTACAACCTGATTCCCGGCGCCGGCGCGCCCGGTTGTCCTGGCGCGTTGTTCATCTTGCTGGATGGCCAAGACCTTTCGCTTCCGGATCTCTCTGGCGGTAACTTCCTGGCCATCACCGGCGCGTCGGGCGCACCGATGGCCAACACGCTGACTGCCGTGAGCGTTAAGCCTGCTAGTGCCTGGCCGACAAAGCCGACGGACGCAGTGCCTGGCGAGGGCTTCCTCGATTCTGCCACCACCGACGAGCAGGACATGAGCAGTGCGGCCTTTCGCATCCAGTACCTGTCCGCGATCGCAGACCCCGGCCAGGACGCGCCTGCGGCGGTACCGGCGCCGGCGAACCTCACGGCAACCGGTGTGCCGAATGGGATCCTGTTGGAGTGGGAGACGCCCGACTTCGACCAGTTCGACAGCATCGAGATCTACGCCGCGACGTCGAACGATCGGACCGGAGCGGTGAAGGTGCGCGAGGGGAAGGAGACGAGCTACGTGCATCCACTCGCCCCTGCAACCACGCGCTACTACTGGATCCGCGCGCGCCGTGGCGCGCTGGTGTCGGAGTGGGAGCCCACGTCCTCCACTGGCGGTGCCACCGCAACCTCCACCTGATCGAGGTCTCCATGAACTTCGACACAGCCTTCGACCGCGTGATCGGTCATGAGGGCGGCTACGTCAACGATCCGAACGATCCGGGCGGCGAAACGAAGTGGGGCATCAGCAAGCGCGCCTACCCGCATCTGCACATCAAGGAACTCACCCGCGAGGACGCGCGCGCGATCTACCGCCGGGACTTCTGGGAACGAATCCGCGCCGACAAGCTGCCCGACGGCGTGGCCTACCAGCTCTTCGACTTCGCGGTTAACAGCGGCATCGATACCTCTATTCGCTACCTGCAGCGCGCGTTGCTCGTCGCCGATGACGGGCACTGGGGCCCTCGGTCACAGGCAGCGGCCGACGCCGCGAGCGAGTCGGACCTGATCCTGCTGCTGTGCGCGGAGCGGCTGGACTTCATGACACGGCTGAAGAACTGGGAACACCACGGCAAGGGCTGGACGCGGCGGATGGCGGCCAACCTGCGCTACGGCGCTATCGACTCGTAGGAGGAAGTGATGCAGCAAGAAGTATCCGCGCTGGCTGTGAAGTCAGCGGGCACGGCCGGGGCTGGCCTGGCCATGGCGTTCGGACTCACCTGGTGGGCGATCGCGGCCGCGCTCGCCGGCGCGCTGGTGTCCCTGCACTTCGAGAAGCCGGCCGCGGGCTCGACGGTCTGGCGGGTGCTGCTGCAGATCTTCGCGCTGGGCTTCCTCGCCGCGTTCCTGGCCGTGGCGCTGCCACACTTCCCGCTCTTCGGGTGGACGTCGGCCGCAGGCCTGCCGCAAGAGGTGGCGCTGGCGGTGCGCGCCGGCCTGCTGGGCGTCTTCGCGAACCCGATCAGCATCGGCATCCGCGCGGCGATCGCGGCCTTCGCATCATGGCGCTCGACGCAGGGAGGCTGACATGGCGTACATCATCCCGATGATCTTCGTCCTGGCTGCACTGGTGGCAGCCGGTGGAATCTTCATCCTGGTGATCCTGTCGCCGCGGCCAACGAGACTCGAGGATCACATGCTCGGCCTTGCGCGCTACCTGATGTTCGCCGGCTCCGTGTTCGGTGCGGCCGCGGCGGTCAGCGGCTGGCAGCCGAGATGGCACCAGGTGCTGTTCATGGTTGGGTTCGGTCTCGGCATGGCCATCTTCGCGCGCAGGAATCACCTGCTGGCGCTGGCGTCCGAGCGGCTGGCGGACGACGGCCAGGAGTCAGGCTGTTGACCACTCTGGCGCGCCCGGTACCGGCCGGACCAATCATCACCGGCGTCGTGTGCCTGCTGCTGGGCCTGATCCTCGGCTGGTGGGTATGGCACCCGTGCGCGATCTTCGAGCCTGCGGCACCGCCCGTGCACTTGCCCACCGGCGGCCTGGTGCTGGAGCGCGCGCCGGATGCACCGGTGCCGCCCGCCGCGGCCGAGGATGCACGCGCCGCCGGCGGCCGCCTCGCGCGCGCCGTCTCGATCACCGTCCGCCCAAACCAGATTCCCGCGCCGGCGCCGCCCCTGTCACTACCGTCCCACCCCCCCCGGAATGCTGAGGCAGTGGCGGCGCCGGCGCTGGGTTGCAGGTGCGACGACGTCACTG
>JACZCW010013992.1_pt1 | contig 23064 bp, 17 predicted proteins | sample 8641861 | NCBI WGS metagenome assembly JACZCW01 (sample SAMN15324607, study PRJNA640507) | soil metagenome | isolation source: intercropping sugarcane | place: China: Luxin town, Laibin City, Guangxi Province | collected 2019-07-25 | depth 10cm m | reverse complement strand
GCCCCACACCCCCCACCTTTTTTTTTGGTTCCCCCGCCCGGCGGGGGCGCCCCGGGCGATAAACCACCGCCCCGCGCCGGCCCCCAGGCCGATGGCGTCGCCGCCCCGGAAGCCTCGGCCCAACCCCTCGACGTCGCCAGCGCTGCTTCTGCGAGCACGGGCTCGCCTGTTGCCGGCCCTATGCCCAGCGCGTCCAGCCAACCGGGGCAGACGGATCGCGCACCCGTGCTCAAGCTCAACTTGACCGGACCAAGTGCTCCGGCAGAAAAGCCTGATCAAGAAGATTGAGGCAAGTGAGGCATGGCCAGCGCTACTGGGCGTCGTGCCACGCCTTGTAGTCCAGCGGCCCTGGCAGGCCCGTCGTCACGCGCGTGATGCGTCCAGTCGTGTCGATGAGCACGTAGGTGGGCAAGACTTTGATGCCGTATTTTTGTGAAAACGCCTGATCTCGGTCAAAGAGCACTGGGCTCTTGATGGGCCATTCGGCTTGGGCACGCCGCGCATCGGCTACATCATCGTCCACACTCACCGTGACGTGATCCAAATCGGTACGACTGTCGAGGTCAGCCAGATCGTCGAGCCAAACCGAGCGCCGACATGCGCCGCACCAACTGGCAAACACCTTGACGAGGAGAGGCCGCTTTCGACTAGGTGAGGGGACTAATTGCTCACTTTGGCCATCCAACGCTGGCAGCGACACTGCTGGAGCGGCGCTGCCTTGCTGGGGACCACCCGTGTCGCGAAGCAGGAGGTAGCCCAAAAATCCAGCCAAGAGGGCCCAGGACACGATGTCGAGCGCGACGGCCCAGGCCCTACTTTTGCGAGGTGGGGTGTCACCCAGCGGCGTGGATGAAGAAGACGTGCTCACTGCATGTTCTGCAGGTCGAGCATTTCTTCCATGTCGGGCATGAGCACCAACTCGACACGTCGATTTTGAGTGCGCCCTTCGGGGGAGTCGTTGGCCGCGACCGGATCCATATCGCCGTATCCGGCGGCGTGCAGCATCTTGACGTCTAGGCCTCCGCCGCCCTTTTCTGCGGGCTCGATCAAGAACACGAGCACCGCGCGCGCGCGCATAGCCGACAGGCCCCAGTTGTCCTGAAACTTGCCGCCCTTGAGCGGGATATTGTCGGTGTGGCCGGCGATCTGAAAATAACGGCGCTTGAGCGTGGTGTCCTTGCGGATGACGTCTGCCACGGCTGCGATGACTTTTTTGCCTTCATCACGCAACTTATCGCTGCCTGAGTCGTACAGCACGTCACCAGGTAGGCGGATGACCATGCGATTGTGGCGAATTTCAACCTTGAGCCCCAGCTCGGTCAACTTCTTCAGCTTGGAGCGCAGCTCTTCGTAGCGGGCCTTGATCTTTTCCAAGGCCTCGGCGCGCTTCTTGTACTCGGCCAAGGCGGCCTGCATCTCTTCCAAGTCTTTGGACAGTTGCTCTTTTTCCGTGCTGGACTGCTGCACCTGGCTGGTCAGCGCGTCGATGTTGACGCCCATCTTTTCCAGCTCGGAACCGAGCTGCACCACGCGCATCTTGGCGGCTTCGAACTCGGCTCGTGTCTTTTCATGCTCGTCGATCTCAGCCTGATTGGCGGCCGCCAGCTTGTTGTACTTGTCGAGCTGGGCTTGCCACTCTTTCTCAGAATGGCCACACCCGCTCAGGCTGGTGATCAAAAAAATGGTCGTGAGCGCGGTCAGTAGGCCCGCGTCGGTCTTGATGGATCGAAACATATTGACTGAGTGCGTCTCCTTCGGCGCGAAGTCTTAACACCACGCCGGCAATTTCTTAAAACCTTTGTCCCCACCCCGAAAATTCGTGTTTTGTGGGGGCGCCCGGCCGTGCTTCGGTCTTCTCATTTCCGGGTAATGGACCATCATCTCCCGGGCGCAAAGCCTACATCACCCTTCACACGACCATGACCAACCTGTCTGAACTTCCCGAATTTACATCCAGCAGTGCATATCAGGCGCTGTCTCGCCATTACGAAAGCATCAAGCAGTCTCACCTGCGTGATCTGTTTTTTGGGGGCGCGCCGCGCGATCACTTCACCGCTGAAGGTGCGGGCATCTACCTCGACTACTCCAAGAATCGCATCAACGATGAGACCATGCGCCTGCTTTTGCAATTGGCCGAGGAGCGTGGCGTGGGCAAGGCCATTTCGGCCATGTTCGCGGGCGAGAAGATCAATCTAACCGAGGGACGCGCGGTGCTCCACACTGCGCTGCGCGCGCCACGCGGCGCAGCGGTCTTGGCCGACGGCGTGAACGTGGTGCCGGACGTGTACAGCGTTTTGGACAAGATGGCGCTGTTTGCAGAGAAGGTGCGTAGCGGCGTGCATCTAGGCTTCACCCAGAAGCGCATCAAGAACATCGTCAACATCGGCATCGGCGGGTCGGATTTGGGACCGCTGATGGCCTACGAAGCGCTCAAGTTTCAGTCAGATCGCAGCTTGACCGTGCGCTTTGTCTCCAACGTTGACGCCACGGATTTTGCGGAGAATACGCGTGACTTGGACATGGAAGAGACCTTGTTCGTGGTCTGTTCCAAGACATTCACCACGCTGGAGACGTTGGCCAACGCGCAGCTGGCACGCAACTTGTTGTTGTCCAAACTCAAAGACCCGGCTGCCATCGCCAAACACTTCGTCGCTGTCTCCACCAACGCACAAGCGGTCGCCGCGTTTGGCATCGACACGCAGAACATGTTTGGCTTTTGGGATTGGGTGGGTGGACGCTACTCCATGGACTCTGCCATCGGTTTGAGTCTCATGTTGGCCCTTGGCTCCGAAGCATTCTTGGAAATGCTGGCCGGTTTTCACAGCATGGATGAGCACTTCAAGACAGCGCCGTTTGACCGCAATCTGCCGGTCCTGATGGCGCTGTTAGGCATTTGGTATAATAATTTCTTTGGGGCAGATAGCCACGCCGTGTTGCCGTATGATCAGTATCTGCGGCGCTTCCCAGCCTATTTGCAGCAGCTAGACATGGAGAGCAACGGTAAGCGGGTGACCCGCGCCGGCAAGACCATCAACTATCAAACTGGTCCCATCATTTGGGGTGAACCTGGCACCAACGGGCAGCATGCGTTTTACCAACTCATCCACCAGGGGACCAAGCTGATCCCCTGTGACTTCATTGGCTTCTCCAACAGCCAAAATCCTCTATCGAGCGACGACGCGCAAATGCACGACTTGCTCATGGCCAATTACTTTGCGCAGACCGAAGCGCTGGCCTTTGGCAAAACGGAAGAAGAAGTGAAGAAAGAAGGGACGAGAGCTGAGCTGGTCAATCACCGCGTGTTCGAGGGCAATCGCCCCACCAACTCACTGCTAGTCGACCGGCTCACTCCGCACGCGCTCGGCGCGTTGGTTGCGCTGTATGAGCACAAGGTCTTTGTCCAAGGCATCATTTGGGACGTCAACAGCTTTGATCAGTGGGGTGTGGAGCTGGGCAAAGTCCTAGCTAAGAAGATCACCCCTGAGCTGTCCGGCAAAGCTCCTGAGCTCAGCCATGACAGCTCTACCAACGCGCTCATTCGTCGTTACCGCGCGCAGCGTGGGCTGTGAGGGCTCCTTGCTCCTGCAAGCCCCATCTCAGCGGGTTTGCAGGAGTTCTCTGACCAACTTGCCGTGTTTACTCAAATCCTCCTCCAAAAATGGCCCGGTGGCGGACGGGGGGTGGGCGAATAATGACGAAGCGTCTCCATCCGCGGCCAGTTTCCAGGCGGCGGAGCTCACGTGGTTCTCATCCAAGAACTGATGCCAGCTGCGCGCGGCATCGATGCACGGCTCAGGGTTTTCAGGGGTGCCGCCGTCAGAGTGCGTAGCTGCCCATTCCGTTGCAAACACGGCCAAGCCTGCGTCGCGCGCGCCCTGCACGCGATCCATCAGCCACTCGGTGTGGGTGCAGCTGTAGAAGTGCAGTGTATACGCCAGGTTGTCACCTTGGAGCGGGTTGCGGGTGGGTTGCTGCAAGCCTTGTGACCATTGCGGCGTGCCCAGCACGATGACGTTGTCTGGATCGTGCTGTCGAATGTGCGCGACCATCTCCTCGAGATAGGGTTTGAGCTCGTCATCCCAATAAGCTTCTTCAGCGCCGTCCCCGCTGATTGAATTGAAATCGCCGATGGGCTCGTTGAACGGCTCATACAAGATGTTGGGCAGCTCGCCGTAAGTTTGCGCAATATCGGCAAAGAACTCTTTGGAGAGCTCCATGTGTTCGGGCTCATGGGTGTGCCAGTCCACGAGTACGTACACGCCCAGCTCAATTGCGTTGTCGATGATGCCCTTGACCATGGCGAGACGCTCAGCGCGACCGGCTTCCTCGGCGTAGCCACCGTCATTTTCTACCCCGTTGGCGATGCGCAACACCTGCAACCCCCAATCGTCGCGCAGAAACTGCAGCCCAGCCCGGTTGGTCGAGTACACCTGTTCCCAGTTGAGCCACTGCGTACTTATCCCGCGCAGTTGGACCACTTCACCGTGTTCATCCACAAACTCGTTGCCCTCGATGCGAAGCTGTCCATGAGCCTCGACGGGAATGTCGAAGCCGTCCAAACATTGACCAGCACTCGAGCAATTGACGCCTTCATCGCAGCTGCCACATGAGCCGCCGCAAAAATCATCACCGCACGCACGGCTGGAGCAGGTCGGCGTGCAGGCACCAACGGCAGTAAACTCCAGGTAGTCGACATCGGTGAGCCCGGTGTCAAAGCTGAGCTTGAGCACATGGGGGCCAGCCGTCAGGCTCAGACCCGTGAGCTCGACCGGTCGCAATCCCAAGGAACGGGACACCTCAAAGCGACCCCGGTAAGCGTCGTCGACGCGCACGTGGACTGCACTTGCACCCTCTGGAGCTTGCACCGCTGCCGTGACGTCATACGTACCCGCCTCACTGACCTCGATGTCGAATTCGATCCAGGCCAGTGCGTCCACGGGGCTTACATAACAACCATTGCTGGCGCTCTCTTGAGCGACGAGGAGCACCTCTTCTGAGGAGGGGGTTGCGCAGTTGGGGTTTGCCCTGTCCCCGGTGATCCCTGCGCCGCGCACGAAGGACTCAGCTTCGATACGGCCGGGCACCACCCGGGACAAGGGCGTCCCCTCTTCGTAGGGCTCCTCCGTCGTCGAGGGGCCGTCTGTGGTGGGAGCTTCGGTGGTGGAGTCGTCGGTGTCGGACGTCGTGGCGGGCGGATCTCCTGTCGTCTCACCCGAACCGATTGGATTCCATTGAGGTGGAGATTGTTCGCAGGCGAGCGCACCCAGGACAAGAAGAGGCAGAGCAACGGAGCGACGTTGAACTAATGAACGATAAGACATGCGGCAAAGACCCGTGAAAAAAGCGGCCGTCATCCAACGGCAACCGTGATTGATCGCAGTCTAGGTCAAACGCGCATCAAATGAGCCGCAGCCCCTTGAAAAGCCGCTGTTTGCAAACGAAACAGTACTTTTGAGATGCGCTCTAATACATGCTGGAGCGGTGAGCGGGTGGCGGAATGGACGCGGCCGGTAGGCGGTGCAAGGGGATTTCCTCTGCTACCACACGATTCCGCCCCTCCTCTTTTGCCCGGTACAAGTTCATGTCGGCGGTGGCCAACAAGCCGTGCAAGTTGTGTCCGGCCCAATGTGACACGCCAATGCTGACCGTGACGGCCCATTCCAAACCTTGAATGGGCGTTTGAGCGATGAGCGTGCGGATGCGCTCCGCAATCACCAGCGCTTCGGCCTTAGTGGTGCCGGGCAAGACCACCAAGAATTCTTCTCCACCGTAGCGCCCGCCCTTGTCGGAGCCGCGCAAGCTGCCCTTGAGCAGTTTTGCTACTTCACGCAATACGCGATCGCCCACACCATGTCCTACGGTGTCGTTGATGCGTTTGAAATGATCCACGTCAAAGAGCAGGATGGAAAACGCCTGGCCGTCCTTTTTTGCTGCTTCAACCTGGCGCGTCAGCTCGTCCATGATGGTGCGACGATTGAGTAACTTCGTCAGACCATCCGTGGTCGCCAAACCCTCAAGTACGCGGGTGCGCTCCTGCAAGAGCTCGAGTAGGCGATCGAAGTTGTATGCCAAAAGGCCAATTTCGTCCTGACGTCGGATGCCCATGCGCACACCCAGGTTGCCGGTGCGACGCACGTTCTCGATGGAACGCGTGAGCGAGAGCAGCGGGCGCACCACTGAGAGCTGGAGCAGCATGAGCAAGGTGGCGAGCACCAGCGAGAACATGACCAGCGAGCCCATCCCCGCGACGTTCAAGGTCTCTTCACCTTGTAGAAAGAAGAGCGCCGGGCGATCCACCGTAAAACGTGCGACGGGTTGCCCAAACGGATCACGTAGCCAAGCGCCCGCGGAGACCCGTCCATCTTTGATGAGGACCTTGGCGTCCTTCGCGGCGACGGCCGGACCTTCAGGGTCTTCCGCGACTAAGCTGAGCGGCAAACGAACTTGGTCGGCGAGGCGAGCAACGGTTTGGTCGTCGAGTTCTCGCAACAAAACGACGGTGCCAAGTGCGCGCTTTTTGTCCTGCGTGTCCACGATCGGGGCGGAGGCGGCCAGGACAAGTTGACGCGTTTTGAAGCGGACCAAACCGTGTCGCACCGTCCGCTCGTCGTCGCCACCGGTGCGCACTGAGGCGATGACGGGGAACTGATTGGCAAAACCAAGGGGCGTGTACTCTTTGATGCCACTGAGTTGACTGGCATCGCGATTGAGCAAGGAATGTTTGCTGCGCCCCAATTCATCGAAGACAAACAACGCATCCAGATCGAGGGTCTTTAGAATCTCGCGTTTCAGATCGACGGGCGGGGCCGTGCCCCCGTCGGCCGCGATGTAGTGACGCAACTCGTCCCAAGACGCGTAATCTTCTGCCGTGGCGCCCAGCTGCTGGATCTCGCGCGCCACCGCTGCGTCAATCCGCTCCATGTCCTTGATGAGCAGGGTCGTCTCCATGCGCGCGAAGGTGGGCCGGAACACCCGTGTGAGCACGAGGTGCAAGCCGCCGAGCAAGCCGACCCAAACGACGAGCGTGAAGAGGAGCACGCGGCCGGCGACGGAAAGCGAGAAACGCTTTGGCTCTGGGAGCATCGAGGGACGGCCGACCATTGAGGACCATCAATACGTTGCATTTCTGCGGAGTTAAAGGGGAATCATGGGTCGCCTTCATTCCCAGTGAGCCAGACGCGGCGGCGGCACCGGGTACCCCCGACCGTGTGCGATGCCACGGCCAAGCGAGCCCTGTGGCGCTGGTAGCGTGACAGCTATGGACGCCTCGGCGAAACCTACAGGTACCCATGTCACACCAAGCAGGCCTTTGGTTTATGGCTAGCTCGCGATAGCGTCAGGTCCGTGGTGAATCGTCTGTGGGCGCGTGCTGCAAAGGCCATCGCTGTCCTTTTCTGGTGCAGTCAGATTGGGTGCTCCAACAATCCATATCCCGACGCCCACGATCAGCAGAAGGTATTGTACTTGCCCTTTGCGACGCCACCCAAGACGCTCGACCCGGCCATCAGCTACGGCACGGCAGACACCGTGGTGACCAACAAGGTCTTCGACACGCTGCTCGAGTACCATTACGTCAAACGCCCCTATGAGCTCGTCCCATCGATGGCGCGCGCCATCCCCTCCGCGCAGCAGCTGCCGGACGGGGGCGTCCGCTACAGCTTTCGATTGCACCCGGACATGTGGTTCGCAGGAGATCCCTGTTTTTCTCTGTCGAAGCAGCCGACTGGACCAAACGGATTGCCCCGCAGGCAAGTGACCGCCGAGGACTTCGTGTTCGAGATCAAGCGTGTCGCTGACCCACTGTTGGCGAGCCAAGTGGCAGAGACGTTCGCGCGCCTGCGTGGATTTACCGAGTTTCGTAAGCGCTTGGATGACCTGCGCAAGTCCGATCCCGCTTTTGCTCGTCTGAGCGTGGAGCAACAATACCGAGCTGCCGGCGAGCTAGAAGGCGCACGCGCCACCGACGAGCACACGCTGGAGATCACGCTGACCGAAGCGTACCCGCAGATCTTGTATTGGTTTGCCATGCCGGTCACAACGCCGGTGCCCTGGGAAGCGGCGGCATATTACAACGGAGAAAACGGTCGTCCGCAGCTCACAGAGTACACCGTGTCCACCGGACCTTATGTGCTCACCATGTACGACAAACAAGCGCGCATGGTGCTCGAACGTAACCCCGAGTGGTGGGGGCTCAAGCACGACCAGGAGCACCTGTTTCCGGATGTTTCTGGCCTACCCGGGGTAGACGACCTCTTGCCTTCCATCGGCCAGGCCATCCCTTTTGTGGATCGCATCGAGTACCGCCGCGAACAAGAGTCCATCCCCGCCTTCGCCAAGTTTTTGCAAGGCTACTACGACATGTCGGGCATTTCGCGCGAGAGCTTTGACAAGGTGGTGCGCGAGGGCGGGCTGTCTGAGGAGATGAAGCAGAAGGGCATGACCCTTTCGCGCTCCGTCGAGCCCGGCGTCTACTACATCGCGTTCAATCTGGAAGATCCCGTCGTCGGATCCAAGTCGGGCGATCGCTCGCGCTTGCTGCGGCAAGCGATGAGCTTGGTCATCGACGTGAAGGAGTACTTGCGGCTGTTCTCCAATGGCCGCGGCGTGCCGGCGCATTCACCCATTCCGCCGGGGTTGTTTGGTTATGATCCCGCCTACAAAAATCCCTTTCGCATCCCCAACCTGGACCGGGCGCGCGCTCTCTTGGTGGAGGCTGGATATCCGGGGGGCATCGATCCCAAGACCAACGAACCGCTCCATTTGACCTTCGATGTGGCCGACACCTCCGCCGAAGGTCGAGTCCGCTACATGTTTTGGGTCAACCAATGGCGCAAGTTGGGGCTCAACGTTGAATTGGCGGCCACCAACTACAACCAGTTCTACGCCAAGATGCTCAAGGGATCTTACCAGATCTACACCTGGGGCTGGATGGCGGATTACCCGGACCCGGAGAACTTCATGTTCTTGCTGACGACCAAGATGGCGCATTCGGTCTCGGGTGGTCCCAACAACGCCAACTTCAAGAACGCGGCATTTGACGCGCTCTTCGAGCAGATGCGCAACCGAGACAACGACGCCGAACGTCAGCGTCTGATCAATGAGATGCGCTCCATCCTCGAGCACGAGCGACCTTGGATTGAGCTCTTTTATCCGGAAGATTACGCGCTGGTGCACGGTTGGCTCAAGAACGTGCGCACCGTGGGCCTCAGCACCGTGTGCACCGCCAAGTACTACGATCTCGACACCACGCAGCGCGCGCAGGCACGGCAAGCGTGGAACAAGCCCATCTATTGGCCTGCTTGGTTGGTCCTAGCGGCGCTCGTGCTGTTCGTAGTGCCAGCGGTGCTCACGTACCGAAGGGAGAGAACCTAATGTTTGCCTACTTCGTGCGCCGTAGCGCCTACGGTTTGCTCGTCATCTTGGGAGTCATCTTCTTCTTGTTCGTGCTGTTTTTCACGGTGGCGTCACCGGATGACATTGCGCGTCAAGCAGTGGGGCCCAAGGCGATGCCGGAGGTCATCCAGCAGTGGAAGGTCAATCACGGCTATCACTTGCCGGTGTGGCCGGGCAAAGGTCACTTCTCCGAGAACCTGCTGGTCGATCATGTAGAACGCATGCTCACCATGGACTTTGGCAAGAGCGATGCTGATGGTGTAGTGATTTGGGAGCGCATCCGTGACGGCATGTGGCCCAGCTTCTTTCTGACGTTACCCATGTTCGTGATTGGGATGGTCGCCAGCGTCTTCACCAGCCTATTTGTCGCGTTCTTTCGCGAAACCTATCTGGACCGCTCGGTCATGGCGCTCTCGGTCTTAGCCATGAGCATTCCCACGCTGCTCTACATCATCTTTGGACAATTCATGGTGGGCACGCTGCTCAGGTGGTTTCCCGTTTCCGGTTTCGACGCGGATCCGGCAGTCATACTGCGATTTTTGACGCTGCCCGTGCTCGTGGGCGTGGCCTCGGGCTTAGGCAGCAGCGTGCGTTTTTACCGCACCGTGTTTTTAGAAGAGATCCACCGTGACTACGTGCGCACGGCGCGCGCCAAAGGTGCCTCGGAGCTGCGCGTGATGTTTCACCATGTGCTCCGCAATTCGTTGGTCCCCATCTTGACGCAGGTGGTGATGGAGATCCCCTTCCTATTTACCGGTTCGCTGCTACTCGAAGCGGGGTTCGGCATTCCAGGATTGGGTGCGGCCACGTTTGAAGCCATCTCCGCCAATGACTTCTCCACGTTGCGCGCCATGGTCTTTTTGGGCTCGCTGATGTTCATCGTGGGTCAAGTGCTGACTGACATTGGGTACACGCTGGTGGATCCTCGCATCCGATTGGACGCATGATGATGGACTTGGCACAAAATCCAGCGGCGCAAGTCATGCTGAGCAACGGCATCGTGATCGCCTTGCTCATCTTGGGTGGCTTGGCGGCACGCGCCATTGCGCGCAACGAGATGTGGGCAGCGGCCTTCAGACGGGTCTTTCAGCTTCGGCGTTGGTCGATTTGCGTGCTTCTCCTGTACGTCATCGTCGCGCTCTTGGACTCAGTGGTGTGGGTAGGCGGGGGTACGCAATCCCAGGATCAAGTCGCCTCGTTCGAAGCGCGCAGTGTGATCGACCGGGTCTTCTCCGACACGCTCGAGAAAGGTTATTCCGCCCCGCTCGCCAGCGTTGAGTTTTACGACAAGAGTCCACTTGTGCATCCCAAGGGTCACCTGCTGGGCACCAACATCCTGGGCCAAGACGTGCTCTACGTGACGCTCAAGGGCGCGCGTGTTGCGCTGCTGATAGGTGGACTCACTAGTCTCATCACCATCCCCTTGGCGCTGCTGTTTGGCATGACCGCCGGCTACTTTGGCAAACGTTGGGACGATTTGGTGTTCTTCGTGATGAGCACCTTGGCGTCCATGCCAGGTATTTTGCTGCTCATCGTGCTCATCATGGTGCTCGGCAAGAGCACCGTGAGCGTGTGCGTTGCGCTGGGTGTGACCAGCTGGGTCGGGTTTTGTCGCTTGTCGCGGGGTGAGACGCTCAAGCTTCGGGAGATGGACTACGTGGCCGCGGCGCGGTCATTGGGCGTATCTCACCGCAAGATCTTACTGCGCCACATTTTGCCCAACTTGATGCATTTGGTCATCATCACGTTCGTGCTGTTGTTCTCGGGCTTGGTGCTCGCGGAGGCGACGCTGGCTTGGTTGGGCATCGGCGTCGATGGCAGCTGGGGGCAGATGATCGCGGTCGCCAAGGATGAGCTGAGTCGCGATCCGGTGGTGTGGTGGAACATCGTTCCGGCTGGTGCGGCGTTGTTTGGTCTGCTCTTGGCCGTCAATTTGCTGGGTGACGCGCTGCGCGACGTTTTGGATCCGCGCACCTGGGGGAGCCAAGACTGATGCTTTTGGAAGTAAAAGATCTCACCTGCACCCTGCGCATCGCTGGCGCGGACGTCCCCATCGTCGATCAGGTGAGCTTCAACCTACAAGCGGGGAAGTGTTTGGCCTTGGTGGGTGAATCCGGCTGCGGCAAGTCCATGACGGCCCTCAGCTTGCTCCGTCTGCAGCCCAAGGTAGCCCGCATCACGAGTGGTCAAGTTTTGCTCAACGGAAAAAACTTGCTCGACTACTCGGTGCCACAAATGTACCAGGTGCGCGGGCGGGAAATCTCGATGATTTTTCAGGAACCCATGACCAGCCTCAACCCTGTGATCCGCGTGGGCGAGCAGGTCAAGGAGGCGGTATTGCTTCATGAGCGCGTGAGCTCCAAAGCTGCCCGGGCCCGCAGCTTGGACTTGTTCAAGCGCGTCAAGATCCCTGAGCCAGAGCAGCGGTTTGATGCCTACCCGCACCAGTTGTCGGGGGGCCTCAAGCAGCGCGTCATGATCGCCATGGCGCTGGCTACCCAACCCAAAGTGTTGCTGGCTGATGAACCAACGACAGCGCTGGACGTGACGATCCAAATGCAAATCTTGGAACTACTGCGCGAGCTGCAGCGCGAGTTTCACACTGCTGTCCTGCTCATCACTCACGATTTGGGCGTGGTCAATCAAATCGCAGATGACATTGCCGTTATGTACGCGGGGCGCATCGTCGAGATGGCTGGGCGTCGAGCTCTGCTCACAGCGCCCAGTCATCCGTACACGCGCGGATTGCTGGGAGCGCTACCTGGCCGCGCCGCACCCAAGGCAGAGCTCAGTGAGATCATGGGCGCGGTGCCGTCGCCGGCTCACTGGCCCTCGGGTTGTCGCTTTCGGCCGCGCTGCCCGGAGGCGATGGAGCGCTGCGCCCAAGCGTTCCCTGAACTCGTCCAATTGGGTGAGACAAAGGTCGCCTGCTACGCCCGACAGGCGAGCGAGGAGCTTCGATGAGCAAGGAAGGTCCGTTGCTCGCAGTCGAGCAGCTTCGCACCTGGTTTCCCATTCGCCAGGGAATTTTCAAACGCGTGGTTGGCCACGTGCGAGCGGTCGACGACGTGAGTTTCAACGTCGAACGAGGCAAGACGCTCGCTTTGGTGGGCGAGTCAGGCTGCGGCAAGACCACTGTGGGCCGCAGTATCCTGCGGCTCGTGAGCGCGCAAGCAGGGCGCGTGCTCTTCGAAGGGCAGGATCTGTTGGCGCTGGCCGAATCAGAGGTGCGCCCGCTGCGGCGCCACATCCAGATGGTGTTCCAGGATCCTATGACCAGTCTCAACCCGCGCATGCGCGTGCTCGATCTGGTGGCCGAAGGCATCGACGCCTTCGGGCTTGCCCAAAACAAGGAACAACGCAGGCAGCTCGTGATCGCCGCGCTCGACAAGGTCCAGTTGTCGGAGGAGCATTTGCGACGCTTTCCTCATGAGTTCTCGGGCGGTCAACGCCAACGACTGGGGATAGCGCGCGCGCTGGCAGTAGCCCCCAAATTGCTCATTTGTGATGAAGCGGTGTCGGCGCTCGACGTTTCCATTCAAGCGCAGATCCTCAATCTGCTGGGCCAGCTGCAGCGTGAACTGGGACTTGCCTATTTATTCATCACGCACGACATGTCCGTCGTGCGACACTTAGCAGATGAAGTGGCCGTGATGCACATGGGTAAAATCGTCGAGCACGCGCCCACGGCGCAACTCTTTTTCTCCCCCCAGCACCCCTACACGCGCACGTTGCTCAGCGCCGTCCCATCCGCCGACCCAGATGTCCCGCGTCTGGGCGGAGCGCCCGTGACGTTGTGAGATCAACCGTAGTCGTGAGCCATCAGGCTTATGACTAATCCGCGGAGTTCAGATCCAATGGAGCTCCGGCAGTACCCAGTGGCGCCACGTGTTGACGGACCGTGGACGGGAATCAGTCGATCTTTCCAGCCATCAAGCAGCGTCCCCGCGCCTTCTTCCACGCCCCGTGCATCATAGCCAAAGGTGCCGTGAAAAGCGGAGAGTTCCCCCCCACATTCATACGAAGGGTGGGTGCGCCCCTCGACACGCCCCTCGGGAAGACTTACCCAAGCGAACATGGATCTCTCCGGCGGCGCGCTCCCCATGGGTATGGTGTTTTTTGGGATCATGGTGGCGGGTTTCGTGCGACGCAAGGCAGGTCACGTCACGGCGCGCAACCAATACCCGCGCGTCGCTGCTCAGCTGGGGCTCACCTACACCCCCTCGGCCTACAAGACTGGCGTGGGCAAGCTGGACGGCGTCATCGACGGGTATCGTGTGACTGTCGACCCGGACGATCAACGTCGCATTTACGTGCGCTTCAACCACGCACCCGCGGTTGAGCTCCACAGCTACGCGCACAACAAGCGTCCTGCGCAGGGTACGCGCAGTGTGCGTTTGGTGAGTCCACGCCTCAATGCTCTGTTCAAGACCACCCACGCGGATGACTCTGTCGCGGCGCGCCTGAATGACGCGAAGGAGCTGGACGGGCAACTCAAACCGCTCAAGTTTCTGCGCCAGCTCAAGACGCTCAGCGTCACCTCGTCTGGTATCACGGCCGTGTTTGACTACGGCAATCCGGCGTACATTCCCAGAGAGGTCATCGATGACGTCCTACCACGCTTGCTCGCTGTGGCGCGGGTCGTGGACGGGAAGGGTGAGCAGGTCAGCAGTGTCCCCACTGCGCCGCTCGACCGCGACGCCGCGGGGGACGTGGCGGACAGTGGCTCGCCAGGGGCTGCGCCGCCGCGAGCGTGACTCGCCAGGTCGCGGTTCTCGGGTCGAAAAGCCAGGTCTCTCGTGGCATTTGCTGACCCGATCCATCGCCAGCGTCCCCAGCTAGCGCGACATCCTTGATCGAGCTTTCCGTGCGTTCGCGATGAAAATTTCGCCCTGGAGCGCATTGAGCCGCCGACCGGGTTCGTCCGGAAAAGCGACCGCATTTCCGCATGATCTCACTGAAAGCATGCTAGTTACCCCCGGCGTTTGAGCCACCTAGGCCCCGCACCTTGCGTGCGGCGGCAACAAAAACCCACCTCTAGGATCCATGACCTCCACGACTGAAGAATCCCAGAACAAGAGTGCCCATGCCCTCATCGGCACGGCCAAGCTCTCTCACTTGCGTCAGCTCGAAGCGGAGAGCATCCACATCATTCGCGAAGTCGCGGCCCAGTTCGACAATCCGGTCATGCTCTACAGCATCGGCAAGGACTCGGGCGTGATGGTGCACCTGGCGCGCAAGGCCTTTTACCCTGCCAAGATCCCGTTCCCGCTCTTGCACGTCGACACCACGTGGAAGTTCAAGGACATGATCAAGTTCCGCGACAGCATCGCCAAGAAGTACGATGTTGATCTGTTGGTCCACATCAACCAAGAGGGCGTCAAGCAGGGCATTGGCCCCATCAGTCATGGCAGCAAGGTGCACACCGACGTGATGAAGACGCAGGGCCTGCTACAAGCCCTCACCAAGCACGGCTTCGACGCGGCGTTTGGTGGGGCTCGTCGCGATGAGGAACGCAGCCGCGCCAAGGAGCGCATCTATTCGTTCCGCGATCGCTACGGCAAGTGGGACCCCAAAAACCAACGCCCCGAGCTGTGGAATTTGTACAACGGTCGCATCAACAAGGGTGAGAGCATCCGTGTGTTTCCGCTGTCCAATTGGACCGAGCTGGACATTTGGCTCTACACCTATCTCGAAGACATCGACATTGTGCCCCTGTATTTGGCGGCCAAGCGCCCCGTGGTGCAGCGCGACGGCACGCTCATCATGGTGGACGACGATCGGTTGCCGCTCAAGCCAGGTGAGACACCGATGATGAAGTCGGTGCGCTTCCGTACGCTCGGCTGTTATCCGCTCACCGGCGCCATCGAGTCCGAGGCGGCGTCCTTGCCTGAGATCATCAAAGAGATGCTGCTCGCCACGCAGAGCGAGCGCCAAGGTCGCCTCATCGATTCAGACTCAGACGGTTCAATGGAAGAAAAGAAAAAGGAGGGCTACTTCTAAGATCGTTAGAAGGCCCACAGGTTTCCCCGGGGTGGCTCAAAGTGAGCTCTTGATGATTGAGCCCACCCCCGCCGCGCACTGACCGCGTCATCCCAAGCGACGATGCTGGCTAACAAGCGCGGCGCCCCTCCCTTGCGTTGTGCTCGCCCTTTGGGCTGCGCGCCCCGCGGGAGGGGAAATCACAAGTTACCCGCCGCATCAGACCACTTCTACCGGACATCAGTCAGCGTCCCGGACTACCAAGATGAGCACAGAACAAGTCACCCCCGAGAACATTCACGCCTACCTCAAGCAGCACCAAGAGAAGGAGCTGTGCCGCTTCGTGACCGTGGGCAGCGTCGACGACGGCAAGTCCACACTCATTGGACGCTTGCTCCACGACACGCACGGCATTTATGAAGACCAACTGGCCGCAGTAAAGAAGGCGACCAAACAAGAGGGTGAGGAGATCGACTTTTCTCTCTTCACCGACGGCCTCAAGGCGGAGCGTGAACAAGGCATCACCATCGACGTCGCGTACCGTTACTTCAGCACGGAAAACCGCAAGTTCATCATCGCCGATACACCTGGTCACGTGCAGTACACGCGCAACATGGCCACCGGCGCCTCCACGGCCAACGTCGCGGTCATCTTGATCGACGCGCGCTTGGGTGTGCTGCAACAGTCGCGCCGGCACGCCTACATCGCGTCCTTGCTCGGCATTCCGCACTTGGCCGTGTGCGTGAACAAGATGGACCTCAAGGACTACGACCAAGGCGTGTTCGAGGCCATTAAGGCTGAGTTCTCGGCCTTCTGTGCGCAACTGCGCTTCCACGAGGTCAAGTTCATCCCCATCAGCGCCAAGCTGGGTATCAACATCGTCCACGAGAGCGAAAAGACGCCGTGGTACACGGGCGGCACCATTCTGCAATATTTGGAGCGGGTGCCCGTACGCGCCGGCATCAACGAGACGGACTTCCGCTACCCGGTGCAGTACGTGCTCCGTCCGCACCTCAACTACCGCGGCTTCTCCGGCACCATCGCCTCGGGTCGCGTAAAGAAAGGCGACACGCTCATGAGCTTGCCGTCCGGCAAGATGAGCCAGGTCATCGCCATCGACACCTTTGACGGTGAGTTCGAGGAGGCCAGCGCGCCCATGGCCGTCACCATTCGCCTCGCGGATGAGATCGACACCAGCCGTGGTGACATGTTGGTGCACCCCGGCAATGTGCCGCTGCAATTGCAGCGCTTTCGCGCCAAGGTGGTGTGGCTCAATGAGGAGCCGCTGGACCGCGCCAAGACGTACATGGTCAAGCACACCACTCAGCTGGTGCGCGCTGACGTGGAAGCGGTGGAGTTCTTGGTCGACTTGGAGACGCTGGAGAAAAAGGCCGCCAATCGCATCGAGCTCAACGACATTGGTGAGGTCATCATCAGCGCGCACCGCAAGTTGTTCGTCGACCCGTATCACGACAACGGCGCCACGGGCTCGTTCATCCTCATCGATCCCATCACCAACAACACGGTGGCCGCGGGCATGGTGGAGGGCGCGGCTGATGGCTCAGCTGAGATGGGTAAGCGCCACGCGCACGAGAAGCTCAACTACGTTGAGTTTGCCGCGCGCGATCTCATCGCCACCAAGCGCTTCTTCAAGGATTGCTTCAATTGGGCCTTCCATGACCACGGCGACGAGTACTCGTCCTTTGCCAACGAGGGGTTGGAGGGCGGCTTTTACAAGGCAGACAAGGCCAGTCGCGCGGAGGGCGGCGGAGCGCTGCTCGTGTTCTACAGCGAGAACCTGGAGAAAACCCTGGCCAAGGTGCAGGCCTCAGGTGGCACCATCGTGCGACCCATCTTCGACTTCCCGGGCGGGCGTCGCTTTCACTTCACCGAGCCCAGCGGCAATGAATTTGGCGTATGGGGTGAGTGAGGCTCTCCACTGAGAGCGGACGAATTCGTCCGCGCGTGACGTGAGTGTTGAAGCCGAGACGGTCGCCTGTCTCGGCTTTGCTCATTGTAACGACCCGACCCTAACGACCCGACCCTGGTTGAGAAAATTCCTCGAAGAGACCACGCAATGTCAGGCTGCAATCGCCGAGCAGCGGGAATTGTGCCCACTGGTTCTTGGGCCTCCATCCGCTCAATTCTTCCCCCACGCTCGGGAGCGACTGGAGCGCAAGCGCAAGGAGACCAGTCCGCGTAAGGGGGAAGCGCAGCTCGCGCAGGCGCAGAGGACGGCTGCCCTATGGGATGCCCGTCTTCATCGAGCGCCAAGCTACCCGGTGCTTTTGGGCGTCACTCGCCCCCGCGGCGGGTTCCGATGAACAATTCATAGCCCGCTTCGAGTTCGGAGTGGTCAAAGACTTCGCTGCGCGCGTTGAAGCCCGCTTCTTCGAGCAGGTCGAGCCACACTTGGCGCGGGAAAAGCCCGCCCGCGTGGCGGTCGTGAACGACACTCACAGTGCCGTCCTCTTGCCGCAGAAGATAGGAGTACTCGACCGTGATCTGCTCGTCGTTGGGGTCTGGATCGTAGCTCCACTCCAAGTAACGGATCCCCCGCCCGGTGACAGGGTCGTCAGTGCCGCCGCAGCTGGTCTCGGCAACGAACCGCTCCTTGGTCTCGTCCGGCGCCACCAGCACGATGCCCCCCGCTTTGGTGTGTGCCGCCGCCGTGTGCAGGGCACGCCGCAAGTCGTCACGGGTGAGCATGTGGCAGATCGCGTCGTGGATGAACACCGCGTCGAAGAGTGTGCCCAAGCGCACGTCGCGGAGATCGCCTTGCACGTGCACCGCGTCCGGATTGAGCGCGCGTGACACCTCCAACATACCCGGCGCGCGGTCCACGAGCGTCACCTGCGCAAAAGCGTGTTTCATGCGGGAGGCGTTGTGTCCCCCACCTGAGCCCAACTCCAAGAGGGTCCGCGGCCTGGGCGAGTGCCCGAGCAGAATATCCAAATAGATGCTCGCCTCTTCCGCGTACTCTTCGGGGGGAGACAACAGTGGCCACCACGATGCCAAGTCCGTGTACATGCGCTCGCTCATGAGCATGCATACCAGATCTATCTGTGGTGCGCTGCTGAGGTGCTTCCTTCCCGGTTGACCCTCCGATGCCTTGGGGCAAGCTATTCGAGTAACGCGGCTGCTGCACGCAGCCATCAAGGCTCGTCATTCCCAAGCGCAACGGCCCTGGATGCAAGCGACCTGGGGCCATGTTCGACGGCACAGCCGGCAGCCGCGTGTGCAGGAGTTGTGGTAATCGCGAGCGATTGCCCTGAGCTCAGGCGTGACTCGACTCGGATTGAGCGGGTCGAGGCAATTGGTGCTGTCATAGTCGCCGCTCAGTAGGGCCGAGCTCGCCGCGCAATCTCTGGCGTCGTGACAGTCCGCGACGTGCGCGCGCGCTGCAGCGAAACGTCGCGCCTGTTCTTTGCAGACCTCCGGAGTGGCCACGGGGGGAGCGTTCGCTGGAGACGCGATCGGCTTGGGTGGAGAATCCGAACGCGGCAGGTCTGCGGTCCAGCGGTACAAAGCCGTGATGCCCGGCACAGCAAAGAGGGCCAAAGCGAACCATAGGTACCGGCGCCAAATGGCTAGGGAGCGAGGCTTCATTGCACCAAGAACGTTCCAAGCGGCATGTAGTCGGTGTTTTCGCCAACAGCGTTCTGGAGCACGAGGCCGAAGATGAAGCCGCTGACCCGGTCACTGTTCGCCTCCGTCACCAACATCATGCCGCGTTCACCGGCGCGCGCTTTGTAGGGGTCGTCATGGGCCAACAACACGCGGGCTCCATTGTTGACAAAGTTGAAGAGCGTGACGCCATCAAAGCGATGAATGCCGAGCGGTGTGGCGCCCTGCTGGCGTAGCGGATATTCGAAGAGGATCTGGTAGGTATTGGGGCCTTTGCCGTACACGGCGAAGCCTGGGCTTCCACCTTCAAGGGTGAGCGTCCCTGCCTTCAGACCTGACGTGAAGTCCACTTGGGGAAAGTGGATGCCTTCGGTCGTGGCGCCCTTCACGTGACCTGCGCAGGCTTCAAACTTGCTGGCATCCAGGGCCCCCACTGCGCGCAAGAAGACGAGCTTTGCAAACGGTATGGATACGTCTTCGGTGAGTTCCGATACCCGAGCAAGTAGCGGACAGATGCCCGGTGTCGTGGCGGTCGGTGCCTGGACGGAGCCGACGTATTCCGCGATGTCTTCCCTCGCATTGACCGAGCCGTAGGGCGAGGCAAACCCACCATTTTGAGCTTGGGCCAAGGAGAGCGACTGCCAAGTCGTATCGTCCACGGTGTACGCCATGGACACGGCCGAGGGAATGCCTGATTCATGGAGACCCTGGAACGCAACATCAAGGCCCGCGGCGAGTTGAAAGCGCTGAACGAGTTTTGCCGCGGCTTCACCGGCTGCGCTGGGCCAGTCCGACAGAGCTGAGCCGTTGCCAGCGGCACTACACAAGAAGGTGTAGTTGTGCGCGATCTCATGAACGACAGTGAGGATCATCTCGCCCTGGTCGGCAAAGTGATCTGCGTTCAAGACGAGCTGAGGTCCGAGCGCCATTCCCAACACCTTGGCCGCATAGGGGTGACCAGCGGGCCACTTCACCACGGCGATCGTCGACACTGAGCTGAGCATTCCCGGCGGCACGTGGGCGAGGCCGTCTGCCACCACCTGGTCCAGGCTTTCATTGGGCGCGACGATTTGAGCCGTGGCCGGGTTGGTGGAGTCGGTCAGGAGCTCTGGTTGCAACGTGGCCTCGTCGCCGGGGGCCAGGAAGCGAATGTGCGCGTACCGAAACGCGAGCTGATCACGCGAGAGCTTTTGCCGTTTGGTCTGGCGGTCCGCTGGTCCTCCCGTTTGCTCGACTGGCTCAGAAGGTAGGTCGTTCGTTTCAAGCACTACCTCCCCATCGGGTGCGAGCACTTGCACCCGGTCGAGGTCATCGGAGATCTCCAGGTACACCGTCGTGCGCGGATCGGCGACTGTGGTCTCTGTGTGAGTGCGTACGCCGAGCTCGCTCGAGGAGGTACGGACCACGGTGGGAAAGGTCACGGGCACGGCCGAAACAACGTCATCTCCAGCGAGCCCCACGACCAAGAATTCGGGTGAGAGCGACGGCGTAGGAAGAAAGGACAGCGTAACCCTTTCGACCTGTGCAAGTTCGACGGCATCACCATTCAGACGGAGATCGAAACGGTAGAAGTCTTTGGGTGCTGCAAGAGTGAAGCCTGGCAGGGTCGCGTCGAGCGCATTGCCGATTGGATCAAGTTCCGATGCCTCATTGTTCGTACCGCCTTCGCCTCCCGCACCGCCCACCCCACTCGGGTTCGAGGTCGAGTTTGAGCAGGCGCTGAGCGCGGCAACGGTCACAATCCCGACAAGGACACGAGTCCGGCTAGCAAACCCATGGCGTTTAAAAAATAACCCACCCAGCATACTTGTACCGTTAGAACGCCCGGTCCGCGGCGTCAATCGGGTCGACGCTCGGCAGCCCGTTCCGAGCGCTGCCGCGCTCGGAACAAAGACGCCGAGCGCAGGAGGGCGAAGTGTTTCCCTACGCCAGAACTCGACTCACAATCTCCTCAGACACCGTCCAAAGCTTTTGGGCAAGAGCGGTATCATTGGAGATGGGGCTCGACTGCGCGACATTGCAGGCGGCAAGATACTTGCCCGAGACCTCCGCTAGCCCGGGATGCGTGGCCGCGTACACTTCCGTCGCCGCGCCTACAGCATAGCCCCGTTGCTCCCACCACAGCCCCACATGACTTGTGGGCTTTTTCAAGGGTGCGCGCAGTCCCGAGCACGCGCGCTCCTCGTAGCGCGAGCACGCGCACCGCCTCGGCGCCCAAGCCCGACGTGCAACCCGTGACGAGAAAGGCCTTGCCGGTGAGGTCGAGCCCGGCCGTCACTTGTTCGGCCGTTGAGCCATACCCATATCCGCTGGGGCCCCGCGGGGCCAGCCACCTATAGATTGACATGCGACGTTCTACGTCATCGTTTTGTGGAACCCAAGATGAGGCGCAGGACGAACGACGAGATGCCGCAAAAATCCAAACGTGTTTGCGAGCGTCTCACCCCCGGGGTAACCGCACACCTATCTGCACGCGGTAATCAACGCAGCGCTCGGGCGCGTGCAGAGCCCGCCGCGGGCACGACGCTACTAGTGATCGCGTGCAATCCAAACAGGAACACCGTGAAGCTCATGCCAAAATGCCACAAGGCGTGGCCGGGTAAAACGCCGCACAAGAACCCTTGAGGGTGCGTGCTTTGCCAAAGGAACATGGAGACGGCCAGGCAAATGAGACTGCCCCGCAAGGGCCAGGACGGTCGGTTACGCCGTCGTGCGAGGACGAATTCCATACCCAGTGTGCTCAGCAGGCAGGTCAAGCCCACTGGATCAATGGGGAGACCCAACCAGCCGTGATACGCAAAAGCTAACACTGTGGTGAGGGCCACGCACTGCTTCAAGAAGCGAGCAGGCAACATGCCCAGTCGTATCAAACACGATGTCACGACGACACCCCAGACACACAATACCGAACTCGCGTCGACGAGCCGCGACCACTGGCTGAGTGAAGCGTGGAAAAACAGCGCGCCTGTTCCCTGTACCCAAAGCGCGTAGGAAAACGCAATCGCTAGGGGGCGATCGACAGCTGGTCCCAACCCGCCCTCATCCCGCGCCAACCGCGCCATCAGCAGCGCACACGCAAAAACGGGCAGATTGGACCACGTATTCCAGGGCTCACGTACCCAGCCCGACGTCGGCGTCTCACACCAACAACCCCCGGAGAAGCGGCAGGCGCTGGGAGCGCCGGGATAACCCGATGCGGCCAGTGCCCCAAGGGCCCCCCACGTGATCGCGGTGAGCAGCAAAACTCCGTAAAACACGCGATGCGGGTGTCCGCTGATCGCGTTCTTGCTCCACCTAACGGCCATTTGTGCAGGGTCAGTCGAGCAACGCGACCACCGCCTCGGCAACCCCTGCGGCGGACGCCGGGTTTTGTCCGGTGACCAAGCGCTCGTCCACGACGACTTGTTTTTGCCAGAGCGGCGCGCCTTGATGGATGGCCCCTCGTTTTTCCAGCTCATCTGCCAGCAGGAAGGGCACCACAGTGTCCAGCCCGACTGCGCGCTCCTCCTCATTGGTGAAGGCACTCAGCTTCTTTCCTGCCACGAGATATTGGCCGCTGGACAGCTTCACGTTCACCAACGCGGCCGGTCCATGGCACACCGCCGCCACGATTCCGCCGTTTTCGTAGATGCGGCTCGCTAGCTGGGCGAGCGCGCGACTCTCCGGAAAGTCCCACATGGCCCCGTGCCCGCCGGCAAAATAGATCACATCGAAACGTGAAGGGTCGACGTCGTCGGCGGCCGGTGTGCTGTCCAGCTCTGCGCGATGTGCAGCCAAAAACGAGCGACCGATATCGTCAGCATCATCGACGCCGTCCAAAGGCACCTTACCGCCACGGACGCTCGTGAACTCGATGGTGTACTTTGCATGGGCAAACACCTCATAAGGGTGAGCCACTTCACCCAGGTACGCCCCAGTGGGTTGTCCGGTGTTGCCCTTCTTGTCGTGGCTGGTCATGGCGATGAGCACTCGATGAGTCATGCGGTCTCCTTGGGTTGGGCGCGCGCTGGACGCGGGCGGCGTGGATGAAGAACAGCCGATCACAAGGCTCGTGCACAAAAG
>JACZCW010134489.1_pt1 | contig 23325 bp, 12 predicted proteins | sample 8641861 | NCBI WGS metagenome assembly JACZCW01 (sample SAMN15324607, study PRJNA640507) | soil metagenome | isolation source: intercropping sugarcane | place: China: Luxin town, Laibin City, Guangxi Province | collected 2019-07-25 | depth 10cm m | reverse complement strand
TAGATTCTATAAGTACCATAATAATAAATGGGAAACTAAATAGTTGATTTATAATATATTATTAATCATATAAAAAATTAATTTAACTTTTGGTTGGTTATGTAAATTAACTTTATCTATAATCTAGATTAATCTAAAGATAAAGGTTTTGATAAATAAAATTAAAGTTTCAACTAATTTATTATTTTTATTATCCCGAGACCAAAGTCTCGGTATCTTTAGGTTTAAATATTACTAATCTTGAAGGCTGTTATAGTTTATTTTTAAGACAGATATTTTATATTTTAAGTATAAGGTAAATTTGACCTGAGGGAAATTATTAATTTCGAGGGTTAATTTTATTTAAAATAATATTGTATAAGTAATAGATAGAAATAGCCCTAAGAACTGCGTGACTGACCTTAGGGCTTTTTTTTAGTAATCTTTACCCGTCATATGTCTCTGAAGATATTAAATTCTAGATTTTCAAATCTAATCTTGGGTTTTTTAACTTTAATGAGAAGCTTAGGCCACAGAACGACCTGGCTACGGAATTCGGGCGGCTATGCCGCCCGAACTTAAGGATTAAAATTATTTATCCATAGAGAAATTACTTTGTAGATTCTCTCAGTTGTTAAGTGAGTAATGGTTTTATTCGGTGTATTAACCATGATTTTAGCGATTGCCCTATTTTCCCTTCGAATCCCTGCGATTTATTTTAATCGAATTACAATTATTTTACTACTTTTATCTGCATTATTATCATATAATTCACTTTATATTGATTTAATCGGTTCTGGAGTAGGAGTATTCGGTGGATTATTTCAAGTTACAACTATTACTCAAAGTATTGATGTATTTATTTATTTAGTAGGAGCTTTAGTACTTTTATTAAGTTCAAAAGCTGGTGGAGCACAAACTTTACCATCTAATAAATTAAATTCAACTTTAGTAAATAAGAGTAAAGGATTATCAGTATTAGCTGAATATCCTCTTATTGCTTTATTTTCTGTATTAGGTATGAGTAGTTTAATTTCAAGTAGTGACTTAGTATCTATGTTCTTATCTATTGAACTACAAAGTTTTGCTGTATATATTTTAGCAACTATCTATAGAGAATCTGAATCTGCAACAGCAGCTGGATTAAAATATTTCTTATTAGGAAGTTTATCTTCAGCTTTAATTTTATTAGGAAGTAGTCTATTATATAGTTTCACAGGACTAACTAGTTTTGAAGGATTATATATGTTATGTTCTACTACTCCAGCAAATACAGCTATTGAAATTAGTGTATTACTAATTATGGTAGGTTTATTATTTAAAGTATCTGCAGCTCCATTTCATAATTGGGCTCCAGATGTATATGATGGAGTACCTACAGTAGTAACAACTTGGTTAACTACAATGCCAAAAATTGCTTTCTTAGTATTTATTTTAGAATTTCAAGGATTCACTCAATTAGCTAATTGGTCTTCATGGACATATTTATTATTAATTAGTTCATTATTATCACTTCTAGTTGGTACTATTGGTGGATTAGCTCAATACAGAATTAAACGATTATTAACATATAGTACAATTTCTCATGTAGGATTTTTACTATTAGCTTTAGCTATTAATAACGAAGAATCAGTAGAGTCATTCTTATTTTATTTAATCCAATATTCATTAACAAATATTAATGTATTCTTTATCTTAGTAGCATTTGGTTACTTATTACAAACTAAAGGATTATCTATTTATTCACCAATTCAATATATTAATCAATTGAAAGGTCAATTTAAAGTAAATCCTTTACTTGGACTAAGTCTTGCAATTTGTTTATTTTCTATGGCAGGTATTCCTCCATTAGTAGGATTCTTTGGTAAACAGATGGTTTTATACGCAGCAACTCATAATGGAAATTTTTTCTTAGCTTTCGTAGCTATTTTAGTAAGTGTTGTTAGTGCAGCGTATTATCTACGAGTTATTAAAGTAATTCATTTTGATCCAACTCCAGCATCAGAAATGACTTCATCTTTAAATAATTCAAATAAAGAATCAGTGTTAGCCGGAGAATTATCAATTTCAAGTAGTTTAGTAATTGCAACAATTACTCTTCTATTAATTTTCTTTATTATTAACCCAACACCATTATTAAACAGTGTTCACCTAATCACTCTAAATCTATTTTATTGGTAATGAGTACATTAACATTTTTTATCTTATTCATTCCTGTTTTAACTTTAGTTTTACTTGTAGTAAATCAATTATTAGCTGTTAATAAACCTTACAGTGAAAAAGTATCACCTTATGAATGTGGGTTTACACCTCTTGGTGATGCAAGACAAAAATTCAGTGTACAGTTTTATTTAGTAGCAATTTTATTTATCGTATTTGATCTAGAAGTTCTATTTTTATTCCCATTTGCAGTATCTCTTTATGAAATTTCTACTATGGGTTTCTGGATTGTTATCTTATTCTTAGTAATTTTAACAATTGGTTTTGTTTATGAATGGAGTAAAGGAGCTTTAAAATTCACTAAAGATCCAACATCTTCAAAAATTAATCTTAACTAATTAAAATTTTAAATTAACGGATTATTAATATTATTTATTAATAATCCCCCTTTTGATAAAAAAAGGGTATATAAATATATTATTATAAGTAAGGTGGCCTTACTTCTTTTTATTATATTATCAAGAATATCTTGGTTATATTATAATTATGTAGTAGTCTAGAATAAAATAATAAAACCCCGGGGCTGGCAATGCCTGAACCTAAGGGTACCGGAATCCCGGCCCCGGAGTTATTTTCTTTATGAATTCCAGGGCGGCTAATGCCGCCCTGGAATTCTAGATTGATGTTTAACATCCGTCCTCTCTCTCTAATTTCGAGGTTTTGTCTCGGAAATATTTATCTTGGTAAAATTATATTATTAATAAATAATATTAACCGTAAGATACTTGAGGACTAGAGGTACCGATTTGATAAAAAAGCACTGATAAATAAATAAAAATGTCAACTTTAGCTACAACTTTCTTAGTTAATAACCCACTAGAGCAATTTGAAATTAATGATTTTGTTTTCATTTTAGCTCCAATCTTCGGATTTACTAAATTATCTTTAACTAATATCGGATTCTATTTAATTATGGTAGTGACAATTACTATCGGTATGAATGTTTTATCTCGAAATAATGGTTATGTTATTCCTTCTCGATGGGCTATTCATTCTGAATCTGTATACGGATCTATCTTAAATTTAGTTCGAGAGCAAATTGGACCAAAAAACGAAGTTTATGTTCCATTTATTTTCGCTTTATTTAATTTTGTTTTAATTAGTAATTTAGTTGGTTTAGTACCTTATTCTTTCACAACTACTTCTCATTTAGTGTTAACTATGAGTTTAGCAACAACTATTCTTATTGGAGTAACAATTATTGGATTCCAACGACATGGATTAGGATTCTTCGCATTCTTTATTCCTGCTGGTACTCCATTAGCATTAGTATTCTTATTAGTAGCGATTGAATTAATTTCTTACTTAGCTCGAGCAGTTTCTTTAGGTGTTCGATTAGGTGCTAATATGATTGCAGGACATTCTCTATTAAAAATTATTTCTACATTTACGTGGAAAATGGTAGTAGCAGGACCTGTATTATTATTAGTTAGTGTATTACCTCTATTATTCTTAACAGCTTTAGCTGGTTTAGAGTTCGGTATTGCGATTCTTCAAGCATACGTATTTACAATTTTAACTTGTTCTTACTTAAAAGATGCTATTGATCTACACTAATAATAAATAATATTATTATTCATAAATAATATTTTAAGCCCAGCGGGCGACCCCCGTCCAGTAAGGTAGGGGTCGCCCGCTGGGCAACTAATGGTTTTGTCATTTAATCCCGAGATGGATATTTCATATTTATCTGGATATAAGATGAATCTGACCTAGGTAAAAATTAAAAATTTTATGTTGCAGTGAGGGTAGCTATGCTACTCAAATTAAACAAGAAAGTCCTCACGCCCGAAGGGCGAGGAGGCCCCGAGCCACTATATGGTTCGAGATATTAGTATAAAATATTTTTACTGATGATAGTTGATAAACTATCTATTAATACAGTATATATAATTAATTAATTTATTTTATCTAAGGGATATCGTTCATAAGAATTTATGTTAAATATGCTTAAATCATTAAATATCATTTCTCCTGTATGGAATGATGCTCCTGAGCCTTGGCAATGGGCTTTCCAAGATGGTGCATCACCTTCGTACGAAGGAATTGTTGAATTACATGATCAAATTATGTTCTATCTAGTAATTATTTTATTTGGAGTTTCTTGGATGTTAACTTCAATTATTGTAAACTTCAGTTCTAACAAAAATCAAATTGTTTACAAATACCATAACCATGGTACTTTAATTGAATTAATTTGGACTATTACTCCAGCTTTTGTATTAATTGCAATTGCTTTCCCTAGTTTCAAATTATTATACTTAATGGATGAAGTAATTGATCCTGCTATGACAATTAAAGCATTAGGACACCAATGGTACTGGTCTTATGAGTATTCTGATTTTGTTAACGAAGATGGAGAATCTATTGAATTTGATTCTTACTTAGTTCCAACAGATGACTTAGAAGATGGACAACTACGACTTTTAGAAGTAGATAACCGAGTAGTAGTTCCAGTAGGAACTCACATCCGATTCATTGTAACAGGTGCTGATGTAATTCATTCATTTGCTGTTCCTTCTTTAGGACTTAAAATTGATGCTATTCCTGGACGACTAAATCAAACTTCTGTTTTAGTTGAACGAGAAGGAGTTTACTATGGACAATGTTCAGAGATTTGTGGTGTACACCACGGATTTATGCCTATTGCTGTAGAAGCAGTATCACTTGAGAAATACCTAGCTTGGTTAAACGAGCAAGCCTAAGTATTTTTTAATAATTTAATTTATCTAATGACTAATTAATAAACACCCCTTTCAATACTAAAACCTTTTAATTTAATAAGTCTAATATCTAAAGAAGTTAAAGTAGTGAATCTCCTCTAAGCTTTAAATTATTATCTCGGGGCGGATGCCCCGTACCCCCTGGGTGCAGGGTGAACCTGACTTAGGAAAAAGTTATTCCAGCCCCCGGGCGGTGGTATCACCACCTTAAAGTGTGGTGTCGCCCGGGGGCTGATATAAAAGAAAGAAAACCTGCTAAATAATTTATTATTTTAGGTTTGATGGAGCTAAAAGATTTTACATAAAGACCTCATGGTACAATGGTTAAGACACCACAACTTCACTGTGGGAATATCGGTTCGATTCCGATTGGGGTTAATATAATTAAACCCTCGGGGCCGGCGGTGCCAGCCCCGTAGGTTTTATCAAAAACCTCGGGCCGCTATGCGGCCCGAGGTACTATAGGCCATTATATAACCGACTGAAATATAAAAAATCATCTCAATGATGATGATAATGATTTTTTTAATAAAATAATATTAAAAATATTATGTGTTATTCATATAATTATTTTATAATTAATAAAATTGTCATCAGAGTCATAATTCTAATATATAAGTAATGATAATAGGCAATATAGTTCTTTTTAAGGCTTATGCCGTTTGGTAATTTCTCAATGGATTAAGTCCATATTTTCACAAATGTTTTATCTTAACTAGCCTTTGGCTAGATAAATAAAAAATTATGGTAGCAGCAGCTAAAATTTTAGGAGCAGGATTAGCGACTATTGGACTAGCAGGAGCTGGAGTTGGAGTTGGATTAGTATTCGCAGCTTTAATTAACTCTACTTCTCGAAACCCTTCTCTACGACCTCAATTATTCTCTTACACAATTCTTGGGTAAAATGTGTGCCCCCCTTGATCGTGAGATCATGTGGAAACATCGGGTGAATTGCAAGAACCTCCAATATAATTTATATTGGACAATTTGCAGCGAAGCGTATATCAGTGTTTTAATAGATATACGAACGTTCAACGACTAATCAGTGAGCTACACTAGCAATAATCTGGACACGAGTGCCCGACAACATCTATATTAATTTATTGATGTTGATGACATAGTCTGAACAATCTGGTAACAGATTGAAATAGAAGATAAAGAGCTTCTATGATAACATATATTGTCGCATTAACAGAGGCGATCGGTCTTTTCGCACTTATGATGGCATTCTTACTATTATACGCAGCGTAATCTGTGTATCTTTAGAAGATAAAAATCTAGGGTCTAATCTTATTTAATAAGACTAGGCCCACCATCATACATTCTTCTATAGATTATATAACAATAATCTACTTATTTCAACTTTAATATTATCGTCTATAGACGATAACAACAACCCCTAGATTAAGCCTTAACAATAACATAAACTATGATTAACTCAGTAAAATATTATGATAACGCGGAAGAATTAAAATCTGCTATTCTACTTGATAATGACGGTAAAAGTGGAATTTATAAATGAGAAAATAAGATCTCAGGAGAATTTTATATTGGTAGTGCTGTGGATTTAAAAAAAAGAATGTCCCAGTATTATCGAGAATCATATGTTACACATCCATCTCGAGGTAAAAGTATTATCTGTTTTGCCTTAGTAAAATATGGTTATAATAATTTCAGTCTTTCTATTCTTGAGTATTGTAAACGAACTGAAGTAATTTCAAGAGAACAATATTATTTAGATTTACTAAATCCTTCTTACAATATTCTTAAATACGCTTATTCTTCTGATGGATATAAACATACATTAGAAGCTATCCAAAAAATAAGTTTAGCCAAAAAGGGTAAATTCACTAAAGAGGATAATAGCTTTTATGGAAAAACTCATACTGAAGAAGTTAAAGAGTTAATGTCACGCGCTGCGTTAAAAAGGACTAAACCTAATAACGCTAAGCCGGTATTATTGAAAGATCAAAATAACAATATTATCGGAGATTTTAAGTCAATGACAGAATTAAGTCTTTATTTAAAGGCAGATAAAGCCACATTATCTAAATACCGAGATTCTAATAAACTATTTAGAAATCTATATTTTATTTTATCTAAACCAAAAGAATAACTTCCCTTAGAACCGGTTCGCATTAACAGAAGCAATTGGTCTATTCGCATTAATGATGGCATTCCTATTACTATACGCAGCGTAATCTGTTTATATTAATAAGTATTCATCTTAATACTCAACGGGGTTACCTTAAAAAGTAGCCCCCCCTCTAATACAATATAAAGGGTTTAATTATTAGGGGGAGGGACTTATTGTCCCCCCGGTAATAACCATTCAGCCACTCGTTCCCGAACGGCTACCTTGTTATGACTTCAGACCAGTCGTTTACTATCCTTGGATGTATTTAGACAACTTCAGGTATAGCTTACTCCCAGCCCGTGACAGGCAGTTAGTAGATCTTGAAGCTTTAATTTCACCGTGACGTGGTGATTCACGATTACTAGCAATTCCTAATTCATGAGCTCGAGTTACAGAGCTCAATCCACAAAGGGGAAATTTGGGGATTACCTCCAAGTTACCTTATTGGATCCTTTTGTATTCCCCCTAGCTGCACGTCTGTAGCCCACTCCATAAGGGCCATGAGGGCTTGTCTTAGTCCTAATTATTCCAGTTTATCACTGGATGCTCAACTAGATATTAACTAGTTGCAAGGGTTTTGTTCGTTATGCGGACTTAACCTTACATCTCACGACACGAACTGAAGACAGCCATGCAACGCCTGTGTAGCATTCAAGGAGTGGTAAGATGTTGTGCGGATCATCACATTAAACAACATGCTTCACTGCTGGTTTTCAAGACCCTCTATACTTTTGGGTTTCAACCTTGCGGCAGTACTCCCCAGGTGGAGTGCTTTAATCTACATTTATAGACTGATTAATAACCAATCTAAGGCACTCATCGTTTACGGTATGGACTACACGGGTCTCTAATCCGTTTTGCTCCCCATACTTTCGTACCTCAGCGTCAGTGTTTAGTTAGAAAGAAGCCTTCGCCTTAAGCGGTCTTCCGAGGATCAACAGATTCCATCCCTACTCTCGGAGTTCCTCTTTCCTCCATTACACTCTAGTTTCATAGTTACTGAAAAACTCTTATTCATTTAGTTCGATATCTTCCAGTCTTATGATACAGCCTACGTACCCTTTAGACCCATTAATGATGAATAATGCTTACCCCTCTCGTATTACCGCGACTGCTGGCACGAGATTGGTCGGGATTAATAGAAAAGTACAGTCATTATCCTCCTTTTCGTTAGGACTTTATCAAATTAATGTATCCGTCCTTCTAGGTGACTGGTTCAGCCTTTCGGCCATTGACCAAGATTCCGCACTGCTGCCGATACTTTGCTCGTGTGGGCCTTTCTCATTCCCACTGTGGTTGATCGTCCTCTCAGACCAACTATAGATCATTGGCTTGGTAAGCCGTTACCTTACCAACTACCTAATCTATTCAATAGGTACATCCATAGGCGGAATTAATCCATTTCAATATTTGGTATTCCACCAATCCTATGGGTAGCTTGCCTATTCATTACTCACCCGTTCGCCATGTCGGAATACAAGTATTCCGCATTCGACTCGCATGTGTCAAGTCCCTAGATAGCATTCACTCGAAACTAAGTTTAAATTTTTACTTACTATTCTAATTTATCCCCGGGGCAAAGCCCCGGTTCGATAATCCATGGCTCAGGGCAGAACCCTGAATCGTAGATCTTTTATTAGAAATTAAAATCTTATTTGTTACTTATATATTACTAAATATAATTATTAGTTTCACTTAAACTTATGTAAATAATTAATTCTCAGGTTCGACGATACCAACTCCGAGTAATAAAATAATTATATTATATAGGTTTTCTTTAAAGGTATTAAATAAATTATAAATTCCTTTTTGAAGGCGAAGCTCAGAGGTATTTAAACCACTGCGCAGCCTGAAAGCCCCGCGGGCCGCTTCGCGGCCCGCGGGGTATATATAAAATACAAGGCCCGGGGCCGCTCCGCGGCCCCGGGCTACGAAATCTGGGCGGCGTCGCCGCCCGAACTCGAGGATTTATAATTTATTTAGTTTCAAGCCCAAGAGAAAGTTTTTCAATTACTTATTTCCGTTTCAGGGGAGCAAAGCTCCCCCAATCCGGGACCTCAAGGACTTTACTTACAGTATCGCCACGGGAAGGCATAAATTTAGATACCAGGAGAGGGGTGGTAATTAGTTTAATTAAACCCCAGCCGTTGCACGGCACGATCTGGGTTATTTAGGCGGCATAGCCGCCCAGAAAACCTCGATCGTTTTTAATTAATTTTTCTTGAGCGGTAGCACCACTATCCTAAGATGTGATGTCACTCACCCGAGAACATATTCAAAATTATCATATATGATAATTTAAAACTTCGCAATCTTGGAACTTAAACTCGGGCCGCAGAGCGGCCCGTAGACCTCCTGGTCGGAAAGTCCGACTCGATGGTCTTTTATTTAATATATTTAATAGTTTAGGTCTCAAGGATTTAAAATTATTTAATCTTGGAGTATTAAAGAAGATTTATTATTTTTTTTCTTCTGCAGCTAAATCCATAAGTGTATTTTCTACGATACCTACTACCGGTAAGATAATTAAGAACCAAGAAAAATAAAACACTGTTGCTGCTTGACCAAGACTAATGAATGGCTCTTCAACATGTTGTCCTCCACACCATAATAAGATTAAGAAATCTACTACTAATAGCCAGAAAGCTAATTTCATTAATGGTCGGAATGCTGAACCTCTAACTCTTGAAGTATCTAATAAAGGCATAGCTAAAAGAATTAATAGAGAACCAAACATAGCAATAACTCCTCCTAATTTATCAGGAATTGATCGTAAAATTGCATAGAATGGTAATAGATACCATTCTGGTACAATAGAAGCTGGAGTTTGCATTGGATTTGCTGGAATATAATTATCAGGATGACCTAATTTATTAGGTGCATAAAATAAGAATAAAGCTAATACTAAGAAGAATAAGAAAATAGTTACTAAATCTTTAAATGTATAATAAGGATGCATATAAAGTCTATCAGCATTTGCTGTAATTCCTAAAGGATTACTTGATCCATGCTCATGTAAAGTTAATAGGTGCATAACTGCTAAAGCTGCTAAAATGAATGGTAATAAATAGTGAAGACTGAAGAATCGGTTTAAAGTAGCATTATCTACAGAAAATCCTCCCCAAATGAATTCTACTAAATCTTTACCAATCCAAGGGATAGCAGAAAGTAAATTAGTAATTACAGTTGCTCCCCATAAACTCATTTGTCCCCAAGGTAAAACATAACCTAGGAATGCAGTAGCCATCATTAAAATTAAGATGATAACACCAATACTCCATGGTAAAGCTCGAGGAGCTTTGTATGAACCATAATATAATCCTCTACCAATATGTAAATATACAAATAAGAAGAAGAATGATGCAGTATTAGCATGAAGATATCTAATCATCCATCCATAGTTAACATCTCTCATAATATGTTCTACACTAATAAAAGCTAGATCAATATTAGGTGTATAATGCATAGCTAAAGTTACTCCAGTTACAATTTGGATACCTAAACATAAAGCTAGTAAAGATCCAAAATTCCAAGCATAATTAAGATTAGAAGGTTGAGGTGAATCAATAACATAACTATTAGCAAGACTTAAAAGGGAATGACTCTTTAGTAATTTCATTAAAAATAAAATTAATTTAGGCTGATAAGAGGAGTTACCTCAATTTATCGAAAATTCCATTACAATATAATTTAATTGTAATAAATCTGAAAATAATCAAATTCCGGGCCGGTTATTACCGGCCCCGGAAGTCTAAATTATCTTATATTACGGAATTTATAACTACGCATAAAAGATTAACATATGATTATATAAAAATACAGACTCCGGACGTCCTGCCGGGGGACCTCGAGGACATAGGAAACCTAGCCTCGAGGACTTTTAATAATAAAAACATGTAAAATGCAAAACTAAAATAAATTAGCCCTAAGGCTACTCCTGGGTATTTATCACCAGAACCTTTTAAGCCCGAGGTTAAAATATATTTTTTAAAAAGACAAAGCCTAGGCCTTACGAACCCTAGCAAAAAATTAATTTTTTATTTCCAAAATAGTTTCTCGATCCGAGATACTGTCTAAAAATTAAAGGTATATTACCTCAAAAATTATTAATTCTTACTTATACCTAGAGGGTCAAAGGCCTTCCAGGTATATCTTACCGGAGTTTTTAATCTTAAAAATTTATTATTTATAACAAATATAAAATAAACTTATAAAGGTCTACAAGATAGAAAAATAATGTTTTCACTATGAATTTTAAAAGCGCACGATTTTACACTCACGTACTAGTGAATTTCGAAATTAATAAAACCTCGATTAATTAAAAAAAATAATAAATAATTATAAATTCTAATCTAGGAGAAGAGTAGTTATTAGTTTTATTTAAAATAAATAGAAGAAATTTAATCAATCTATTATTTAAATTATAAATAATCAAAACCTTTATCTTAAAAATAGGGTGGTTATTAATTGATTGTTAAATAAATGATAATTATTCCGAAGCAGATGCCCCGTACCCAAAGGGTACGGGGTGAATCCAACTCGGAAAGAAGTTATTATCCTCCCCACCAGTAAACACTGATGAATAAGAATAACCATACAACATCAACAAAATGCCAATAAAGAATTGCTTGTTCAAATCCTAAATGATGGTGATCTGTTAAATGGTATGAAAGAGCTCGGAATAATCCTACAGCTAAGAAAATTGTACCAATAATTACATGAATTCCATGGAATCCAGTAGCCATATAGAAAGTAGATCCATAAACACCATCACTGAATGTGAATGGAGCATTATAATATTCAAATGCTTGGAAACCAGTGAAAACAGTGGCAAGAGCCACAGTAGCAATTAATCCATAAATAACTCCTGCTCGATTACCTTGGATTAGGCTATGATGAGCATAAGTTACAGTAGCACCTGAAGAAAGTAAAATAACTGTATTAAGTAATGGTACTTCCCATGGGTTTAATGTCTCAATACCAGCTGGAGGCCAGTGAGCTCCTAATTCAACAGTAGGAGCTAATGATGAATGGAAGAATGCCCAGAAAATACTAATAAAGAAGAAAATTTCAGAAATAACAAATAGAACAAAACCTAAACTTAATCCTTTTTGTACTGCAAAAGTATGGTGTCCTTGAAATGTTCCCTCTCTAGAAATATCTTTAAACCATAAAGTCATAGTAGAAACTAGAGAGATAAATCCAAGAGTTAATAAAAATAAACCATTAGAATATCCTTGGAATGTCATTACTCCTGATAGAGTAACTACTAATAGAGAAAATGATACAGCAATTGGCCAAGGCGAAGCTTCAACTAAATGAAATGGATGCGCTTGAACTGATCTGTTCATAAATTTCGTTGTCATACTGTATATGTAATTCCTATCATACATTTCTTGGATCCCGAGGTCTTCAGATCTCCAGGAGCTAAGCCCCTGAGGGATTAGAATAAACTTGATCTAAAATCTTCATTTTAAGAAAATTTTTAATCTCCGAGGCCTCAAATAAATCGATCTACCCCGGGGTTAACACCCCGGGGACTAAAATAATTTTAATCTAAGAACATCGAGCGGTATAACCGTCTCAAGTGTAAAACACTTAAAATAATTGAGGTAATCCAAGAAAGTCAATAATTAATTATTGAAATAGTAATATATCTCTTTTTAATACCCTACTCAATTTTAACATTTTATTTTCCCCGGATTAGGTTTACCCCGCACCTAAAGGTGCGGGGTATCTGTTCCAGGAATATCAAGCTTAAAGGCTTGTTAAAATTTTCAAATTTTAACCCCTTGAGTATTAGACTTTTTGGGGTTAAAATGTAATCTTAAACTTTAATAAGATCCCCGGGGCTGGCACCACCGGCACTGAAGGGTACCGGGGCGCCAGCCCCGGGATTTAAGATTACTTTAATAAAATGAGTGGGAAATAAGTTAAATTTAAACTTAGAAGGACCGCGCTCGCGCGGCCTTACCAATATTATAGGCCTTAGGAAATATATTATCCCATCGAGTCCCTTTTCCCCCGCCGAAGGCGGGGGAGCCTTAAATGAATAGAGTGGGACTCGAACCCACAAGGATTATTAAATCCATAGTTTAGCAAACTACTTCCTTACCGATTCGGTCATCTATCCTTATAATAAATTAAATATCTTCGGAACGAAGTTTAAAATTATCATATATGATAATTTTGAATATTGAATTTATTCGAAGCCCCAAGGATTTTTGAAGCTAATGCCTTTTATCCTAGGTTAAGTAAACCTTACTCGGGGATTAAATAAATATTTGTAATAACATCGACGGTGCTATATGTTAAAGTGATTGACCTAGACGGCAATGCCGCCTGGAAAAATAGGGAATAGTAGAATCGAACTACCGACCTTTAATTTGTAAGATTAACACTCTACCACTGAGTTAATTCCCTGTTACTTATATATTATAAATTAATTTATTTAAATTTAAATACATATTTAAAAATATTTCAGTATTAGACAATAAATTCAAAACAAATAACGTTAAAACGATAATTAGACAAAGTAATTTATTTGAAAATAAAAAAATATCAATGTTGATTCACTTTTAACATTTTACTATAATCTATTTATAAATATTAATTAAAATAGATTATACCCTTTATAACAATATATTTTTTATATATTTGATGATATGTTATTACCAAGTTACTTGAGAATTTAGTATTGCCTAGCTTAACATATTACTATGCTTACACCTGCAACCTATTAAGACTGTGATCTACAGTCACTCTAATAAAGAATCGTGTCAAGATGGGCTTCCCGCTTAAGACGCTATCAGCAGTTATCCTTTCTGAACGTAGCTTTCCTGCCGTACTGTAACAAACCTAATATAGGTAGTAAACAATAACAGGTATACCAGAGGTTCATATCACTCGGTCCTCTCGTACTAGAGTAATGTTCTTGTCCGATTCTAATTCCATTAGTAGATAGGAACCGTACTGTCTCACGACGTACTTAACCCAACTCACGTACCACTTTACTCGGCGAACAGCCGAACCCTTGGGAGCGCCTACACCCCCAGGATGTGATGAGTCGACATCGAGGTGCCAAACCAATCTGTCAATATGGACTCTCGAGATTGATCAGCCTGTTATCCCTAGCGTAGCTTTTATTCGTTGAGCGATGGCCATTCCATGATGGACCACCGGATCACTATGACCTACTTACGTATCTGTATGACTTGTCAGTCTTACAGTTAAGCCGGCTTATGCCATTACACTTAATTAGGCTATCTTTAGCCCATTGGTTTCCATCCAATTTAAGCCGACCTTTGTACTTCTCCGGTACTATATGGGAGAAATCCGCCCCAGATAAACTGCCCATTAATCACTGTCCCAAAAATTTGGTATAGCGTGCCCCTAATTAAGTCAAGGTATTTCACTGATGTCTAATCGACTCCCTTGTATTCTACACCTTAATTATAAGCACACAATGACTAACTACAGTAAAGCTGCATAGGGTCTTCCCGTCTAGCTAATGGTAATCCGCATCTGCACGGATAATTCAATTTCACTGAGCTCATCTTGGAGACAGTAAGAGTATCGTTAAACCATTCATGCGCGACCATAATTAGTGGCCAAGGTATTTCGCTACCTGAGGATCGTTATAGTTACAACCGCTGTTTACTGGAGGTTCAATTAGCACCGTATTAGTGCCTCTCTTGACTTACCAGCACTGAGCAGGTATCAGTCTTTATACATCTAGTTTCCTATTAGCAAAGACCGGTGTTTTAAGTAAACAGTCGTACTCTTCTATTCTGTGCCACGATCATAAAAATCGTACTCCTTCTCCCGAAGTTACGGAGTCATTTTGCCGAGTTCCTTCAAGATGATTCGCTCAACGCCTTGGTATATTCTACCAGCAGACCAGTGTCGGTTTAGGGTACGGTTAAATAATTAGATCATTTCCTGAATTTTAAATTAATACTACACTATTACTAATATATATCAATATTAAAACTGTTATCTAAATTAGTTTTTCTCATCGATTACTCCTATCGGAGTTCATTTTTTTAAAATTTTAAAAATCTTAGAGGCCGTTACTTTACTCATGGAGGTTGAGCCTAGCCATGAAACCCTTCTGCTTTCGGCGAGTGGGATTTTATCCACTTTTACGTTACTCATGTCAGCATTCTCTCCTCAGTTATGTCCAGATAAGGAAACCCTATCCTTCAACCATGTCCTGAGTGTTCCGCTACCCTCCAACATTATAATGTTGGGACAAGATCTCGGTATACTACTTAGACCCGATACATTGTCGGTGCCCTTGAAACCACGCCCACGCAAAGCGCGGGCGTTTTAATACAGACCATTGAGCTATTACGCTTTCATTAACGGATGGCTGCTTCCAAGCCCACCGAATGGTTGTGTAATTTCATGGACTACCTTAATTTCACTTAGTAGTATTTAGGGACCTTAATTCTTGTTCTGGGCTGTTTCCCTCTCGACTAAAGACCTTAGCACCTATAGTCTGACCGTCCTTTATTAACTGTAAACCATTCCGAGGTTAGATTCCCAGACAATAAATGTTTGGGAATCGGTTAAATAACCGATTCTATTGATAGAGCCATCACGACCCCCCAATCAAGTCCACAAGGGACATAGTATCCAGTGCTGTACCAGTTTACAGATACGAAGAACAACATACCAAAATATGTTTCGCGGAATACCAGCTATCTCCAGGTCAGATTTGACTTTCTCTGCTTATCACAACTCATCCAAGCCTATTGCCACAGGCACTGGTTCGGTCCTTAATGACCTGGTCATGATAAGATCACCTGGTTTCGGGTCTAATCCATGGTACTTGCCCATTTAACGTAGTCGCTTTCGCTAAGTATTTCTACTTGCACCACAGATTAACTCGCTGACCCATTATGCAAAAGGTACGCAGTCATCTTGTATTTAAACTCAGATTCCTGCTGCTTATAGAACTACCGGTTCAGGATCTTTTCACCAGTTACCTACTTACTTTTCAACTTTCCCTCACGGTACTCTTCACTATCGCTCAATACATCATATTTAGCCTTAGAGGATGGTTCCCCTATATTCAGACAAGTTATCTCTCATCTTACTTACTACTTTTCTAACAAGAGACCGAAGGCCTCCTGATTTACCCCCGGCCCGGAAACCGGGCCGGGGGCTAATTTAAATTATTACGGGACTTTCACCCTCTATGGTTTGTCATTCCAAACAAATTATAATTTAATTTTAATTCTTCCCATAAAGAAAGAATTTATCAAATGGTATAAACCATTTGATTAGAAAATAGGCTAACCCGCTTTCGCTCACCACTACTAACGGGATCTCGGTTGATTTCTTTTCCTTCTACTACTTAGATGTTTCAGTTCGTAGAGTTATTATTATATTGGTTTCCCTTAGGATTATCGTAATTATTAAATCATTCATTACGATTTTTGGTATAAACTACCTCCTTTGGATGTATTGGCTAGTCATCCCCGATAGTCCCTTTTTCATCTTGGTAATACATTACATATCATTATTGGATACTTATTTTATTAATGGGTTTATAAAAAATAACCAATGTTTACTTATAATTAATACATAATTATTAAATTATACCACACTAAATTTTAATTAAAAATTAAGCCTCTATCTCCCAGGGCGGCATAGCCGCCCCAGATTATAGTCCGGGGCCCGTAGGGCCCCGGTAACCATAAAATACAAAATATTATTAAAAGACTCCAGGATATCCCATAATAAGTTGACTACGATAAATTTCCTTCGAAATTAGACTCGGCCTCTAACCCAAGAACCAGGGGCGGCAGGCCGCCCCAGGAGGTCAGCATCAATTAAATTAATTTCTGGGCTGGGAAGGCTCGAACTCCCATTAGCCGACATCAAAAGTCGGTGAATTACCAATTATTCAACAACCCAATTAAATTTTTATATGGAATGAATACGTCACAGAGGCAATAATTAATATTACTTTCACCGGGGCGAATGCCCCGGGAATAATCTTTGACTACTTAAGCTGCACCTCAGAATTTAAGAGAAACAATTTGCAATCTTTCTCGGGCAAACGCTTTGTGCCTCCGAGTATGAGTGAACCCAACCCGGAAATTAAATTATCCAGGGCTTTGTTCCTGGGAAACTAATTATTTTATATTTTAATTAATCCCCAGGACGATTCACCCCTCTAAATGAGGGGTGAATCGACCTGGAGCTATTTTTATCTTAACTACAAATTTCCCCGGGCGGGCAACACCCCCCTTAGGGGGGCGATGCCACCGCCGGGGTCTTACATTATTAATTATATCTCTATAATGCTGGTTAGTAGACTTGAACTACTATTACCTCGATTACAAATCGAGTGCTTTACCATTAAGCTAAACCAACTAATTAAATTAATTAGTTACTTTTAAAAATAAAACTACTGTGGGCCCAGCGGGCGACCCCATGCCCATCGGGCTTGGGGTCGCCCGCTGGGTTTTTAATTAATAAAATATCCTTCGGGGTATTAAAATTATTATTTCTAATCTTCCCCGGGTATTTTATATAATTATAGGGTTTAATTTATAGAGTGGGGAAGTTATAAATATATGTTAAATAATGTATTTAAAATATTTTCCATAAATTCAGACGAATAAAACCGCCTGGATTTATTATTCCGGTGCTATACGCCGCCGGAATTTTTGGATTATTTTATTTTTAAATTAACCCCGGGCCCTTTGGGCCCGGGGTTAATTATGAAAGAGCCTATGGTTTCGAAAAAATTAGGCAATTTCAAATGCCATAAGAATACATGGCACTAAGATGATGAATCCAAGAGTTAATGGTAACATTCCTGTCCATGTAAAACTCATAAGTTGATCATATCGTAGTCTTGGGAAACTAGCTCTTACCCAAATATAAATGAATAAGATTAAACAAGTTTTAAGACCTAAAGCTAATCCTTCAAATGAGAAGAATGTAGGATTTTCAAAAGACACAAAAGGAATTAAGTATCCTCCTAAAAATAACATAGCTACAAATGTAGACATTAAAATAATAGAAGCATACTCAGCTAAGAAAAACATTACGAAAGGTACAGAAGAATGTTCAGTAAAGAATCCGGCTACTAGCTCAGATTCAGCTTCAGGTAAATCAAAAGGAGCTCTATTAGTTTCAGCAATAACTGAAATTAAAAACATTAAAGAAAGTGGTAATAATGGAATAATATACCAAACATTAATTTGGGCTTGAATAATATTAGTTAAATTTAATGATCCTACTAATAATACTACAGTAAGAATAATTAATCCCATTACAACTTCGTAACTAACCATTTGAGCAGTACTTCGTAATCCTCCTAAAAAAGCATATTTAGAGTTGGCTGACCAACCTGCAAAAATTACTCCATATACTCCTAAAGAACCTACAGCTAATAGATATAAAATACCTAGACTAAGATCTGATAATGTTAATCCTGCACCGAAAGGAACTACTCCCCATGCTAATAAACTCGTAATTAAAGAAATAATAGGAGCAAATAAGAATAAAGCTTTATTCGAATGAGCAGGAATTACTGATTCTTTAACAAATAGTTTTAATGCATCTGCAAATGGTTGTAGTAAACCATAATATCCTACTCGATTAGGTCCTAATCGTCTTTGCATAGATCCCATAGCTTTTCGTTCTGCAATAGTCATGAAAGCTACAGATAATAATAATGGTACAATAACAATAAGTACCTCAATAAATGATAATAACATGAGTAAATTATAATACATAAATAAAGGATTAAATATTTAGCTTCGCGAGCCAAAAGCCCGTGATGGCAAAATTCCGGAGGCAAAGCCCCCTTGTTTAGAAAGAAAATCTCATGAGCCAAAAGCTCAGAGGTTAATCTCAAAAAAGTTAATCCATTATTAATTTTATCGTCATCAAGCTATTAATTGGGGCAGATATATCCTGCCTCTCTTAATAAGGAGATCTTTAATAAATGAAATACCCCGGGGCAAAGCCCCGGGGGTTCATAATTGTAAACCTCCAGATTAAAGCTTAGTAAATTTATTTAGTTGGTTATTAACCATAATTTAATATTTAGCCCCCGGGCGGTGGCACCACCGTTTTAAGGTGTAGTGTCATCCGTCCAGGGAAGACTAGTTATACATATTTGTAATAAACTACACTAAACTAAAGCCCAAAAAGAATTTTGACCCTTTTGGATATTAGACTCGGCGGAGTTAAAACCAATATTAATTAATTCGTTTAGTTGGTTTTAAACATAAAACAATAGGTCCAACCATTGCTAAACATAAAATCATACTTGCAATAATTAAAAATAATGCATGTGATGTATATAATACTTGACCAATACTGTTAATTTGATCCATAGATACAAATACATTATCCCAATTTGAATGATTAACTGTTAATGTTTCTAATGCTTCAGATTTAAATGATAATAAATTAATAGAATCAAAAATTGAAGGTAAATCAAATTTAGCTCCAGACCATAGATCTGTAGATAAAGAAGACTCTGTCTTCGTTGAAATATTAGAATTAGTTAAACTTAAACCACTAACAAATAAAGTACCTAATACAAAAGCTAATGGATATGGATTAGAATAATTTTCTGAAGAATCTTGTAATTCAACTAATTTAATATTTAACATCATAATTACGAATAAGAATAAAATAGCAATTGCTCCAACATAAACAATTAAGTATGTTAGACCAATAAAATTGATACCTAATAAAATTAGATAACAAGCTACATTAACAAAAGTAGAAATTAAAAATAAAACAGAAATTACAGGATTTCGTGATGTAATTACTAAAATACCTGATAATACTGAACCAAAAGCCAACAGATCTAATAAAATTGCGTTCATGTAAACTAAAAATCCCGAGGCAATAAACTATTTCTAAAACCCGCTAAACAAGCTTAAATTGTAAATTAAAGATCAAATTTAACCTCGGGGCCTACTAAATTAGGATTTATTAATAATCCCCTTGGAACCCGAGGCGCAAGGCCGCCTCGGGTTCCATATTCTAGAGGCCCTTTGGGCCCTTAAAAAGAAAACTTAGAGATTATTAAACTCACGGTCCCCGGGCGGAGGCACCACTCTAAAGTGTGGTGTCGCCCGCCCGGGGATATTTTTTAATTAATTAAATATCTTCTAAAACAGAACCTTAAGAAGTTCCAACCAGCTGCGTAGCAGTCTACCAGTATCCCTTGGGCAGAGCCTAGGGGTTTAAATTTAAACCTCTAATGCTGGCAATGCTAATCCTAAAGGATATTAAGATGCTACGCCCTGAAGATAATATTGTGAAATAAAAATAATTTATACCAATATAACAATTCTGAAGCTGGCACTCAAATATCTCTAATGCCGGCAATACCAGCCTTGGAGATTTATTGCAGGCAAAGTCTGCAAAAAATACACAACAACAAAGTCGTAAAGAGCTACCAAACCTTGGAAATTTAGGTCAAATAATACCTATCCTGAATTTGTGGTTTAGGCGCGCTTTGCGCGCCCGAACTATGGAATTTTTATATAGCCGTTAAGAGGAATCGAACCTCTATACATAAATTAACAGTTTACCGTTCTACCTTTGAACTATAACAGCATTATATTATAAAATTCCCTGGACGAGTTATACCATACCTGAAAATACAGGGCGTCCGTTTCAAGTATTATAAAAATAATGTATACCTTTATATTATTAACACAAACTTCGAGCCGAGGTTGGCTGAGTCGAGGAAAATTTATTTTAGAATTGGCTATTATTAATATTAAAAACATCAAGATTTTACGTTTTGAAAACAAAATTTTCATTTTAATTATAATATAAATATTATATAAGTAACAATTAACTTCTTGAGGCCCTCCAGAGCCGTAAAGCCTTCTTTTAGGGGCTCTGTTCCCCTAAAAAAATTCTCTTTTTGGACAAAATCGTGTGATTTTAATTCATCGAAATTATTTTAATTTAGTAATTCATCGGGGTTATCCCTTAAATGGTAGAGGGCTCGTTTTGCATACGAGTAGTCCGAGTTCGAGTCTCGGTAACTCCAATTTTTTAGCCGGAAACAAAATATTATTATAATTATTTTTAACTTAATCCCGGGGCGAATGACATCACCTTTTAGAATGGTGATGCCACCGCCCCGCCCCGGGGCCAATATTAAAATATTTCATCTACAGGGCGGGGCGCTCCGTTACTCACCGGCTAGAGATAAACTCAACCTGGAGCTTAATTATTTATAATAATTTAATTAAACTCCCAAGTGGAGATACTACTATCTTAAACTCCTAAAATTCAAGATAATTGCTTTGTATTCCTTAAGTGCAAAGCAAATTTGATTTAGAAAGTTATTTAATAATCAGGTTGTAGCCTAATCTGGTAAGGCATTTACTTTGGGTGTAAAATAGTGTAAGTTCAAATCTTACCAACCTGATATTTTTATAAAATTTAGAGGCTCAAGGGCCTCGGCTTTTATTATTACATAAAATTACATAATAATTATTTAAGATGGATATTTTATACCTCTAGGTGTAGAATAAACCCGACTCGAGGAAAGTTTTTAATTAATTACTCACTCCAGGTTTCGATCCTGGATTTGGGTATTAGAAGTACCCTGTTCTTCCTTTGAACTAAGTAAGCTATATATTTTTTATAGATTTGATAAACAAACTTTAACTTTAGATGTAGAATAAATTCTTAAGAAAGGCTTTAGTAAAATCATAAGAAGGCTAAAATTATTATTAATAATTTCTAAGGCGGATGCCCGTATTTTCAGGTGCAAGATAAATTCAACCCGAAGAAAATTTTTAAATTATTACTTATCTTATAGGAGGGCCTACGCAACAGGCCTACTTTATAGATCCTGAAATTTTACATCCACGGGGCGGGGCGCCCCGCTGCCCACCGGCTGGGGATTCCCCGACCCGGGAGCTTTAAAAACCCCCATCTTTTAAACATAAAGTTTAATTCCGAATACTTTAAACTTGAAGATGTTGGATAACATAGTCACTCGATATATATTTATATAAGTAACATTTTCTCAAAATTGATATTTCGGTACCTTTTAATTTAGGCATAACCGACTTTAAAACTTTTAACGATTGTGATGAAATTGGCAAACATGGTTGATTTAGGTTCAGCTGGTAGTAATACCTTGCAGGTTCAAGTCCTGCCAATCGTAATATTAATATCCCCCGGGCAGATAACACCACATCTTAGGATGATAGTGTTACTGCCCGGGGTTACTTAAAATAATTCATTGTTTTTAGCTTTATTTAGATAATATTTATATTTATTAAATATATAAATTATTCTTTGAGAACGCTATATTTAGGGAACCCCAATATTGGTAGTATCAATTCTGGAGTTCTTAAAATCTCCAGGGCAAAGCTTTGAATAATTCATGGAGAAGACCGCTCAGCGATCATTTTTATCCGCGATAAATTATCTGGATATAATAAAGGGGCAGTAGCTTAATTGGTAAAGTCCTTGCTTGTCACGTAAGAGGATATGGGTTCAAGTCCCACCTGCCTCGTAATTATTAAATTATTATAAATATAATAATTATATAGAAATTAAAGGGTTTAATAAATAATATTTTGCAAGTGGCGAGACTCGAACTCGCAATCAATTTCTTGGAAGGAAACCGCATTAGCCAATTATGCTACACTTGCTTTCTTTTATTTAATATTATTATGTAAATATAACTTGTACTTATAAATATTATTTTTTTAAATTAGGTTTATTTTATATTTAAAAATATAAAACATCTATCTCGGGATTGAAGTTTTAATAATTTCTTTATACTTAAAAGACGTGAGACGATTGATCGAAAAAATTAAATATTGTCTCAGGCGTAACGCTTCAGTACCTTTAGGTCTGATGGTGCCAGCCCTAAAAATTATTAATTTATAAGTAATAATATTAACGTTTTTAAGATTGAGGGGCAAAGCCCCGATTCAAAAAAATTTCCCGGGGCCCAAAGGGCCCCGGAGCTTATTTATAAAATAATCTTTTAGAATTTCCGGGTGCTCCAATACCCAAAAATCTTGAAGATTCTTTCAGGCTTCGGAGCGTTTCTAGCTTAATTGGTAGAGTACAGGATTTCGGCTCTTGTTGGTAGAGGTTCAACTCCTCTGAAACGCTATATAATTTTTGTCTTTTCTTCGAGCGGATAATACTCTTATCCTAAGATGTAAAAATACCCATTTAAGGATATTTTTATTCAAAATATATAAATTATTTAGAAACAATATAGTTATC
>JACZCW010023532.1_pt1 | contig 23325 bp, 18 predicted proteins | sample 8641861 | NCBI WGS metagenome assembly JACZCW01 (sample SAMN15324607, study PRJNA640507) | soil metagenome | isolation source: intercropping sugarcane | place: China: Luxin town, Laibin City, Guangxi Province | collected 2019-07-25 | depth 10cm m | reverse complement strand
GGGAAGCGCGAAGGGCTGCAACCGATGCGTCCGCTGCAGCCCTCGCTGCGCCCCTTACCCGACGACCTCAGTGGTTTTAACTCCTTTTCAGGGCCACGCGCTGGGGCTGCACCACCACCAGCTCAGGCTCAGCCATTTACGCCTTTGGGGCAATTTCCCCACGCCCAGCCTCGCGTCACGCCAGGAGCGATGATGCCCGGGGGGATGCCGGCTCCGGGCCTGTCTCCGATGGGCGTGCCGTTGCCCGGGATGCCAGGATCGAGCGTGTCGCCCATGGGCGCCCCCATGGTCATGCAGCCGCTGGCCGGTGCGCAGCGTGCACCCTTTGCGCAACCGCCAGGGCCTTCAGCGATGGCGGCGCCGCTCAGTCTCGAGCAGATCGCTTGTATGGCAGCTGAGCTGGACATCGATGCAGGACGGGCCCCTCAAGTGTTTGCTGCCAATGGGGTCGATGCGGCAACGTATGAACGCCAGCGCGCCCAACTCGAAATCGATATGGCGGCAGACGATGCCAAGCTGAGGCGTTTTGAGCAGTTGCGCGACTACTATCGTGCCATCCTGGGGTCGCGGTAAGCCTTCATGTTTCAGCCCGCCCTCGCCCTGGAGTACACGCACCTGCTCTTGTTGGAGATCAAGAATGAGGCGGAGGATGAAGCGGTGACGTTCATCCGCGATTGCTTGAGCCAACTGTACTACGCGGTGGACGGACGCTTCGATCCACTGGCGTGCGTTCGTCATCTTTCTAATCTGCTTCAGACTGCTCCAGCTTCACTCCAAGAGCGCCAGGCGTGGCACCAAATCATCGGATTCGTCAGCGAAGCGGAGCGAGGTTTTGCTCTCCAAGGGTTTGCCCCGGATTTGAGCTACCCGCCATTGCTTGCCAGCAATGGTGACCTGCCGCTGCGGCGCCTCGACCGCGCTGTTTTTTTGCCGGATCAATGGTTGGTGCAGCCCGGATCGCAGTGGTTCGGTGAAATGAGCGCGCCCACGCCGGGGGCGCCGGGCTTCTCAGTCGATGCTTTTCCGCCATTTTCCAGCGTCGGATGGGCAAGAACCCGCCTCACGATCTACTTTCAGGACCTGTCTGCTTTGGCCCTGAGCCGTGCGCCCCAGATGGGTGAATCTTGGCGCAGCGTGCAGGCTCTCGAGCAACGCATGAATCAGCTCATCGACGCCATGCACACGCTGCCTGCGGAGCTCGGCTATCTTGAAACTTGTGCGCAGCTCTCACCAGCTCCCGATCCGGGGTTGGTTGCAGGACTTGCTCTCGCCTTGGGTACGTTGCAGGGGCGCGATGGCCTCGCCGTCAGCGAACGCTATTTTTCCAAATGGGAAGCCGAACCTGGTTTCGAGGATGCGCTCATGGAATCTTGGCCGTTGCTGAGCAACCCAGCGGTCGACGAAGTTGGGTTGGCCTGGCTCTCTCATCCGCGCGCCGAGCGGCGGGCGTTAGGGGTGCGCCTCCTGGCCCGGCGCGGCGCCATTTCCGCGGAACAATTGGAGCAGGCTGTCGGTGACGCGGAGCAAGTGCTCGCAGCCGCGCTCGTCCCGCTCGTGCTCAGTGGAAGCCCCCGCACGCGCGCCGTCTTAGAAGAAGCGGAGCTGCGTCGAGCGCGGCTCGGCCACGACCATCCGGACCTCCAACCTCTGAATCAGGCGTTTTTTGTGGCGGCGATCCTGTCCGGTTATCCCGGCGTGTATCCTCGCGTAGCCGAGAGCTGTAGGCAGGGGAGGTCCGAGACTGGTTGGCTTGCCGGCATCGCTGCGGAGCGCAGCGATGCGGATCAGATGCTTGATTGGTTGCGCCAGGCGCCCAACGTGGAGCTGGTGCACGCGGTGGGCTGGGCCGGCGACCCCGCCTGCATCCCTGAGTTGATCGCGCTGTTGTCCCACGATGATCAGGGCCTCGTGTTTGCGAGCGCTGCGGCGCTGGAACGGATCACTGGCGCAAAATTATTGGATTGGTTCGCGCTACCGGCCGAGGCCGTGATGGAGGGTGATCTCGGCGCGCAACCTGCGCCGGCCATAGGACAGCACGTGATCGACCCAAGAGATCCAGAACCCGAAGGTAGCCCTGACTACATCGAGTTGCCCAGCATCGATCCTGGGCGCTGGCGGGCGTACGTGCAGGCTCACGCTGAACAATTGGTGCCGGGGGTCCGTACGCGTCGGGGCTATCAATACACACACATGGTCTCATTGTACGAGTTGGACCAAATCGCGAGTGCTCGCAGTGAGCGTCGCACGCTGTGTTATGAGATATCCATACGCTGCGGCGCCTATTTTTCGTTCGATGAACGAGGGTTAGTGGTCTCTCAGACGCGCGCACTTGCTGCTTTGTCCACTCAACTGCAGCGCCTGGCGACCACCCCGGGCGGATTCTCGATGCCGCTCAATCGGGTGCGGCTGGCGCAATGAGGCTCGCGGCGACCTTGCGCCGTCAGGCTGAGGCTCGGCGAAGCATCAGCGCACTCCTGCCCCCAAGATCGCTGCCCAACAGGCACAACACTGCGTCGCTTGGTGCAAACTGGCGCTTGAACGCCTCTGCCGCGTAAATGGCCTGCCACAGACCAGCAGCCGCCCCCAAATGGCCAATGCGATGCGCGGGAGTATCGAGCTGCTGGGGCGCGCCTAGCCGGGACTGAAGACGCGCCAAGACGGCTTGAAGTTCAGCCATCTTGAAGGATTCAAGGCTGGCATCGGTGGTGAGCCAACCAATCTTGTGGCCCGCATTGTGGTGGGCCTCTGTAGCGTGCCTTGCCGCGAAGGTCAGGGCCAGTGCTTCGTAGGCCGACTCATCGTTGGACCACAAAGCTTTTTCAGTTGCGGTGTGCCACGTGTCAATCCATACGGCTGGGGATAGGCCCAAAAGGCCCGCCATGCTTTGCGTGCATACCAAAAGGCAAGCTGCCATTTCCGACAAGATCATGCCGTCGAGCTGCTCAGGAGAATGGAGACGGCGCGCTTGCGCCAAGCTTTGGACCCAGGTCCTTTCATAATCGCTGTGACCGGACACGATCACAGCTAGCTCGGCCGTTCCATTTTGAAATTCCTTGCGGATGGCGTCGAGCACGCCTGTCAGCCCGGCCGCCCCGGTGGCGTGGATGGCTATACGCGTTGGATAATCAGAAACGGCTCGCAACTGATCGCGCGCCCACAGCCCCAGATCGTCCACGAACGAGTTGCCTGGTGTCATTGGCTGGGCTTCGTCTGCCAAAAAATAGCTCGAAAGAGCCCGTCCATTGATCAGGTGGGCTACGGGTCCAAGCGCCTCTTGCACGGCCATCGCGATCAGGGGACGCAGACGCGCGTCGCCCTCCAGGTAAGGATCCAAGGTGGCAACGCTGGCGAGCGTCGGCGTATTACCCGCGTCGTCGAGCAGCGCGCACGGGCCCAACGCAGATGCCCCAGCCCGAAAACCAAATGCCGACTGCAGCGCATTTTCGCCCAGTGGCGTCACACATCCCCAACTCACCAAGACCAGGGCTTGCCCATTGGGAGTCTGATGATTGTAAGGTGCGGAGCTAGCCCATGCTTGGTTCGTCATATTCAAATCTCACGGATCACGATCAAGCAATCGGTGGCGCGCCTGGGTGCCTTGGTGCTGGCACACCACACCAGCTCTACACACGCCGGATCACCGGCCCCCATGACCCAAGTGTCAATCAACACCGTATTGAGTGTGGGGTTGACCAACACGGGTGAACGTCCCTGGCAATGAAACTCGCAGACGAGATTGACTGCTGGAAGATTGAATTGCAGCGGACCCGACGGGGTTAGGTTGAGCAAGGCGCACCCCTCATTGCCTCGAAGTGGCGGCACTGCGATGAGCCCAGGGGACGCGCATTGATGTACGCTGGGCGACTGATCTTTGGGGGGCAGTGGACAACGATACTCCTTCCACAGTTCATCGTAGGTGCCGGTGAGTTCGCGGCGCGGACTGAAGCTGCGCCCCAGCGCACCGAATCCAGCGGGCGGCGGTCGGGTCGAAGCGCTGCGCATCAAATGATTGGGGTCTTCAATATGCGGCGCCAGCTGGTGAGTGAGAGACGACCCCGAGACAGCCACGCCGCGACCCACCGGATTGCGGGCTTCTTCTGCAATTTTCCCCTCGACTGAGGCATCACGCCCGCCCCACGCGTAGTCGTACCTGACGTCCAAGCGCGAGATGGGACGAGGCGAGGAAAGCCCCGCGCCGCCCGTTTCCCAAACCCGCAAGCCAAAGATGCGCAGGCTCTTCTGCAATGCACCCACCCGCACGTAAGCATCAAACTCTTTGCTGGGCTGCATTTGTGGCGGGTACGCGGTCGCGACCACGATCACGTCCGTGCCCGGTTTTTCGGGCGTCACGTCACAAGGATACTTGATGCTGTCGATCTCTGGATCTCCCCAGGGGATGTCGCCTGAGCGCACAGGGCGTACGCGGTCCGGCGGAGCGAGACGCAGGTCAGTCTCAGCTCCCTGGACCTCGAACGTTGCCTTGACGATGACGGTCAATCGCTCACCGTCGGGGGTCAAGAGCAGCTGCGGGTGCGCTTCAAACTCCGTCTGGTTGTCGAGAGGGGGAGAATCCATAGCGATGGGTTGCCAAAGAGGATGTGAGTTGAGGCGCGAGGCTAATTGAGGCGCAACGCCCGCCCAATGAGCCGAAATACGCCCCGAGATGTGGCCGCGATGCGCGTACCCACCATCTCGAGCGCGCCGTCGGAACGCAGCGCAATGGCGGCGCGTCCACTGCGTAATGTGAGTTGTTCACTCGCCTCTACGACGATGGTTTTTCCGGTGATGAGCGTTTGCTCCGCAAGGCTCGTCTGGACCAGGCCGATGATGTGGATTTGATGGTTCAACTCCGCCAAGAGCGCCAAGGCGCGATTGCTCAACGCGCGATCAATGAGATCACAGTCCACGTGAGGGGCTATCGCTACCCACTCCTCACTGTCACCGCCCAGGGTTGACACCTGCGCCATCCTACCCCGACGGGAATGCACGAAGCCCACCCGCAGAGGTGCGCCGGACTGGGCACTGAACCCCCGCGGCGTCTCAGGCTGGCTTGCTCGCTCTTGCTCGGTGGTTGGGTCCGCGGAGCGCTCGTCCACGAGCGATAGAACTCGCTCCAGTGTGGAAGCGTAGCTCGGCGACGCGTCACCATGTTCCTGAGTACCATCGCTGGGCAGGTCCGCATCAGTCTGCGCAGCCGAAGGGGCAGGCTTGCCAAGTAGATCAACCATCGCTCACCGACTTTTTTGCCGCGACCTGGGACCCGGTCAAGGTAAACGCTGGCGTCTGAAACGTGACGCCCGACCCGTCGATCACGATGGAACTGGCCCCGCATTTGATAGTGATCTTGCTCTTGGCCTTGACGTTGAAGGTGGCGCCGGTAAGTCCCACCATGGCGCCTCCCTCGATGCTGTAGTCGCCCTTGATGGTCTCCATCAAAGCACCGCCGACGGTGAGCTGACGTGGCCCGTTGACTGTCTCCACGATCCCGCCCTTTGCAACCACGACTAGTGCAGGCTCAGTTTCGCTGGCGGCGGCCTCCGTGCTCTCGGCGCGTTCACCATTGATCAGTTCAATCTTGGCGGCAGCGATGTCGTCCGTCATTCCGGCTGCCACGTTGTAGTTGACGGATTCGAGAATCGCCGCCAACTTGTTGCCGCCTATGGTTTCTTTGTGAGTGGAGCTAATGGTGTGCTGGATGAAGCCCGGACCTTTGGCGGTGTCTGCCTGGGAAAATCCGCCCAAATCGCCGGCAGGTCCGGCGGCATTGGCCTCTGACTTTCCTCCTCCGGCGCCGCCGTCTGTTGAGCTGCCCGCGCCCAAGGCGGCGTTCTTGGCCGCATGTGCAGCTTCACCCAAGGCCCCACTTACGGCTGCTTGCACGGCTCCGCCCAAGGCAATTCCGCCGGACGAAGCATCTGCGCCCTCCGCGGTACGGCTGAGGGCGGGTGTGGAGGCGAGATTGCGAAACATGTCGGAGGCTGTCGGTAGCGCGATCGCCCCTCCAATTACACCGCTGGCGGCGGCGAGTTGTCCGTCGGCAACCAAGCCCATGTTGTTGTTGATGCCACTGGCCTGGTCGACCAACCCTTGGATGGGCGCGGCCATTTGTTGGATGACGCTCTCTGCCGCCCCGCTGACCTGATTGAAGACCTTGTCGGCTTGAGCACTGGCCACAGCGGCTGCCTTGGCCGTTCCTAGCGCGATCAAAGCGTCGAGCGGACTACCCACCATGGCCATCCAATTTCCGGAGACGGATGTCGCGGCGGTACCGGCCACCGTCAAGCCATTGACGGCATTGACCGCCTTTGTCTCGTTCCCGCCCACCGTGACTGTCTGATTGCCTTTGATGGCGTGTTCACAGCCGTTGGTGACCTTGACCGTTTGATTGCCGCCCACTTCTGCGCTGGCGTTGTTGCCCACCACCAGGGTTTCGTCCTTGGTGATGTTCTTCTTGCGGTTGTTGGCGGCGTTGATCACAGTGTTGTACTGTGAGTGAATCATGAGTTCTTCGGTCCCCGCGGCGTCTTCAAAGCGGATTTCATTCTTGCCTCCGCCTGAGGGACTACTGGCGGACTGGAGCGAGGTGCGTGTGCGACCCGCGGGTAGCTCGTACGGAGGCATGAAGCGGCCATTGAAGAGCCTTCCAGAAACCATGGGATGGTCGGGGTTTCCGTCGAGAAACTCCACCACCACCTCCCAGTCGATACGTGGCAGCACCATGGATCCGGACGTCTGTAGCTGAGCCACCCGCATCCAGCACGACGCAGTATCGTCGAACTTTCCGTAGCGATCCCAGTGAAAGTGCACCTTTACTCGACCATATTTGTCTGTTTCCACGCCCTCTGGTTCAGTACCCGGTTTGGCCACGATGGTAGCAGTTTGTGGGCCATAGATGCGCGGCGCGGGGTGGACACGCGCTGGTCGATAGGGCACCGAGAGCGGTTGGACGAGCGCTTCGGCGACGTAATAATTGCGTGCTTGGTTGCTGCGATCGCGCTCACTGTAACGATAGGTCGTGCGCAGTTCTGTCACGAAGTAATTTTGCGTCTCCGTTTGGTCGCCGACATCAAAACGGCTTCCTGCCCTAATGGCTACGGAATCAGTGGTCAAAAGCGTGGCATGGGACGCGCTTTCTTGCTCACCCTGCCTCACCAAAGCAAGCGCCTTGCCATGCGAAGGTTCCACGAAATGTTGGCTGACTCCGTACAGCTCAAGATCATCAAACTGTTGTCCCGTGGACTTTCCCTCCAAGGTCAGGGTGGGGCGCGTGAAGTCGAATGAGCGCAAGGTGAGCTGCCCCGGGGCCACGCCGCGGCGGCCATCAATACCGTAGACGGCCGATCGTTCTTCATTTTGGCCGCTGGCGGCGCGCAGGGGCACCGCTTCACTGGGCATGGCGGGCGACGATTTGCTGTCATCAAAGAAGCGATAAATGGTCTTGGGAGGGTCGTCGTTGTTGGCGGAGGCGGCAGTATCGATGGCCAGACTGATGCCCTCATCTTCCAGCAGGCGCGTGATAAAATTGAGAGTCGATTCGCGGTACTGAACGCAATATTCCCGCGGTACGTAGCTTTCGCTCAATTGCCAATCTTGTTGATCAACAGGGATGCCCAACTCCTCCAGCAGCCCCGTGACGATGTCTTGCGTGGTGTTCTTGCTCTGATCGGTGGGCTGAAAGATACGACAATCGACGATGTATTGCGCTAGACCCAACCTGGACTCAATGACGAACTCATAGGTGGGCGCCACGCGACTGCGCGCGTCCAGCACCGGGGATGCGCACAAGCGGGCCTCCATGATGATTCCCAACAGTAGTCGAGGGTCCTCTCCTGAACGCTGAGTTTGCAGCAGTACGGGGCTGCCAATTAGCTCATCCAAGGCTGGAGCATGGTTGAGCACGGCGCGCACGTGAGCCCGCGAGGGATACATCAAGCGATGAAGCTCTTCAGCGAACACGACGCGCAAGCATTCAAAGTTGGAGGCGAGGAGGCTGACACTGATGAAATGATCCATGGCGCCCTCAGTTGTTGAGATTCATGGGTGAAACTTGGACGAGGTTGCCGTCCAACGTCACGTTTGCACCCGTCACTGAAATGGACGCGGGGGACATCGAGATCACGGCTCCTCCCATGGTTAGGGTGACGGACACTTGTCCTTCAATGGTGATGTTGGCGGCTTCGGCCTTTTCCATACCGCCCGCCGTTTCTGCTAAGGCCGTTTTAGCGGTCAAGCTGCGATTGCCGTTGGCTTTGACGATCATGGCTCCCCCGATCGTGGTGTTGAGCATGCCTGCCTCGACGGCGCGGGTACCTTGCGTCATGATGAGCTTGGCTGCGCTTGTCTGTTCGGTCTTGGCCGCCCCGACAATCACCGAACGACTGCCTTTGGTGATCTCGATGCAAGCGGCGCCCACCTTGTGATCAAAGCCGGAGCCCGTATCTAGCGTGTACGCGCCGATAGTAGCGCTCATACAGTTTCCGCCGATGGTGAGTTCGCTGGTCGCCTTGAGCGTGCGCCGCAGATCGCCACCAATCATTTGCGTCAGGTTGCCGCCTACGGACGCTTGATGATTGCCACCGACGTCTTCTACCGCGAGTGAGGTGACATTTTGATTGTGATTGCCCGCGATATCGATGGTTTGATTGGCGCCCACTGTGCCCTTGTAACTGTCGATCACCGTCAGGCTGTGGTTTGCACCCACTTTGATCTTGTGATCATTGCCAATACTTTGCGTGGTGTTGTTGCCCACGTCGACCGACATGTCACGCGAGGCATTGAAAAACATCTGTTCCTCGCCCTTTACGTCGCTCATGCGGATCTCATTGCTTGAGCCATCCCCCGGGGTAGTGGCCGTTTGCAATGACGAGCGGAGAGCGTTTGCTGGCAGCTCATAGGGCGGCATGGTTTGACCGTTGTAGAGGCGCGACACAACGATGGGCTCATCGGCATCACCTTCCAAATAGGTAACGCCCACTTCCCAACCCACACGCGGCAACAGCATGGAACCACCGGTGGGGATCTGTCCGGTGCGCATCATGCGGCTGGACGTCTGATCCATGGGCCTCAGCCTATCCCAATGAAAATGCACTGACGTCTCGCCGTGCTCATTGGTGTGAATGTCGTCGCCGCTTTCACCGGTGGTGATGGCGGTTTGCTGGCCCAAGATAGCCACGGCGCCGTTGCTTCGCTTGGGAGCAAAGGTGGCCGCAGCCGGGATCGCCCAAAAGCGAATGGACTGCTTGGTTTCGGCCTGGCGAGTCGAGAATTCTACCTCGCGCTGCGCGCTGTGTCGCAATCCCACCACCACGTATTCATTGTTGATTGGCTGATAGGGATGCGCCGCGATCTCTACGTGCTGTCCCAGGTCGAGCAGGTGGTCCACTGTCTCTGCCTGGATGACTTCCCTGCGGCACTGATACGCGCTTAGGGTAAGCTCTGCGACTTGTGCCGCGCGCTCGGGCGAGGGGCGATTGGTGAGCGAAAAATACAGCTCATTGGCGGGGGCTGTGGCGTCCGGATCGCTGGGCTTGCCTTCCTTGCGTTCCTCAATCTTGAGACTAGGGCGATGCGGATCGAATGCGCTCACCAAGACATGGTCAGGCACCGAGCTGTACTTTTGCTCGACGTGATACACGGTTTGGGCGGCAGTTGCGGCGCCCATATGGGGACGAAAGACCAACTCTTTTGCTGAACGACTATCGTACTTGGTGACTTTGTCCGTAAACACCAGGGTGGGCTTGTCCTTGGCGTGTCGGTAGAACCAGCTGATGCCCTCCCTGGATAACAACCGACACATGAATGCGAAATCGGTCTCTTCATACTGCACGCAGTAGTGAGGCTTGGGACATGCCCCCGTAAGCTTCCATTCTTGCGTAACGGTGATCCCAGCGCGGGTGAACAGCCCCGAGACAATGGCTTCGAGGGTTTCGTCCATGTAGATGCGGGAGTTGGTCCGGTGCACCAGCTTGACTAAACTGGGCCGCACCGAAAACTCCAGGCGAGCGGTCCCGTCTGCGTCTGCGCCCCAGGCTGCATCCCATACTACTCCGTGAAAATAGCGAGCTTCTTCGCTGAGCGTATCGGTCAGAGCAAATAGCGCGGGCTTGCCCAAATAACTGGCGATGTCCTCGGCCAGGGCCTCTCTTGAGGCGTCGACGCTGACAGACAAGCACTCCAGCTCGTCGATGGCCGACTCCAAACAATGGCCAAGAAGGGTCACCTCTTGCCCATCGATCTCCAATGTTCCGACGCGATTCGAACTTACCATGCTCGTTTAGCCCAGCTTGAGCGACCCCGAAGTGATCTTGATCATGGCCGCCTTGATCACGATAGAACTCCCCTTGAGTTTGATGGGGCCTCCGGACAGCGCCATCTCGCCACCTCCGGCCTTGAAGGTGCCCTTGGCGCCCACCAAAGTGACCACGGGCGCCTTGATGCTGAGATCCCCGGTCACCTTGCGCTGGGCCACCGCCCCGATCATGTGCGCGATTGCACCTTGGCTCTCGCACGAATAATCACCCTTAGTGGTGTGCATGGCCCCTGCCTGAATGGTTTCAGACTTGGCCCCTTTGACCACCTCGCTGTGCCCGCCTTTGACCAAATGCACACGCACGCCGCCGACCTTGGACGAATACGTCGCGCCGATGTTGTGGCTGAGGCTGGACCCGCTCAGCATCAAATCCAGGGTACCCACGTCGCGCGTTACTTGTCCGGTGATGGTGTGACGTTCGCCGTTGTTGAGTCCCATGTGATTCCCACCGATGTCGATGGTGCGAGCAGAGGTAACCGACTCCAGTAGGTTGGCGCTGGCGTTGTGCGTGGCGTTCCCGCCAATATCTACGCTTTGGTTACCGGTAATTTTTTGTGAGAGGTGCGCCCCGTACGTTTCATCTTGGTTGCCCGACACCAGGAGCGCATCGTCTACCGTGACCGAGCGCGAAAGGTTGGCGTTGACCTGATGCTCGTCATCCACCGCGATCTCTTCCACTTGGTCATAGCCCGTGGTGAAGTTGAGATCTTTTTGGGCCTTCATGGAAAAGCCTTGACCGCCGCCGCTATCACCCATGGAGATTTCGTTGCTGCCGCCGCCACCGGGCGAAGACTTGCTGCTGATGCTGCCAGAGGCCTTGGAGGCGGGGAGCGCCATCGGAGGCATGTTCTCTGCGTTGTAGGCGCGCGACATGACGAGCGGTCGATCGGGGTCCCCTTCTTCAAACGCGACTAGGACCTCCCAACCGACGCGGGGTAAAATCATCGATCCGCCGAGCGGAAGCTGGTTGACCCGTACATCACAGCTGGCTGTCTCGTTGAATGGTTGACGGCGATCCCAGTGAAAGTGCACACGGATACGACCATATTTGTCGACGTAGATGCTCTGATCACTGTTGTCGTCGCCGACCACCACGGCGGTCTGCACGCCGGTGATCTTGGGTCGCATGGCGCGCCGCTTGGGTAAATAGACTGAGTCGAGCGGCACTGCCTGCATCTGCGCATGGCACGCGTAATGAGACACACGGCCTTCCGTCGCCTGATGAGCCAGCCCGCTGTACACGGCCTCGGTCACGGCAAACTCACCACCGAGCTCCTCCTCGTCGACACCGTTGATGTTGATCCGTCCTCCGACGCACAGATCGGCACGTGAGCAGCTGAGTTCAACGACATCCGCATCCCAGCGTTCCGTTCGCAGACGCGTCTGGGCCAGGGCGTTCCCGTCCGCGGCCTTGTCGAACTTGCCGGGGTAGTCAAACACCCCGAGCGGAGTGGGAGCGGTGAGGGGAGCCGACGCTTCGGGAAAGATGGCGGGGTTTTTGAAATCGAAATCACGCAGGATGACCTCGCTCACCCGTAGGCTCTTCTTGCGAGACAGCTGCGAAATGGGCGACGTTCCTTGACCCGCCGCGGGCGTGGCGCTGAGCTGCACCAGCGTGTTTTTCTTGAGCGCCTCGAGGCTGTCCACCAGATGCAGCTCGTGACCTTCTTCGCTATGTGTGAAATAGTAGAAGATCCCCGCGTCTTCACAAAGCCGTTGAAAGAAGTTGAGGGTCGTCTCCCGGTACTGGACCACAAACTCCCGCGGGGAAAAGCTGCCCTGCAATTGAAAATGGGCAGAGGCTTCCATCCCGCCCTCTTTCAATAAGGTGCGTAGCACGTCGGGCAAGCTTTGGTTGAGGAAGAGGCGACAGTCCTCACGCAGGGAGAGCCCCCACAGCGTGGGCCGGAGCACGACGCAAAAATGGAGGCGTTTGGCCACAGCGCGCACGAAGCGAGCCTGAGCGATCATGCCGTGGACGTAGCGGGTTTCGGCCTGCACACCCGTGATCTGCAGAGCAGCCGATTTACTGATCAAACTGGACACATCGAAGCCGGCATCCAAGGTAGAGAACTCGACTTCGGCGCGAAATGGAGTGGAGAGCCCCTCCCGGAGGCCAAAGCGCGACACGATACGCTCGCCGGGTAGTCCATCACCGAACAGCTTGAATTCCGATCCAGACATCAGGGCACCTACAAGGCATCATACTTAACTGAGGGGGCCTGCCAAGGGTGTGGGTGCGCCGTGGGCCCGGCGGACGGGCGCGTGGCGACGCTGGTTCAGCGACAAAAGGCTGTGCCCGTGGCCTGTCGGCGTACAACCGCGGGGGTAGGCAGGGCTCCGCATTTGCCGCGCTAGCGCCCGGCGTGTGCCGCGCCAGCGCCCCTGTGCGACGTGCGCGCGTTAGGTGATCGCAGCTGTCTTTGGTAGAATGGACTTGTGGTGCAAGGCCTTGAAATCACGGTAACCAACACGGCTGATGGATCGCACTTCGTGCGTCGTTTTCGTAAACAAGTCGTCAGGATTGGTCGAGGAGATCTGAACGACTTGCAGATGAGCAATGGTTTCGTTTCGCAATTTCATGCAGTGCTCGAGGTGGCGGACGGAATGGTCGTGGTGCGGGACCTGGGCAGCACCAACGGTTTGATTGTGAACGGCGCAAAGTACTCCTCGCAAGCCGTCAACCTGGGGAAGGGCCAAGGCGCGTTCGCGATCTTGTCGCTGGTGTTCACCGTCAAAGCTCTCGAGGTCGGGGACATTCCGCCGCCCGAGTCCAAACGCAAGGCGATGGCCGTGACCGGCATGCTCGAAGGACCCTCAGCCGGTCTCATCGAGGAATTGATCCAGGCAGCGCGCCAAGGCCGCGGCGCCGAAGAGGGGCAATTCAAAGAGCTGTACGACGCCTACCGCCAATCGTGGAATCAGCTGCGCAACGCCTTGCAAAACGCGACCGTAGCGCGTGCTCCCGATCAACGGGGCGCGTTTTTGACCAAAGTGTCGTCCGATTTTCCTGCGGTGACCCAGGAGCCTGATTTTCACAACATGGCAGCGGCCGGTGGCTCACGCTATTTGGCCATGCGCAACCCCGAGCAGGAAAGCGCCATCGCGCTCGAAGGTCTCAAGGAGCTATCGTCGGAGTACGTGCCCGGCCAAGTTCCGCCTGAAACCCCAGAGCAGATCGTGAAGTTCCTTACGCGCATTCGTGGGGTGCTCGACGTGTTCTTTCGCGCGTTTTTGCCGCTGCGCGACGGCCAGCGTCAGCTCGAACAGGAGTTGGGAATTGGAATTGGTGCTCCTCCTTCGGATCCAGTCTCCAAGGCCGACACGCCTCAGGTGTTGTCCAACATTCTACTCAGTCTGGACCCACCCGTTGATGATCCGGTGGGAATTGTCGAAACATTATTTGCAGACGTGATGATCCATCACGTGGCCATGCTCAATGGCGTGATGCGCGGCGTTGCGTCCATTCTCAATGAGATATCGCCCGACGCGGTGCGCACCTTTGCCGATCAACAAGTCAGCCGGGGCGTGCTCTCCAAAGGTTTTGGTGGAAGTCACAAGCTGCTCTGGACCGCGTTCGAACGGTTGCACGCAGATTTGGTGGGAGAAGAAAAACAGCTGTTTGGACTGTTGTTTGGCCGCCAGTTTTCGCAAGGTTACGCCGAAGCATCGGTGGTCCCGCCGGGCGCAAGTGGCTCGCGACGCCGGACCATGAACCCGGGTGAACTGTAGCGCCCAGCCGGTCATTTTTTGAAATACTTGGCCGAAGTGGTCAAGGTGTTGAATGCTTGCGCGCGATGGCGAAGACTTTGCGTTTTGGTGCCGTGGGCGTGACGTTGGCTGTGGCGTTGGCACTGCCTGAGACCAGCTACGCGCAAGAACGGAACGATACTTGGGGCGGGGTGACCACGGCGACGGCGGTGGCCTCGTTGGCGTCCTCCGTGCTCATGCCGCGTGTGTTCTATTCCTCGCCGGAAGCTACCGTCGGTTGGCGTGCTCGCTGGCACGTGTCGGTCCTGGCCCCGACCATGACCCAATTCGCCTTGGCGATGCTCAACGAATTGGCCCTCAAAGAGGCGTTCAAGGAGCCTCGTCCGGGTTGTGATGCAACCGGGCCCGGGATCGAAAATTGTGAGACTTTTGCGCTGTTCTCTACTCAATCGTACATCGCGGGTGGCTCGCTCGGACAAGGCGTTGCTACGTTCTTGGTAGACACCATCAAGTACAGCGGTGGGCGCTTCAACTTTGGCGGGTTTGCCGGGCAAGTGCTGTTGCCGCTGGCGCTCACCAGCGTCACCGTGGCCGGTCGCTCCGCGGGGCACTTCGAGACGTTTGGTCAGTCCATCGCCAGCGCTGGCGTTGGGCTGGGTACCGGTCTGATTGTCGGCCTCATCTACAGCACGATGCAGGAACCTGAATGCGGATACTCAGGTAATCTGATCTGCTGGTGAAGGTGCGCAGAGTGGGACTTTGAAAACAAACTGCCCCGACTGTGTCGGGGTTTTTTTTGGCGTCTTTCCCGGCCAAATGACCGATATTGATTAAGTTTGGTCAAAATGTTGCCTAGGTGAGTCGATGTAGGCAAATGTACCTCCCATGTCCACAATGCGGCATACGATGAGTGTCCCCTTGGCTCTGCTGGCGGGAGCCGCTCTTGCCTCCAACCCCCGGTTGTTCCCGGCTGACGATGGGCCCACCAGCCCGGTGAGCGTGATTGAGACCATTCGCGCTCAGGAGCAGGCCAAGGCCAAGATGACGACACCGGCTGAGGGACGGCGCGGGGCCGAGTCACCAGTACTGCAAGCGCTACGCTTGGCTGAAGAGCAGTTCTTTGCCGAAATGGCAGGTGACGCGGTCGCGGACGACAGCCCTCAGGATGATTACAGGACCGACGACGCCGGGGACATGGGCACCGGTGAGTGGGAGGGCTTGAGTGAACCTTCTCTTCCGGTCAAGCACCACCCGATGGTGCGTCGTTACGTGGACTTCTTCTCCGCGAACCCCAAGGGTCGCGAAGTGTTCACGAGCTGGCTCAAGCGCAGCGGGCGCTACCGCGAGATCATTGGCGAAGCGCTGCGCAAGCACGGACTTCCTGGCGATCTGGAGGCAGTGGTGTTCGTGGAGAGTGGCTTTTGGCCTACAGCCAAGTCCCAAGCGGGCGCGGTGGGTTTGTGGCAGTTCATGCCTGCAACGGCCCGTGCCTATGGACTGACCGTTACGCCCACCTTCGATGAGCGTCGCAACCCGTGGCGTGCGTCCGATGCTGCCGCGCAACACCTCATCGATCTTCATGAGCGCCTGCAATCGTGGGACCTGGTGCTTGCGGCGTACAACTACGGCTACCAGAACATCGAGCGCCAATTGGCGCAAGTACAGTCCAATGACTTTTGGGACCTTGCCACGCAGACCGAGCTCTTACCTGAAGAGACGCGGAAGTATGTGCCCAAGGTGCAGGCGGTAGCGGTTTTGCTCAACAACTTGGATCACTTTGGCTTTACCGGCGTCAAGATCGACGATCCGGTGCGCGCCGTGGAGTTCGAGGTACCGCCGGGTACCAAATTGGACACGTTGGTGCGCGCAGCGGGAACGTCGAAGGCACACTTTGCTCAGATGAACCCCGAATTCTTGTCCAACTTGGTGCCCGACCGTGGCGCACCTGTGACGATTCATATCCCGCGATCGAGCTTGGCGCGGGCACGCGTCATGTTGCCGCGACTGCTCGGCGGCTCGGTGCAAGAAGTCGAAGAACAGCCAGACTCCCACTTTGATTGGGGTGTCGAAGCAGGTCCGGACAGCGCTCAAGGTCGCTTGCAGGCCACGGTGGTTTCACGCACGCAGCGCCAAGAACAAGTGCGAGCTCTGGAGCTCGGAACTGCAGATGGAGAACAACCCAACACCATCGCTACGCGCCTGGGTGCGCCGCTGCGCAAAGGCAAGGGCCAACCGAGCGTAGAACCTCATCGCAGCGTCGGCTCCGAGGATTTCTTGTCCGACACGGGAAGTTGTGAGTCCCATCCTGGCCCCGTAAGCACGAATGATCTGCTCATGTCCGTGGTGGATCAACCCACGTTGCAGGCGGAATCGCAGGGGTCGGCACCGGCCGTGAGCATTCAAATGCCGCCGATGAGCGCCGAAACAGCCATGGCTCTGGCGTTTTTGACCTACCAAGTCTCCTCCGGCGATTCACTGTCACGGCTCGCCAAGCGCTTTGGCGTGACCGAGCGCGAGCTGGTGCTCGACAACAGCATTCACAACCGCTCCTTGATCATGAAGGGTCAAAGTCTGCGCATCCGCGACACCAACAAGACACCCGAGCGACCGCACTTGCAGTACGTGGTCAAGCGCGGCGATTCGCTATCCAAGATCGCGGCGCGCCTCCACGAGCCGGAGTCCGAGTTGGCCAAGCGCAACAAGATCAAAAACCCCGATCACATTCGGGTCGGTCAGGTCGTACTCGTCCCGCCCACCTGATGCCGCGACGCGGCTCAACCTTGCTTGTTCATGAGGCCGAACGCGCCGGTGGTGCACGTGAAGCCGAGCTCGGTGATCACAGTGGGCATGCCCAGCAAGGGTACGCACTTGCCGCCGGTATTGAGCGAGACAACTTCTTTGAGGGTGCCCGGTTCGTTTCCGTGACACGCCTTCAAGCAGGCGCCCACCGTGAGGATGTTGGCCCCACCTGCCTTGGTCCGCATGGGCTGGTCCACCACACCCTCAGCGCTGGTGGCCATGGTGGGGTACGGGATGGGTAACGGACTGGGAGCGGCCGGGGTCAGACATACGCTCACCGCGCACCCAATCATTTGATGGGGCGTTTTATTGGTCACGACCATCATTTTGCATGCTGTCACAAGGCCCATAACAGGCAGTTTACGCCGCCGTTGGGCTTAAACCAGCGCCGCGTAAATCCAGGGCACTTGAGCTGACCCAGGCATGGAACCGCCGCCCGGGGGCTGGTTGTAGCCAATGGGGCTGGGTATAACCGCCCGGGGAGACACGGATGACCTACGAAGAAAAGCTATTGCAGGTGTTTGCCAGGTACGCTGGGCAGCAAATCACGTCGCAGACACTAGTTGAGATGGAGAAAGCTTGTGAAAAGGAAGTTTGGGTGCACCTGCCCAAGCCGGTGCGTGACGCTTGGGCCTTACACTTAGAATTTAGTGAGACGCGCCCCGGGCAGATTGACCTGAGCCCGCGCCCCATTGGATCGCCGACGGTGGATCTGGAGAGCGCTCTCAAGGCACCGTTCGTGGACAGGACCCCGCCACCCATGGGTGGGATCGCCAGCTTCTCACTGGGCTTCTCCGATCGAACGGCCCATTCGTCGGACCCGAGCGCGACCAAGGCGAGTGCAGGTACCCCACAACCAGCCTCATCTTCTCAAGGTGCTGTGGTGGCGCGCGGTGAAATTCGCGGCGTACCCGCCGAGCCCTCCCGAGCCGAACCTGTGGTGGAGGCGGTGGTGGCGCGCGGCGATTTCGCAGCCCACCCCGCGCAGCAGCAGTCGACGACTCAGGTTGGGGAGCAAGTCACTGCTCAAGGCATCGCTGCCTCCGCAAAGGAGCTGGGCATTGCGCTGCCTCCCAATTCATCGCTGCTTGGGCCGTTTTTGGAGGCTGTTGAACTGGCCATCACTTACAAGCGCCGCGCTGAAGCCGCGGAGGCAGCCCTCGCTCAGCGTTGAACACCCGTATTTGCGCCCTTGCCAGCAAGCGAAGTGGCCGGCGCAAGGTGCTAGGGCCCCGTCTGAGCAGTTGACTTGCTTGGGGTGGGGCCTTTGAGTTCTTGCGTGACTAATAAAACGCTCATGACGAGTGCGCACACGCCTACCATGAAAAAGAATAGGTGGGCGAACACTGAGCGGCGGGCGGGTGATGGTTGATCGTGCTTCTCTACCCCGACGGAGTTGAAGCGTCGGGACGACACGGGGCCCTTGGATGGTCTCGAGGATGGTGGCGTCGCGCTACGGTCGCCTCTCGTCGACGGCGAAAGCACCACGGACGACTCGGTGAGGAGCTCGGGGGAAAGGCTGGGGGCGTGTCCGGCCGCCGGGTCACAGGCTGCTGCGTCCACGATCGCATGATCGAGGTCTGGGGCGACCGGCTCATCGGTGAAGGCACCTTGCCACATGTGACGCACGCCCACCGACGCGAAGGGTAACAGCGCTGCGCCAAACTCACGCATCGAGGCAAAGCGCTCAGTGGGTACAGTCGCCAAGGCACGGGTAAGCGCTGCGTCGAGCGCCGCGGGGATGGTCGCATCCAATTGCCGGGGCGCCGCGATGCCCCCCTCGTTGATGTGGCGGAGCAGCCTCATCAGTGAGGTTTTGTGTTGCTCAAACGGATGTACGCCGAGCAAACACTCATACAAACATAACGCGAGCGAATACTGGTCTGCTAATGCAGAGCCTGGTGCGCCGTCGGCCTGCTCAGGAGCTAGGTAAAACGGTGTGCCGAGCAGGCGCGTGTTTTGGGTGAGCTCTACATCGGTCAGGCCGTCCAACTTCGAGATACCAAAGTCCAGTAAGTACGGCTCGGGAGTGCCGCGCTGCATGTCGGCCAGAAAGATGTTGGCGGGCTTGAGATCGCGATGCAAAACGCCAGCAAGGTGTGCAGAGGCGAGCGCCGAACAAATGGGGAGGATGATGTTGACCGCTTGAGCCGGGGGCAGTCGATTGACCCGCGTCAATCTGTCGGCGAGGCTCTCGCCTTCAAGCAACTGCATGGCCAAAAACGCGCAGCCATTTTCTGAGCCAGCGTCGTAGACCTGCACCACGTTGGGGTGACGGATGCGGGCGGCCGCCGCGCCCTCTCGAACGAAACGGAGAAACAGCTCACTGGTCTCGTCTTGCGCAGACACCAACTTGAGCGCGACGTTGCGGCCTAGTTTCAGGTCGAACGCCCGATAGACTGCGCCCATCGCTCCCGATCCAATGCGTTGATCGAGGCGATATCCCCCTATAGTGCGGGGTCGATTGAAGTGGTCCAATGCGGCCGACACGTTTCCCAGGCTCCAGGATGCCGGCTTGTTGGCCGTTGTCGATGGTTGCGGTTCCGCAGCCCCCATGAGCCAAATTTCCGCGCGCCCCTGGTCATTGGGACCAACTGTGTGGAACAAGGAGGGCGCAAAGCCCGGGCGGTTATGATTCAAACGAGCTACCTCATCTTCGTTCAGTGCAGCCTGGGACTTGAGGAAGTGGTGGCGCGTGAATTGGCGCAGTGGGGCCTTACGGGTCGTGTATTGGCCGGTGGCGTGGAGTTGCGCGCTGGATGGGCGGAGTTGGTGCGTTGCGGTCTGATGAGCCGATCGGCGGAAAGCGTCCGTGTGCGGCTCAAAGCATTTGTGGCGCGCGATTTTGAGCAGTTGGTCGACCAACTGAAAAAACTACCATTCCGCGCGCATCTCGGGCCGGGCACGCCGGTGGAGGTGCGGGTCAGTTGTCATCACTCTCGACTGTGGCATTCCGACGCCGTCGCGGAGCGCGTCTACAGTGTGCTCACTGAGCACGTAGGGTGCGCGCGCGGCGAGGCAAACGGTCAAGATACCATGCAACCCGTCTTCGTTCGCGTCGATCACGATGAGGTGCAGATCAGCCTGGACGCGGGGGGGCCGCGTATGCATCGGCGGGGATATCGTATGCACGTCGAGCGCGCCTCATTGCGGGAGACTTTGGCGTACCCAGTGGTGGAGCAATTGCTGGGTGAGTTGGGGGACGCCACGACCATCTGGGACCCGTTCTGCGGGGCGGGTACGCTGCTCTTGGAGCTGCTTCATTGGCGCGCGGGGCGCTTGCCTGGGGAGCGGCGCAGCCTGAGCCTAGAGACCTGGCGCGGCCACAGTGAGGCCCAATTTGCCGAGCTGAAACAGGGTTTTGCGGTAGAGGCGGCGCAAGCCGCGCAGCGACGTTTTCCTCAGGTCGTGCGCGTGATCGGCTCGGACCGGTCGCGTGCGTCGCTGGACGCGGCGACCAAGAACGCGACAGAAGCAGAGTTGGGGCCCGTGGAGTGGAGGTTGGGGGACATTTTGGACGTAGCCACGCACATCCCAGCTCAGACGGCCATCGTGTGCAACCCACCCTACGGGAAACGCTTAGCGGATTGTGATGGGGTAAAAAAATTGGTGCAGCTCACCCAGCTGCGTCCCGATCTAGGACCCGTTGTGGTGCTCACGGGTGGGGAGGCCAAGCAGATCATTCCTAGTAAGTGGCCGGCGACCTTGCGCTTCTTGAACGGTGGACTTCAAGTGAGCGTGCGCGTGAAACGGCGCGCCACCTGAGCCACGACCCGCGCACCTGGGGCGCGACCAGGCCTGGCCGACCTTTGCCGAAGCCTCATCAGGCGCCCCTCACTGCCATTTGAACGTACGCAGTGCGATGCCGAAGCCCAATAACCCCCAAGCGCTTAGGACGCCCAGTTGTGGGGCGATGGTGAGCAACGTCGCGCCCTCATTGTACACGGCGCGTAGGGCATCGTTGAGTGCAGACAACGGCAGACACTGGATGGCGGGGTGCATCCAAGATGGGAAGTGCTCGTACGGGAAAAACGCCCCGGAGAGCACGTACATGGGCAATTGCACGAAGTTCATCCATCCGTTAGCGGTCTCAGTGTTGTCCAGCTGCCCGCCGATGATCAAACTGATGCCCGCAAATGCTGCCGCACCCACGGCGCTGGCCAGGATGAAGGCGAGCACGCTGCCGGAGATGCCGGTGCCAAACACCAGTACACCAAATGTTACCAGCACCGACAGCTCGAGCGTGAGAAAGAGCGAGCGACTGAGGAAATACGAAAGCAAGAAATGCGGGCGCTTCATGGGTGTGACCGCGTAGCGCCTGAGCAACTTGCGCTTGCGAGCCACCACCAGGTTGTATCCAACCCCCCACATGCTGCTGCCCATCAGGTTCATGCCGATGAGACCGGGAATGAGGAAGTCGATGTAGCGTGAGCCCGGCTCAGTGATGGTCTGGTCCTTCGTCGCGACAGGATCGACGCGCCCTGCGGCCTTTTGCAGCACTTGATCCACGACCAGGCGTGCGGGTAAGGCGGTCTCTTTTTTGGGGTCAAACGTATAAGTGGCGCCGCTGCTCTGGAGCGTGACGATGAGATCAACCTCAGAGCGGGCGAGGGCGTGTTGGGCTTGTGCGGCGTCCCGACGCTGGGCGTCAATTTGCGTGGAAACGACGAGCTTGTTGGACCACAGGGATGCTTGCTCCGACTCATTGTCGACCAGCACGACCGCCACCTTGGGCATGGCTGGCGGCTTGGAGCGAAACGCGACCCCGAGGCCCATGGCCATGAGCAGTGGGAAAACGAATACCCAAAACACGATGCCAGGTTCGCGATAAAATTCACGCAACCGGGCTTTGATGAGTTCGAGGAGGGGCGAGATGCGATCAGTCATCGGTCAGCTCCTTGCCGGTCAAGGCCAAGAACACATCGTCGAGCGTGGCCTGGTGGGTGGTGAGCCCGCGTGGGACCACGCCCAGCTGGCTCAAGCGCTCTAACACTCCGCTCAGAGCTTGGATGTCGCGTGGAATGGTCAAGCGCAATTTGTTGCGGCGCTCCTCCACCTTGTGGATGTGGGGCGTGTCTTGCAAATCACCGGATGAAAAACCCGGCGGTGACTCGGCCACTTCAAATTCTACGAATTGTACGTCGCCCAGCGAGTCAATCAACGATCGCGGGGAGCCCCGAGCGATGAGCTGTCCGGTGTCCATCACCGCAATTTCATCACACAAGGCGGCCGCCTCATCCATGTAGTGGGTGGTGAGCACGACCGTGCCACCAGCGTCACGAAACTCCTCCACCACGCGCCACAGCAATTGCCGGGCTCGCGGATCGAGGCCCGTGGTGGGCTCGTCCAAGAACAGCAACTCAGGCGCGCCGGCCAGCGCCGTAGCGAGCGCGACCCGCTGTTTTTGGCCGCCGGAGAGCGTGTGGTAACGCTGGTTGCGCTCCGGCTCCAGCTGCACCATGCGGATCAATTCATCCACGCTGTGACCTTTTTGATAGAAGGAGCGAAACAGCCGGATGCATTCACTCACCGTCAGCTTGTCGGCCAGATGAGTCTCTTGCAGTTGCACGCCGATCTTCTCACGGATGAGCTGATCGTTACCGCTGCCGTAGCGTAGGCCAAACAGCTCAATGCTGCCGGAAGTGGGGCGATGCAGGCCTTCCAACATCTCGACGGTGGTCGTCTTGCCGGCACCGTTGGGGCCGAGCAGACCAAAGCAAATGCCGGCGCGTACCTCCAGATTGAGGCCCGCCACAGCCGTTTTGTCACCGTAGCGCTTGACGAGATCTTTGCAGACGATGGGGGCGGTCATCGGATTGATGGGGCGGACCCTGGCAGGTTTTTTGGGGACGGACCATCGATATTTTGACGCGAACAAGGCGACTCAGCGTGGACCAAAGCGGCGCACGGACTGAATGCGCCGCTTCTCCGCCTCCACGTCGCGATTTTTGGGTGGCGCGAGCGTGACGAGTGACGCAATCAAGTCGTTGGCGATGGTGCTGATCGCGTCCACGGCCTCATGGAAGGCGCGTTCGTTGGCGGAAGATGGCTGATTGAAGCCGCTGAGTTTGCGCACGAACTGCAAGGCGGCTGCGCGCACTTCCTCTTCGGTCGCTGGCGGGTCGAAGTTGAACAACGGTTTGATGTTGCGGCACATGGTGGAAGAGGGTGTGCCCCGGCGCGCGGCGTGCTGCAATGCAGGTGGTCCGTCCCGGCTGCCTCGGGCTATGACGGGTCTGAGCGACTCCGCGCCGTGCGCCGGGTCGGGGTCTCCCGGCTGTGCGAGCGCGCGACGGTAGGGCGCCAGGGCGGGAGGCCCAGGGCCATGTGCGGGAGGGCGCCCGCTCAGGGCGTGGGCTAAAATTTCCTTTGGAAAAATCTAGGCATGGAGTGCTTGACAGACCGAAGCCGCAAACTATGGTTCGCCCCACCTGACGCGCGGTGGAGCAGTCTGGTAGCTCGTCGGGCTCATAACCCGAAGGTCGTTGGTTCAAATCCAGCCCGCG
>JACZCW010122669.1_pt1 | contig 23456 bp, 21 predicted proteins | sample 8641861 | NCBI WGS metagenome assembly JACZCW01 (sample SAMN15324607, study PRJNA640507) | soil metagenome | isolation source: intercropping sugarcane | place: China: Luxin town, Laibin City, Guangxi Province | collected 2019-07-25 | depth 10cm m | reverse complement strand
CGTCAAAGCGCCCACGGACGCTCCGCCGTCTTTTGAGTCGAGCGAGACCATTCCGCGTTCGCAGGCTCTTTTGTACCGGCTCAGCGGGGACCTCAATCCCCTCCACGCCGATCCTGATTTCGCGCGTGCCGTAGGCTTCGAGCAGGGACCTATTCTTCACGGACTGTGCACGTTTGGTTACGTCGCTCGTGCGCTGGTAAAAGGGCCCTGCGGCGGCGCACCGGAGCGTTTAAAACACCTCAACGTGCAGTTCAAAAAGCCCGTTTGGCCGGGGGAGTCATTGCGCACGGTCAGCTACTGGGCGCACGATGATCAAATGGCGCTCAGTGCTTTCGCCGACAACCGACCCGAAGCCGTCGTCGGCGGTAGCGCAAAGGTGAGTCGTTCGTGATTGCCTTCAAGAAGGTGATCACGCTCGCCTTGTGGTGCGGCCTCGCTCAGGGCTGCGTCGTTTCGACCCATGAAGGCGTGGGGGTCGCGCCCACCATCCCACTGCCCAAAGAACGCGCAGAGAGCGAAACGCGCGCGGCGCAGGTCGCTCGTGGTCCCGCGGAGATCGCCGCCAGTCACATCCTCATCGCCTATCAAGGCGCTACGCGCGCGGCACCCTATGTCCAAAGGACCAAGGAGGAGGCATTGAAGCTGGCGCAGGACCTGCGCGGGCGGGCCGTCAAAGGCGAAGATTTCTCTGCCTTGGCGGGCGAATTCTCAGACGACCGCGGTTCCGCCGCCCAAGGCGGGAGCCTAGGAAAGTTTCGCCGTGAACAGATGGTACCTGAGTTCTCCAGTGCAGCCTTTGCGCTGGAGGTGGGCGACGTATCCGAAGTGGTCGAGAGCCCCTTTGGGTTTCACGTCATTCGACGCAATCCTGATGAGTGAATTAGCTCTTCCGTTTTTTAGACATCTTCTTGAGATCGTGCAAACGACGAAGTGCCTCCTCTTCCCAATCTTTTTCTTCACGCTCTCGTGCCTCGGGCGAGCTCAGTGCAGGGTCACCGACCTGCAATGGTTGAATCAACAGCACACGCTCTTTCTCTTGTGACGCGTACACGCTCTCGGGCGTCTGGCCTTCCGCCGCAAAGCGCACGCGGTAAGCATCACGCTCTTTCAATTTTTTGCTGGGAAAACTGCGGGTGATGCTCTTGATGAGATCGGTCGCGGACGCTTCGTCTCGACGTTCGGCCACCACCAAGCGATAGGGTTTGGGGGCTTGCCCTTGATTCTCGAGATAGCCCACGGCGTAAGGACCGGACCCCAATTGCCCAAGGAGACCATCCGGAAAAACCACCACGCTAAAGTCCTGCTGAGCGATGCTTTCCAGCAGCAACACCGTCGCTGGCGGATCTGTGCTGCCAAGCAGCATAGCCGAGGTAGCTCGCGCCAAATCGCCCAATACTGCTTCGCTGTTGTTGACGATCTCCACAGGGGTCTCAAGCTCGCTCACGTAGTTCATCTCGACGACCTGTTTGCCACGCCAAAGATACAGCACGCCTGGACCCAACGCCGCACGTCCGGGGACGTTCAGACGCCGCACGGTCACTTGGCTGGGCAGGCCGTCGCCGACCACGCGCCGAGTAAAGAAGCCATGAGCTCCGGCCGAGGACTGAAAGCTGGAGACGACCACTGACACGCTGGTGGTCTGACTCTTGGACGAGACATAGTTCGTGGTCTTGACACCTTCTAGACCATATCTCTTATAGATCTCACATTCTCCATTGAAGAGCTCCACGCAAACCGCATCGAGCGGCAAGGATGTTCCTTCGCCATAGCGCTTCACGTCTGCGTTGGGATCCAAACAAAAGCCGGCTACCCGTCCGGGCAGCCCGTCCATGGGTACTTCAGGCACTTGTCCGCACGGGTCCACTGGATTGGGTCGCACTTGAGGAGGGGCCTCCCCCTCATTCTCTGTTCGCCGACACCCCCAGCCCACGACCACAAGTGCTCCGCCGAACACGATTGTCTGTGCCCAACGCCGAAACAGCGTTTGATTTCGCGGCATGACCGGTTCTAGCGAAGCTCGCAAACTTTGCACACCACCGCAGCGATTGCGCGCTCCGCTCAGGAAAAACGACATGCACCGTTGATGTAACCGTCGGAAAGGACTCAAAATTTTCGTCAGTTTCTTCCCCTGCGCGGCGGAGACACGGCATACTTGTTGCACAGAGGTTCTGAAGCAATGCGCACACCCAAGCAAAATAGCGAGCGCGCTCAGGTGAGCAGACTTACAGCTCCCCAGAGACGCGCCTTCACGCTCATTGAGCTCATGGTCGTGGTCGTGATCATCACGTTGTTGTCGGCGACCGCACTGCCCGGGGCAGCGCGTCGCTTCGCGAGCTATCGCTTGCGAAGCACCGCCGAAGAGGTCGCTGGGATCTATCGCAACGCTCGTCTGCGGGCACTGGGCCGCGGCAGCGCGGTGCTGGTGCGCTACAACGCGGGGACGTTTGAAGTGCGCGAAGCGATCCAAGGCACCACCGCCTCCCACGCCGATTGCAAGCCCCTGCCCGTCAACTCGTGCTCGCCCGCGGCACGTTGGAATGCCAGCACCGATAGCGTGCTGCTCAGCTCACTCGATCTCAGCGGTGGTCAGCTGGAGTTTGCCTTGTCCTACCCCATACCCTCTGCTCCCACGACCGAGCGCACCAATCGCACGTCTTTGGATGTATGTTTTACCCCGCTGGGACGCTCACTGGCAGATCTGACGACGGCCGGCACCCTTGAAACCATGTCCACGGTGCCGCAGTTGGGCATCACGCGCAGCGGCGACGTCTCCATCCCTCAGAAGGTCATCATCAGCCCCCTTGGTCCCGCTAGGGCGGTGGTCCAGTGATCACCATCAGGTCACCACGTCGGGGGTTCACCATCGTCGAATTGATGATGGCTTTGGCGTTATTTGCGGTGGGCGTGACTGGTTTGGTCGCGATGCAATTATCGACGACGCACTCCAATCGCATTGCCAAAGATCTCGCCACGGCTACGCAGCTTGCCCGGACTTGGCAGGAGCGGTTGACCATGGATGGCAATTTGTGGGGCGGCCCCAACGCTTGGACCATCGACAACACCGTTTGGCTCGACTTGGTTCAGGTCAGCAACGCCACGTGGGTGCTGCCCACTGCGTCAGGGACCTTCGGGCCGTCCGCCGGCTCACGCGGGGAGCCAGTTGCGCTCGCGGATGCATATTTTTGCACCCACATTCGTCTTACGCGCCTGCTCAACGAAACCGGGGCAGGCCTCATCCGCTCTGAAGTGCGCGTTTTCTTCCCCAAGGGCCCAGTCGCTTGGTCAGGCGGTGATCCGTACTGCGTGGGGGCCGCAGACGTCGCTGACATCGGGTCATCGATCGGCGAATTTTACTTCGTCTATGCGACGTCTGTGGTGCGGGAGACCCCCAAGTTCTGAGGACATGATGACGCAAGTGATCTCCCCACGTTACCAACACGCCCAAGGAACCACTCGGTCCGCGCGCGGCTTTACACTCATTGAGCTCATGGTCGCGCTCACAGGTAGTCTCTTTTTCACCGTGTTCGTGTTCATGTTGAGCCGCGACGTGTCGCGGTTTTTTACCGGGCAGACGCGAACGTCAATGACCACGGTCTCCGCGCTCACGGGCTTCGAGCGCTTACGCGCCGACATCGCGCGCGCGGGCTTTTTATCTTCACCCAACATCGCGCGCGACGCAAACCGATGTCCCCATCCAACAGCTGGTGCGCTGGCGGTCGCACCTCAACAAATTGGTGTGCAATTCAACGCGTACCCCGGCATGCAACAGATGGCGGTGCTGGGGATCACCTCGAGCCCTGCGGCGGTCACCAGCCACGATTTTTACGCCACGCTCAACCACGCTAAACTCAATCCAGACGTGCTCACACTGTACGGAAATTATTCGTCAAGTGAGCAGTTCCCAGTTCGAGGCGTCGATTTTACGGCCAACCCCGTCACCATCACTCTTGAACAAAATTCGCCTGCCCTGGTGCGCGTCGGCATCAACGCAGCAACGCCGGATGACGAGGCGACGGCAACGTTGTCGCGCATCTTTCGCCGAGGCTCCATGCTGCGTGTCGTCGACGAAAATAGCCGCGAACAGTACGCCATCGTGGATGGCGTCGATGTGGATGCCAACCTTGCCACCCTGACGCTCTCAAGCTCGATTGCCCTCGTTCAGAAAGGGAGTGGCACCAATTGCGGACTTCACGCCCACTCGGCGGGACTTGCCGTCAATCCGGTCAACATCATTCGTTACGCGGTGACGAACGTACGGGGGACGGTCGACACTGATCATCCCCATCTGAAACACCTCTTCGACGGCACCGCCCTGCCCTACGAAGACACGCGCTTCGACTTGATGCGTTATGAGGTTCCCCCCACCATCGGCAGCGGCACAACGTTGGTGGGTGTCACATGGCCCGACAGCACCAGTGTGACCGCAAGCGGTGAGCTGGTCGCGGAGTACGCGGTCGATTTGAAGTTCGGTCTGACTGTGCTCAGCGACTACCAGACCGGTGCATTGACCACCCTGGCAGAGACAGCAAACCGTGCAAATTACGTGGATCCGCCCGTCTCGGCCACGGCGGGAGGCATAGTGGCGGCTACCAGTACTCGCGGGCCACACTTCATCCGCGGCGTGGACGCGCGTCTTTCGGTCCGCTACCGCGAGGCCGATCGTGAGGTCTCTATCCTTGCGGATCCGTCGGCGTCGGGCGTCACACCTGATCAGCTGATTCGCGTCAGGGTCGCGGCGTCACCCGATTTGCTGGCTCGCACGCGCGCTTTCCGTGGACAGATCGCGATTAGAAATACCAGGAACGTGCTGTGGAACTGATCATCATGCCTTTACCTCACGCCCTCCCGAAGCCGTGCTCGCCTGCTGCCGTTAAGAAAGAACAGGTTCGGGTCATGATCGCAGCACGACGTGCCCGTGCCCAGCGCGGCATCACCGTGTTCGTGGTGATGATGGCGACGATGCTCCTGACGGCTGCTGGAGTGCTCGCCATGCATTTTTCCGGCTTGGCAGTGCAAGCCAGCGGGTACTCCCGCGCTGCCGCTCAAACCCTGTACACCGCGGAGCTGGGACTGCTTTCAACCAGCGCCTACATGGCCATCCCAGGCAACGCGGCGGCCAATTTTGCAGCTGCAGAAAATTCACCGACGCGCGACGCGTGCTCGTCGTCACCCGACACCACCACGTTCTGCAAGAATATGAGTATGTCGAACCTGGATAAGACCATTTCTGAGCAGAGCTTGGACTTTGGCGGCACGGCTTACACGTTATTGGATCAAGCAGCCAGGGGAAGCATGGGTCCGTACGCCGCTTCCGACGCCGCCGGTCTGCAGGGCGACTTTTTCGTAGAAATGACCGACCCACGTCCTGCATCCATCCCTGGCGAAGGCGCAGACTCCGCCCAGTACAAACAGGTGACACTCACCTCATTCGGGGTTGTTCGACCAGGGGCTGGGGCCGGGGCCATCTGTGCTGGCGCCAATGCCAACAACGCCGCGGCGACCCTGTTGGGTGCGCGCGCCCACATGATCATCGGGCCACTGACCAACTAAGTCCCCGCCGCTGCCATTCTTCTCCTGTGAACCAACCGCTTTCTCCTTTCTGTAAAACCAAGGCCTGCTCCATGAACGTTCATACAAAAGTTTCGATCTTCGTCGTCGCTTGTTGCGTGACGGGCACGACAGGAGCCCTTGCTCAGGATCCGGAGCCTGCTGGCGTCAAACCCAACATCTTGTTCGTCATCGACACCTCTGGTTCGATGGAATACAAAACGGAGTACGATACCTTCGATGACCGCTATCCCGAGTGTCATCCGGGCAATCCTAATTTGGTCAACGAGAAGAGTCGTTGGATCGACGTCTTGGAAGTGCTCACCGGAGAAATCCCGGACGCCAAATATTCCTGCGAAGCTGTCGATCGAACAACCAACAATTTCAAGACAGAGTTTGCACTGGATGGCATCCAGTCCCCCGATGCCAATTATCGTAACCCGTACCATCGACCCATCTCCAACAACTGTCTGTGGACGCCGGACCGAACCACGACCACCACCAACGCCTTCAGTTGGATCCCCCCTGTCCAAGCGGTCTACCCGCTCAGTCTCGCGTCCGTCGCCGGTTGCATCAGCACTACCTGTTGTACCTTCGAGCAAACAGGTGGTTTCATCGACAATTTTGGCGACTTAGTTCGCTTCGGTCTCATGACCTTCGACCCGCTGCCTGATTTCGGGCGGGGCTACAACGTCTCCACCTTTGCCCCCGAGTACAGCAGCGGCGCAGTGGGAGCGTGGAGCTACTACGATGGTGGCAGCTACGCCGAAGGCCGGCCTGTGGGTTGTCCCACTAAACAAGCCTTGGAAGTCGGGGTGCGCAACGCGGCTGCCCCCGCTAGTGAAGGCAAAATGGTGTACTTTGGGGCCTCTGACTCCGACGTCACCGTAGACGGTCAACGGCACGACCGCATCAAGAAGGTACTGCGAGCGACCCGCCCGTTTGGTGCGACCCCGCTCAACGGAGCGCTGAGCGATGTGCGCTACTTCTTGTGGGAGGAAGATGCCCCCGATCCACTCAATGCATCGCTGAAACTTTCACCACGCTACGATGATCTCGTGGAGTGCGGCTGCCGTAAGCAGCACATCATTCTCATCACGGACGGTGAGCCCAACTTAGACATGCGTCCGGACTGTGAGTCCACGGCGCTCGCACCAAACGGTGAATGCCCGTTCGAAGATACGCCAGTCACCATCCTCAAAAATTTGTACAACCAAGAATCAGACGCTGACAAACAGACCTGTGTCACCCCCAGCACCGGAAAGCTCAAATGGCGCGTCCCCACCCACGTCGTCGGTTTCGCCACCGATACTTACGATCTGGGCGATGGAAATGGAGAGAGAGACTGTGCAAACCTTGACACGGACCAGCCGACCTGGCGCAACGCCGGAGGGATCTGCGACACCTCACTCAACGAGGACCTGCGCATCTGCTGCACTTTGCATGAGCTCGCCGACGCGGGAAGTGGTGGGGATGAAGAACCTTACATAGCGCCCTCGGCAGCCGAACTAGAAGCGGCTTTGGCGAGCATCGTGTCTGGCCTTGCCCAAACCTCGGCCAGCGCTACTCGTCCCGTTCGCTCACCGGGCATCGGTCGCGCCCAGGAAAAGGACGAGCAGATCGCGTTTCGTGTCCTCACCTCCTACGAAACCCAGACGGGCACCAGCGGCCTGTGGCGGGGCAACATCGAGCGCATGCGCTGGTTGTGCGAAGACGGTGAGCCCGTGGAGCAAGAGAAGGACCTCAGCAAAGGCGACGACTTCTCCTACAACGTGGAGAAAAATGCCGGGAGCCGCATGTTTTACAGCGTGGTCCCCGCGGCTGGCTCTTCAGGCACGTATTTTCCCGAGGGAACCATCCGTCCCTTTCTGGGATCCAATCCCAATGACGGCTTGGGCACTACCACCACCGTCACCGAGGCACGGGGCGAGCTCGCTACGTTCGTGAGTGGGGTGGCCGCTGGAGCTCTCAAGCTCACCTCAGCCAACTACACCACCGACCCGGCATGCACTCTAGATAACCCGAGCTCCAGCGCCAACAGTTGTCGTGACCGCGTGCTCAACTGGACGTTGGGTGACACCGACGGCCAAGGTCGCGATCGCTGCGTCAGCTACGGGGACCGTGAGAATTGCAGCCTGATCGGGCACGTCATGCACTCGGCTCCCGTCATTGTCGATCGTCCCAAGGCATTCGTGGAAGACGAAACATACACGACGTTTGCTACGGAAAATCAGGGACGCATGATGATGATGTACGTGTCGAGCAACGACGGAATGCTGCACGGATTCGCGGTTTCACCCAACGATCCATCAGCACCTACGGACGAGCACATCATCACCGATACCTTCAACAACGAACTGTACGCGTTTCTCCCGCCTTTTGTTCTTGCTCAACTCAAGAACCAATACCCCAACATTCCAGCCAAACTCCTCGATAGCACCGCGGTCGTGCGCGACGTTGTGGCATCAACGCCAGGTCACACCAGCGCGTACGGCTACACGCTCGAGCGCGACCTCAACGCGACGCTGCAAAAATCCAACACCTGGCGGACTATCCTGGTCCAAGGCTTCGGTGGAGCGCAAAGCGGCTATTTTGCGCTGGACGTAACCCGAGCTGAACAACCCACGAGCGCCAGCGCGGGCCCGCGTTTCTTGTGGCAAATCTCCACGACCGACAGCGGGAGCCCCATGTTCGGTAAAGGTGGAACTCCGCTCATCACTACACTCAACGTCTCGGGCAAAGAGGTAGCTGTGGCGGTGTTGCCGGGTGGCAGTGGCGGCAGCCCCACCGGAACAGCCGCCCGCAAAGATCCCGACTTGGCGAGCAACGTCTTCACCAACACCTATTACGATAGTTCGTTGACCTTTGGGTCAATCTCCCCACCTCGTCCGCCCCGAAAGACCATCAATCAGTATGGAGCCAGCGATGCAGCCGCGCGCTCACTCACTATCGTACGGCTCGACAACGGGCAGATCTTGCGGACGTTTTGGCACACGGCACCTACTGAATTGAACGCCGTCAAAGGCAACGCCATTTCCTACATTGATTCCCCCATCACTGGTGTTCCGGCTGCCTTTCCTTCCGGCACGGGCATGGTTGCCGATCGCATCTTCGTCGGCGATCAAGACGGCGCTCTGTGGCGCGTCGATGTCTCCGACCCGGATCCTGCCACTTGGACCATGAAACTGTTTCACGACTCCTACGGTGGAAAAGCAGCTGGAGACGGCAAGCCCATCACCATCGCGCCGGTGCTGTCCGTCAACGAGGCGGGAAACATCACCATCGCCTACGCCACAGGAGCCCAGGATCTGTCGGGCGGAAATGGCAACATTCAATACATCTATTCGCTCACAGAGGCCGAGAAAGGCGCGACAGTTGCAGCCACGTTTTATGCCAAGGTCAACTGGTTCCAAGAGCTGACGACCGGCGAACACATTTTGGGCCCGATGTCTCTGAACAACGAGGTCCTGTATTTTTCGACCCTCGATCCGGCCAGTGGCAACGTGTGCGACAAGTACCCCAGCAATATCTGGGGCGTGGATTACCTGGATCCGGCGGATACGAACGACATTTCCAAGGGCGGGGTGGCACGGTTTCCCAGCGGCTCCAGCTACGTCCAGTTCGTCAACGCCCAGTCGCTCACCACTGGCTCAGATTCCATCGGGCCAGTCTTTGGCGTAAGTGTGGAGTACGCTCCCACCTGCACCGCTGCCCCCGAAGTGGAGGATTTGGAGTACCTGGCCGGTAGCCGCACTGCGGTTACCCAACCTAGCGCTTCCAACCTACAATTGGTCTTTCAAACAGGGACTGCAAAAGGAAGCCAAGCTGGTCTGAAGTTCACCACCGGCTTCGAAGCAGTCACGCTTCCTCAACCACGTGTTCCTTCGACGCTGCTTTCTTGGGCTGCCATTCTCGACTAATCTTCAAGCTGGGGATGCCAAGCGCGCATGATGGACACCACACGGATTGAAGACAAAAGTGGTCTCTGCGCGCTCCACATGGCTCGCGATAGAGTAGCGCGAGGCGGGCTACTTGTGCTCGTGGCCATGCTCAGTTGGAGCTGTTCCAAGCCTCGACCGGATGACAAGCCAGAGGGAGCACTCGTGCCTCCGCCTCGGAGTGCGCCACGCGCACAATCGCCCGATCGGCTTCCGCCGGGTGCGCTGCTCGAAGGTGAACACGAGGCTTTTGGCTTCCGCTTTCCCAAAGGCATGAGCGTCAGCAAACTGCGCAAGCATGCGCGCGCGCAGGGAGACGTCAATTTTGAACACCTGGTGGACTACGTGAAGGCGCGCATCTCCGTCCGTCACGCGGAGATGTTCGGCTCCCGCCTGGTATTTCCCCACGCTACCATTTTGGGCCACAAGGGCGAATTCACGCTCACCCTGCTGGAGGGTAAACGTGAGCAAGTCCTGTTGATCGAAGACGAGTCCAGACCACCGGCAACGGTTGGACTATCGGAAGAGGAACGCTGGAAACGCGTTGGATTAAAGCCAAACGGTGAGCTGATCGACCGGAACGGCATGGAGTAGTAGACACTGCCCGCCATGGATGAATCGGCCTCGCTCAAGAAAACACCTCTCACCTCACATCATATCAACTTGGGCGCGCGGATGGTGCCGTTCGCGGGCTACACCATGCCGTTGCAATACAGCGGCGTTACGGCTGAGCATCAACAGGTGCGCAACGCCGCTGGCTTGTTCGACGTGTGTCACATGGGTGAAATCCGCGTCACCGGCGCCCGCGCACTGGCCTTTGTTAACTATCTCATCACCAATGACCTTGAGCGTGCAGCCACTGGACAGGCCATTTACACCTGCGCATGCCAGGAGCAGGGGACCATCCTCGACGATCTGATCATCTACCGTTTCGCCGATGACAATGTGCTCATCGTGTGCAACGCCTCCAATCGCGCCAAAATTTGGGACCATGTGTCGCAGCGAGCAAGCAGCTGGTCCGGTGTCAGTTTGGTGGATGAAAGCGACGCCACGGCGCTGCTCGCACTCCAAGGACCACGCGCGCTGGAAATCCTGGCTCTGCTAGAGCCAGCGCTTGAAGCGCACAAACTGCTGCCTTTCCGCTTCATCCAAACGAAGCTCCTGGGCGCGCCAGTCACTGTGGCACGCACCGGCTACACAGGAGAGGACGGCGTGGAAATTTTTGCCCAAGCGGACAATGTAGTCCCGCTGTGGGACGCGCTCTTGGAGGAGGGTCAGCCACTCGGTCTGGTTCCCGCCGGTCTTGGATGCCGCGATACTTTGAGGTTGGAGGCGCGCCTATCACTCTACGGGCAAGAACTGAATGAGCAGACGACCCCGCTTGAAGCAGGGCTCGGTTGGACGGTCAAACTCGACAAGCCTGATTTCCTTGGCAAGTCGGCCTTGGTGGCTCAACAGGCCGCCGGTCTCAAGCGTCGCATTGCGGGCTTCGAAATGTTGGGCCGTGGCTCTGCTCGTCCTGGTTATGAGCTCATTGATAGTGCCGGTCGGCGCGTGGGTCATTGCACCTCGGGTGGTCCCTCACCTACCTTGGGCAAGGCCATTGGACTGGGCTTCTTGCCTATCCATCTGACGGAGATTGGAACGGAGTTTTCCGTGGACTGCCGCGGCAAATTGGTTGCGGCAAAGGTCGTCCCGACACCGTTCTATCGACGGGCAAAGTAGCCAACCCCTCTCGCTCCCCTGGCTTAAAACCGCGAAAAGGCCTCAATCCACGGGGCCTTTTCATTCGACAATCGCCAGGCTAGGCCACCGGCATCGCCATGACGGAACCAACAGTGAAAGACGACCGCAAGTACACCCAGGACCATGAATGGGCCAAGCTGGTGGATGGAAACTATCGCTTCGGCATCACAGCATTTGCCGTAGAACAACTAGGAGACATCACCCTGGTTGGACTTGATGTCGGCGTAGGTGACACTGTCACGGCCGGTAAGATTTTTGGCACCATCGAGAGCGTAAAGACGCTGAGTGACCTCTACGCCCCCATGAGTGGGACTGTGGTCGCCATCAACGATCATTTGGAGCATGCCCCCGAGCTGATCAATGACGATCCCTGGGACAAGGGTTGGATGATCACCATCGAGGCAACAGCTGCTGCTGAAGACTTGAAAAAGATGCTGGACGCGAACGCCTACACGGCTCACGTCAAAGCCGCGGATCATTGAGCCCCATGCGCTACCTTCCTCACACTCAAGCCGAGATCCAGTCGATGCTCGCCGTAGCGGGCTTTTCCGATCTGGATGATCTATTCAAGACTATCCCAGACGAGGCACGGTTTCATGGCGCCTTGCAAATTCCTCCACCTCTAGGTGAAGCGAGCTTGATGCGCCACATGTCCGAGTTGGCGGAGACCAATCGCGCCGCGCGCATGCTGTCTTTCTTGGGCTGCGGGGCATATGCGCACCATATCCCCCCGGCCGTTGATCAGCTGCTGCTACGTAGCGAGTTTTATACCGCCTACACCCCGTACCAGCCTGAGGTAGCCCAGGGCACCCTGCAAGCCATCTTTGAGTTTCAAACGTTGGTCAGCGAGCTTTACGGATTGCCCCTCGCCAACGCCAGTCTCTACGATGGAGCGAGCGCTACAGCAGAAGCCGTATTGATGGCGCGCCGACTGACCAAGCGTGAGCGAGTGGTGATGAGCGCCTGCGTGCACCCGCACTACCGCCAAACGACTCAGGCGTACTTGCAAGGCAGTGGCGCAAACTGCGTTCAGGGTGTGCCCGTCGGCGCAGAGGGCGGCGCCGACGTGGCGAGCCTGGTCGCGCAGGTAAGCGATCAAGTGGCGTGTGTTGTGGTCGGCTATCCGTCGTATCTCGGGACGCTGACTGATGTACGAACGCTGGCGGACGCATGCCATCAGCATGGTGCGCTGTTGGTTGTCGCTGTGGTCGAGCCCTACGCCCTGGCGATCGCTGAGTCACCGGGCGCGTTGGGCGCGGACATCGTCGCGGGCGAAGGCCAACCGCTGGCCTGTCCGCCTCAGTTTGGCGGACCTGGCGTAGGCTTATTCGCTTGCCGCGACGACCGCCGATTTTTGCAGCAGCTGCCTGGACGGGTGTGTGGTGAGACAGTCGATCAGGACGGCAAACGCGGATACGTGCTGACGCTGTCCACGCGTGAGCAGCACATTCGTCGTGAACGCGCCACAAGCAACATCTGCACCAATCAAGGCCTGCTGGCACTCGCCTTCACCATCCGGATGTGTTTGCTCGGCAAGTCAGGTTTCGTTGAAGTCGCCAAACAATGTTTGGCTAAGGCCCACTATTTGCGCGGCAAATTGCGCGCCATTGATGGTGTGACCGAAGCCTTTCCCGGTGGTGCTATCTTCAACGAATTTGCGCTGCAAGTCGCGCCTCATCACGGGTCAGCGGCCCGCGTGCTTTCGCGACTAGCTGAAGCCGGTATCCTAGGCGGCGTGGACTTGGGACGCTTCGACGCGGCCCACAGTGACAAGTTCTTGGTGGCCGTGACCGAGACGCACTCCGTTGCAGACTTGGACGAATACGTGAGCCGCATGGCTCAAGTATTGGGTTGAGCAACCTGGGGTAGGTTTACCCACTGCGCAACCTGTTCGAGTACGCTCGCGATCGCCTGATCGTCAAAGAGAATGCCGTTGTGTCCAACGTTTTCGATGAAGCGACGTGTTCCAAACTGAGGATGCGCCGCGCCCAGCACCAATTGGTCGTCAGTCGCGATCAAGGACAGATGCGGCACCGCTCGGTTCTGCGGACTGTCCTGCCAAAGCGGGGCCAATATTGGCGAGCCAGGCACCAAATCGCGCCCAGCTTGCCCAACCACCCAGCGATGTCGATGCGTGCCGTTGAACGGCGTCGCTAGGCTGATCGTCTGTACGACCCGACTCTGCATCGCGTGCTGCCGCACGTACTGGCGAGCCACCAGACCGCCCAGACTGTGCCCCACCAGCACCACCGACAGCCTAGGCGGCAACCGCTGCAGACGACGAGCGAGCTGCGCGGTGAGCTCGAGGATCCCGGCGCCGGGCAGGTAGCTCATTGTGCTCACTCCCACCTGCAACCGGGCTTCGATGGCGCGCCGCATCGGACGAAAGACGCCGGCTGATGCGTACAGCCCATGCACCATGAAAACGTGCAAGTCGCCGTCGCTATGTCCTTGTCGGTCCAGATCTCGCGCCAAGTAGCCCGCTTGAACAAGCATTGCCTGTGCCTCCCGGGCCGCAACCTTGATGTCTCGTAGCCGCATCATGTGTCAGCGCTCGGCTTGCTTTACCGCTTTGTCTAGCTGAGCGATGGTGAGCGTTCCTACGCCTGATGCGGACAATCTGCCATCCGCGTCAATGACCAACCAAGCGGGTACCGTGTTGATCTCCGCGAGCAACCCCTGACGAGAGAGTTCCTGATTGTCCGCCATGCCCACAGAAAAACTCAGCGACAGCACCTTGGCGAAAGATTGAACCAACTCCCAATTGCGCGGCGGCTCCATCACGACTGCAGCCGCGTTGATCCGAGGCTCGTGGCTTCGATAGAAATCTTCAAGCCGTGACGCCTGGGATTGGGACAACACATCGAAGGTCGTGACAAACAGCAGCACCGTGACCCGCCCTTGATGGACCGAGGAATCAATGGGACCGCCGGAGACCGTCGGGATCGAATAACTGAGCCGGGGGTGGCTCTCGGCACTCGTTGATCCGCGCTCGGACCCGTGGCTCGCGCAGGCTTGCAGCGCGGCGATCACCATCATCAAGCAAGCAGACTTCCTCCCAAGCGTGCACATAGAAATTTATGGGCCAATCTCACCTAACAAATCGCTCAGCATATAGACCGCTTCCGGTAGAGTGTGCCCTCGCCTTTGATGCGAGAGCACAGTTGCCGCCAATTCATCCAAAACAACAACAAACGCGGCCCCTTCGAGCTTCACATCCTGCATGAGATCTCCGCGCTTGGGCGCATCCGCGTGGGCCACGATCGGATCATGGCGCACCCACACAAAGCAACCATCGTTCACCCCACACGCCAGGACTTGTGCAAAGCTGAGATAGAGCGGGCACACCAGCACATACACCCGCTCGCCATTGCTCTTTTGCCCCACGAGCGCACAACGTCCGGTCAAGGACGTGCCTGGTTGATCGTCGTCAAAAGCCAACGATTCCAAGAGCTGACGGCGCTCCGGATCCTGTTCTACCGACAAAAGCGGCGCAAATATCGCTATTTTTGGTATATCGAGCCCCTGGATGTCCCCTTGCAGAAAGGCAAGCCATTGGTCGCGCCCGGACGGTGTCATCTCGCGATACGACATGGCCGCGGCGAGCGCAGCCTCCGCGTCCGTTGCCATCGAGCTGAGCCATTGCCGAAAGACAGCTGACGAACGTTTGTCGAATGCCAGCGTCGCATCATCGCTTTTGCCTTGCTGAGGCACGTCCGCTCGAAACAGATCCAGAGGATAGCTAGGGCGGTCCCCATCCGGCGACGTGCGCGGAGCATCATTCTTATCGCTGCTATTGGATGGCATCCATCACCTCGAGATGCTGCGGCGTCCACTCGCTCTGGAGATCCACCTCACGTTTCATATCGGCAATGAACGTCTCCAGCTCAGGTGCCATTTCGACCGTACTCACCAACAGCACATTCCCCCCTTGATTGCCCACGACCAATCCTAGTCCTTCGTAGGCTTCCAGAATGTGACGCACAAACACCAAATCTGCCGCAGCGACACTGATGGGACGAATGTTGAGTTCTTGCCCGTTCAAAAGCCGCATGGCGGAAAACCCTAGCCCACTGTCTCTCCAGCGAGAAGCATCACCTTCCCTTTCGCGGACCGTGTGCGCCTCACTCCCGCGACGTCGCTCCAAAATTCTGAATGATTGCGTGGAGTGCGGCGGCGACGGGCGATTCGAGTGGTGGATCGAAACTTTCGACGAGCGACGCAAGTCTCTGGCCAAACTCAGCCACCTCGGTCCAACCCAATTCAGCGGTTTCTACCCACCGCGCAACTGCGTGATCGCGTTCCCGGAAATTGCCACGTTTTTGGAATATTTCAACCTCTGTCAGGCGCGCGGCCGGCCCCCATGCGCAGCGCGTTGGAATCGCGCCCAGGTGGATGAGCGCTTCACTCATCGTGACGGGGTCGGTAACCATGATCTGCGCCAACACGAAACGACAACGATAGGAGAGCGCAAGCGCCTCATTCTGATCAAGAGGTCCTGCGTGCTCCAGCACTGTCAGGCGTCGCAATGCGGCCAACAACAATTCAGCCGCCCGCAAGCTCTCGGAAGCACGATGGAGCAGTTCACCTAGCTCCACCATCAGTTGCGGGTTGCCGGGATCAAGGCGCAACGCTCGACGCAGGATTCTTGCTGCTTCATCCTCAAAGCCTGCGGCGGCAAACCGCGGCGCAACGTCCGCCAACACTTGAGCACGAGCCGCGTCCGCTACTTGAAGAGCCTCCAGCTGCTCGGCGTCAGTCAGTGCGGTGTGCCGGTCACCCGCGGCCAAGCAAAACAAGAGTCTTTCTCGTCGCGCGATGGACAGCAGCGGACTACGGGCGACTGCTTCGTCCAGAAATTCACGTCGAGCCGTCCGGTCGGATTGCCGCGTTGCAAGGTCGCAAAACAGATAGGCAGAGAACAAGCGATCTCGTTCCTGCTCTGCCGCCAACCTCCACGTCTCCCTCGCCGCGTCCTTGCGCCCCGTTTGGTCGAGCGCGCGGGCAAGCAACAAAGTCTTGCGAGAGCTCTGCTCCACGTCACCGCGACATTCGTCGAGGAAGGCCAGCGCCGACTCGGCACGATCCTCCACCAAATCGAGCTCCGCTAACTCCAACAGCACTTCCACCTGACCCGGCACGGTGTCGAGCGCATGCAGATACGCTGTTCGAGCCAAGCTACGCCGCTCCTGTCGCAAGTGGTCGTCAGCTTCTGCCAGGAAGTCACCCAGATTGGCTAGGCGCAGAGCATGAAAGCTAGTCGCCAGTGCTTCTCCCGTCTTGGCAATGCGGCAGCGCAACTGCCCTCGCCCGCCGCTCAAATCAACGAGCACTTGGGTCTCTACCTGAGGCACCCGAAACCCCAACTGAGGAAACACCTCCAAACAAAGTGCTCGCGCCAGTCCGGAAATCACCAGGGCGCGCCCTCTCTGGCTCACTTGATGATCGATCCCGCATCCGAGCAGTACGGCGCCGAGGGCCTGCAGCGCGACCGCAGAGGCCGCACGCCCCGACAGGAGCGGCAAATTTCCCCAGCTTCGCGCGGCATCGACCGTCAAAGTCGGCTCTTGTCCCGAGGTGACAACCAGGTCGAAGGCCAGCGCGCCCGAAGGGGAATAGATGCACACCGAAATTGCTTCGAGCCCATTGTTCTCGTTGGCGGGTCCAGCAAAAGCACGACCGGATGTCGCTCGCCACACACCAGCCGCGCCTATCCCCAATCGCACTTGCGGCTCTTCACCCCAGACAGTGCCCAATGCTCTTGCCCATCGCTCCGCAAGATGATCGAGGGCAACTGTTACTGTCAGACCGCTCAATGCGCTGCGGCGCGCCTTGAATTGCTTGACGCCCTTGGAGAGGTCGACTGGATAATTGACGCCAGGGAGTTCGACCTCAAGCTGTTCGCACCTGAGCGGGCCTACCGCGACCGGCTGGGCGAGTTCTATTCCGATGCCTCCACGCGCTACACTCAGCCGAAGCGGCAATACCTCGGCGACTGCGCCCACCGGACGTGAAGCAGCCAAGCTAGCTCGAACCTCATGGGCGCTATGCTCGGCGCTATCTACGTCGCCACGCGGGCTCATGTCTCACTTTACCAGCAGCTTGTATGAATTGCGCTGGTTACTCAGCCTTCAGCAGCTTTTTTCCTCATCCGCGCGAGCAGCTCGGGAAATCCGTGACGGTCGACGATACTGCGGAACTGACTGTTGTAGTTTTTCACAAGACTCGAACCCTCAGTGATGATGTCATACACGCGCCAACTTCCACCTACGCTGTGGACCAAGTAGTCAATGTGGATGACCTCCTTGCGCGCGTCCGTCTTGTGCTTGGCCACGGTCTGCACCATCTCCCCCACCTTTGCGGGCTGGCTGCCCACGAACCCAATGTTGTAGTCCAGGGTGTTGCGGATATTTTTGGTGTAGGCGGCCTGCACTAGGGTCACGAGCAGCGATTGGAACTCCTTGCGCTCCGCCTCCGTGCGCGCTTCCCACATCTTGCCAAGTGAGTCCTTCGCGAGGGTGTTGTAGTCCAGAAGAGCGTCAAAGGTAGTCTGGAGTTTTTTGGTGTTGTCCGCGCTCACGGGTTGCTTGATCAGGGTCGTGAGTTCCTTCTGTTTCGCCTCGAGGTAGCTCTGCGCGGTCGCGGCAAGACTCACTGTCGAGAAAACGAGCACCGACAGGAGCAGCAGCAGCGTAAATGGTTTCAGCTTTTTCATAAGGGAAATGGCTTAGTTCAGGCGCCCCGCAGGTCAATGCGCGCTGTTCGGAAAATATCGAACCGGACGCCGTTTTGATTCAGCGCAAATCTACGTTCCACTGCCTGCAAAGCTTCCCTTGGACACGTCACATCTGCTCGTCGTTGGGGGTTTCAGGCCCAAAGTCAGCGGAGAACTGCGCCCCTTCGTTTTCTTCGCTTTCTACCTTGAGCAAAATTCCGTGCTCATCGGCAATGCGCTTCACCACAGCCAGGCCTAGGCCCGTACCGTGCGTTCGTGTCGTAAAAAACTCATCGAACATCATTTTTTGGGCAGCGGCGTCAATGCCTACTCCGTCGTCCTCAATCACCAGCTGAACCGTTTCATCGCTGCTCACCCGCACGCGCACCTCACCCCCCGACGTGCTGGCCTGCACTGCGTTCCTGATCAAGTTCCAGGTCAGCTGGCGCATTTGCCCCTCATCAGCCACGACCCAGGCGGGATTAGGTGCCTGCAGAAGAACATTGACGTCTCCTGCCCTTCTCCCCGAACGATTAGCCAGTTGAACCACGTCGGCCACGATGCGACTAAGATCCACCTTCTCGAGCTTCTTCTCCCTGGTGCGCGACAAAAGCAGCATGTCCGAGACCAGCTCGTCTAAGCGGGCCGACTCCCGAAGCACGATGTCACATAACTCACGATCCTCTTCTCTTTCGCTACCGACGCGCAACATCTGCACGGCCCCAGAAATGGCGCTGAGTGGATTGCGGATCTCGTGAGCCAAGCCAGCGGCCAAGCGCCCCAACACCGCCATGCGTTCGGCCCGTTTGGCACGTTCGCGAGCCGCGACTACCTCACCTCCTGCGCGCGCCAAGCGATCAGCAAGGTAGCCCGACAAGAGACCGACGAGCAGCAGCATGAACACCGTAAATACGTAGTAGAAGACGGACTGCGCTGGCCCGAGCAAATAGAGGCTCGCCGGTTGATCGGGCGGTAGCAAGTCACGCGCGCCACCCACGATCAACAAGATGAGACTAAAAAAGGTGATCCCGGCCACCACCGAAGCGATGGAACCTTGGATGCCCAAGAGTGCCCCGCCCACGACGCAAGTGACCCCCAAAAGAGAAGTGGCCCCGCTCGCCAATCCGCCGGTGAGGTAGACAATCCCTGCAAACAGCGCTTGGTCAACAATGAGCAGCAAGAAGGCAACGCTCTGCATGCCTCGGCCTCTGTGGCTCAGCCACCATTGCGTGAACGCTGATGCGTAAGCAAAGACCAGTACCAAGAGCGCGAACTTGATGGAGTAGGTCAGCTGGAAGCGCTCGAGATCGCGACTCAAGACGACGACCACCAACACGACCGTGCCCGTGAACACCGCGGCGCGCGCGACCGCGAATTGCCGCAGCTTTTTCGAAAAAACCTCTTGGCTGCGCTCGAGCTGTTTGCCTAGCCGAGCAGCTTCCGCGCGTGGAGGTGGAAATTCGGAAGCAACCAAGAGCCGCGCCTTTTCGTTTAGTTTCCTTTGATGTTGCCAGCCAAGGAGAAGATGGGGAGGTACATCGCCACCAAAACAACGCCTACCATGCCGCCCACACCCACCATCATGATGGGTTCAAGTGAACTGGTGAGCGCGGCGACGGCGACATCGGTCTCTTCTTCATAGAAGTCAGCAATCTTGTTGAGCATCTGATCCAATGCGCCGGTCTGCTCACCCACCGAGATCATCTGCACGACCATCTCGGGGAATACTCCAGCCCGGGTCAGTGGATCGGCCATGTTTTGCCCTTCGCTGACCGCCTGGCGCACGCTCATGATGCCTTCCATGATGATGATGTTGCCGGCAGTGCGCGAACAGATCTCCAGCGCGTCCAAGATGGGCACACCTGATTGTAGCAACGTACCCAGCGTACGGGTGAAGCGCGCCACTGCGATTTTCTCCATGACGTTGCCCATCACAGGTAACGTGAGCAGCATCTTGTGGAGAAAGCGCCTGCCTTTGGGATTGCGATAAAAGCGAATGGCCCCAAAAGACAAGCCAATGGCGATGAGCAGGAGCAACGGGCTGTACGAGACGAATCCGTCCGATATCTCCAAGAGCACACGCGTGATGATGGGCAAACTCTCCCGCCCGCCGCCAAAATTCTTGAACATGGTCTCAAAAGACGGAATGACCACGGTCATCAGGATGATCATCACGCCGATGGCAATGAACCACACGATGGTCGGATAAGTGAGCGCGCCTTTCACCTGGCTCAGCAGCTTCGCTCGTTTTTCGATGTAGATCGAAAGGCGACCCATGATGGCGTCCAAAATACCGCCCACTTCACCAGCGTGGATGAGATTGACGAACAGATCGTCAAAGACAGAGGGATGTCGCTTGAGCGAGTCGCTAAACGTCGAACCCTGCTCCACCTGATTTTTGATGTCGAACAACGTGGACTTGAAAAATGGATTGGACTGCTGGGAAGCGAGGATGTCCAGGCAACGCACGATGGGTAACCCAGCGTTGATCATGGTGGAGAACAGGCGTGTGAAGGTGACCATCTCCTTCACCTTGACCTTACCGCCCCCAAACTTGAACCCAAAGCTCACCTTGCGACGAATGCGCGATGGAGTGAGCTGCTGTTGGGCTAGCTTGCGCTGGACAGCGGCCTCATTGTCCGCCTCTATCGTGCCCTTACGGACCTCACCAGTACGCGTTCGGGCTTCCCAGGTAAATTCAGCCATTTGTGCCACACCCAGCATAACGTTGACCTAGGCAACTGGTCAAAATAGCATTGTGCACCTTGTACAAATCTGCGCGAGCGATCCCCCCTGACCGAGTGCAACGCAAGAAATGGCTGGAGCCCGACTTATGAAAACGGCCGCCTCCGATCGTGACGCGAGCGACCGTATCTCGGCGTTTATCAGCTCAACTATCGCCGCTACTCGGGCCGCGCCGAGCGCAGTGGCCGGTGTGGCCCAACGTGAGCAAGACGGATGGCGGCTCATGATTGGCACGTACAACGCTCAGCCCACCACCATTTATGACCTCGCTTCGGTAAGCAAACCGCTCACTGCCCTCACCAGCGCGGCGTTGGTCGAGACTGGCTTCTGCAGCTGGGACACGCCGCTTTCCTCACTGCTCAGCCTCAGTCAAGGCACGTTCGCCGGCGAAAAAACCCTGGCACAACTGCTCTCGCATCGCGCAGGTCTGCTCGCGCATCGTAAATTTTTCAGCGGCTCTTGGGCTGGATCGCCGGTGAGGAAGCGCCAAATTCTACGCTGGGCGGCCAGCTCCCCCGGCCCACAGACGCCCGGCACGGCCCTGTACAGCGACTTGGGCTACATCTTGGTGGGCGCAGCCATTGAAGAAATGACCGGGCTGACGCTAGAGGTGGCGATTCACAAACACGTCACTTTGCCTTGGCGGCTGCGCATCGCCAGCTCGGGCAGTTTCCGTCGAAATCAAGGAGGAGAGCGGGCCGCTCTTGATTGGGCGCCTACAGAAATGACTATCCAGCGAGGTGGCGCGCTCCACGGCGTTGTTCACGACGACAATGCGTGGGCACTTTCGGGCTTCGGATGCTCTGGGCACGCTGGCCTGTTTTCCGACGCACGAGCCGTGCTGCGCTTAGGTATGCAGCTTCTGGAAAGGCTGTCGACGGCGCAGGTCGCCGCGCTCATCCAGCCGCATGCTTCGGGGAGCTTGCTCATGGGCTTCGATGGGAAAAGTGTCGAACGCAGCGCGGCTGGTTCGCTGGCCAGTCCGCGCACTTTTGGCCACCTTGGCTTCACGGGAACGAGTTTCTGGGTGGACCCGGAGCGGCAGCGGGCGACTGTCTTGTTGACCAATCGAGTGCATCCCACGCGCGACAACCCGCGTCTTGCGCCGCTGCGCTCGATTATTCACGATTTTTTGTGGGAGTGCTGACGTCAGATACCTTTTTGGCTACCACCTTTCGGTCCTACTATGAACCGCGCCGACAGAGCGCCTGTCTCGATATTCATGCCATGTGGAAATTGATCATCATTGACGACCAACACCAGCGAACGGTTGTCAATCTCGTGCGCGACGAGTACTCGGTGGGGCGCGCCGCAGGTCACGCCATCCGGCTGACTGAGCAAAATATTTCGCGCAACCATGCCAAATTGAAACGGACCGCGAACGGTTTTCGCGTGGAAGACACCTCCAGCTACAACGGGGTGTTTGTAAATGGTGTGCGACTCGTCGGCCGCCAGGAGCTTGGGCACAACGACCTCATTCAGGTCGGGGACTATCGCATTCAAGTCATTGACGAAGCCATCGACACCCAGGAACAAGGCTATCGCCCCTACGACGGCGCCACGGAACCCCCCATTTCCGGGCGGCTGCCGCACCGTTTGGTGGAGCTCATCGGCCCGCGCCAAGGTCAGGAGTACCCGCTCGGTGGAGAACGTCTGTTGGTTGGGCGCGGTGAGGAGTGCGAAATCGTGCTCGAACACGGGTCAGTCAGCCGAATTCACGCTGAGGTCAGAAAGATCGCGGACGACCGTTACGAGATATTGGACAAGGGCAGTGCCAATGGTCTGCGTATCAACGGACATGAGCTCAGCCGCGCGCTTTTGGATGGCCGTGATGTGATTGAAATTGGCGACGTGGTGCTCAAGTACATTCCCCAGGGACAGGTATTTCGCGCCACGGCCGATGAGGGTGTGCGCATCGCCGCGTTTGCCGGGGCAGGCCCACCTGTCGTTGAGTCACCGGCAAAAGCGGCCACGGGCAGCGTGATCGCAGCCATCTTGGGCGCCACTTTGGTGGGCGGCGCGCTGATGTACGTCGTTGAAACGCGCAGCTCGCCTCCCACAACTCAGGTACCTAAGGAACTTTCGGCACTCAAAGTCTTGATCCAACGCGGGGACGTTTCTGCGGCGGCGCACAAGATGGAGACCCTGGGCACCTTGGAGAAGAGCCTCGCCGAGTACGAGGTTCTTCAGGAAGAATGGGCAAGAATCATTCTGGATGCAAAGAAGGGTGCGCTCGATGAAGGCGAACGCCGTCAGCTCCTCGATCGCATCGTACAGACACCCTCTCTTCCCCCCAAGCTTCGCGAGGCCGCACGTGCCCAGCTAGCCGCAACAACTGAGGGTGCCGTGGACCTGAGCGCACTCGACGCAGCTCCGGACAAGTGAGCAGTTCCGTGACAACGAACTTGTTCGACCTGCTCCGGGCCGCGCCTACACGCGCAGTCTTGTTGTGTTGTGCGCTCGGCGCGACTTTTGAATGGGTCCCCCATGCCCGGCCACTGCGCTTCTTTTCGACACCTCACGTGACGTCCAAGCAGGCACCAGCGACCGATGCCCCCGCCGAGTTGGGCGTGGGGTCGGTGGAACTGAAGGACGGTTCGCAGTCCCAGGACGCGATGGCCATCCCCCGCGCAGATCAGGTGGTTCATGAAAACCGCGGCTTCATCGGCGGACACGAGGCGCCGCTGGATCTGCCGGCGATCAACGCCGAGCCGCCACCGGTACCGCTAGAGAATCCGACAGGGCGCGCTCTCGACCATTTTTTT
>JACZCW010049971.1_pt1 | contig 23482 bp, 22 predicted proteins | sample 8641861 | NCBI WGS metagenome assembly JACZCW01 (sample SAMN15324607, study PRJNA640507) | soil metagenome | isolation source: intercropping sugarcane | place: China: Luxin town, Laibin City, Guangxi Province | collected 2019-07-25 | depth 10cm m | reverse complement strand
GTCCCGCCCTCACCGCCATTGCCTCCGCCGTCACCCTTGTCGCCTTTGCAGCCGACGAGCAAGGACGAGAGACAGACGAAGAGAACAAGAAAGGAACGTGAACAGGGCGAGTCGAGTTGCATGAGCGGTGCTCCAGCGGGGTAAAATCCCGCCACATCATATCCGATGCGCGCTTCAAACAGCAGGCTTTTTGATTGAGGGCTGCGCCGGCCTCCATTTTGACGTTGATGTCGCGCGGGGCCTTTTTTTGCCCGGGTAGGGCCCCCACGTGCTGTCAGAGGCTTCAAAACACCTGAGCTGCTTCAAAACGGCCCGCGCTGCCGCGACATCGTGCAAGGCTTGCAAGCACTGCTCAATCCGCGATCCGCGATCCGGATCCTGTCCGTCAGGTTTGCTGTGCGTGTGAACAACGGCCGACACGAGCCCGCTCACCGTGTGACTTCTATCCCAATCCTGGATCCCTGAGCGACGGGCGACGCTTGGATCTATCTGCTGCACTGCATCAATCGTCGTCGCCATTGGCGGCGAGCAGTTCACTCTCCAACCGCTCATCGTCGACGAGCGTGGCCGGCGAAGTTGCTGTACGGGCGGGCGAGGCGCCCGCCGGGGCGGCAGGGTCAGTCGCCGCGTCAGCAACGTGGGGAGTGTTGCTGGAAGTCTGGGTGCTACTTTGGTCTGTTTGAGCGGCGGCATTTCCACGCGCCTCACCATTTTTGTTTGCTTGGCTGTTGAGACGTAACCGAGACAAGACGAAAAACAGTACGAGCGCGGCCCCCAGCGCCAGACCGAGCGAGACGCCATAGCCGGCGCCGCGGTTGGGGCTCCCCGAGAGATTGGAGCCGACACGGCTCTCCAGCTCACGCTGGATTTCATCCGCGGACATGCCCCGCGCCACCATCGCTCGAATATCGCGACGCCAGGCCGTGGCGTATTCGGACGGACAATCCGAGAGCGTACGCCCAGGGCAGAAGGGGCTCATCGTCTGTCGGGCGATGGCCGCGGCCTTCTGCGCGACTTCTGGCGAGACGTTCGTCGTGCCCCGCGAAGGGACGTCCGCCTCGGCGCTTGGCTCTTGAGCGCGCTGCGCGGAGGCAAGCTGAGCGCTGGCGCCGACTAGGGCGCCGCAGAGCAACGCAAGGGCGAGGCAAAGGTGAACACCGCGGCGCAAAGGGCGAGCAGCGCGATGAGGCGGGCCGAGGCCGCGCAGCCAGCGCAGAAAAGACGAGAGTAGGAACGATTGCACCATGATGAACTTGTGATGACGTTGTTGCTCAACCGTGCGCGTGGACGCCTGTTCAACGCGCGGGAGTCTAAGTGAGTTCCTCCCGACGGTCTAGCGCAGGGTCACCAACTCCTCCGCTGCAGTTGGATGGATGGCCACTGTGTTATCCAAATCACGCTTGGTCGCGCCCATGTTGAGAGCGACGGAGAAACCTTGAATCATCTCGTCGGCGCCGCGACCCAGCACGTGAATGCCCACGACGCGCTCCTCCTGCCCCACCACCACCAGCTTCATGAACGTGCGGGGGCGACGATCGGTGATGGCGTGGTAGCTATCTACGAAACTGGTCGAGTAGACGCGCACCTGCGCACCAAAATGTTCTCTGGCCTCCTCTTCGCTGAGCCCCACGGTGCCCAGCGGCGGGTGTGAGAACACCACGCTCGCGATATTTTCATAGTTGAGCTTGGCCGTCGATTGGCCTCCAAACAGACGATCGGCCAAGCGGCGCCCCGCTGCGATGGCCACAGGAGTCAGTTCACGCTTCCCGGTCACATCGCCGATGGCATAAATATTGGGCTGGGAGGTCTCCTCCCACTCGTTGGTCGCCAGATGTCCGCCGGGTTCAGCTGCGAGCCCTGCCCGGTCCAAGCCCAAGTGGCTCAGGTTTGCAGTTCGACCCGTCGCCCAGATCAATGTGTCCCACGGTCCAAGCTCCACCGGCGGGGTGGCTTGTGGATCTGGCGCCGGGCTCGAGGGGTTGAGGGTCGACACAAACAGCTGCTGTTGGCGCAGATGCACCGAAAGGACTTGAGCATGCGACACCACTCGCATGCCTGATGCGTTCATTTCAGCTTGGAGGTGCTCGCTCACACTGCTGTCAAAGCGCTTCAGCAATCGAGGGCCCCGCGCGAGCAGTGTGACCTCTGCCCCCAGTGCCTGCAGCACACCGGAAAGCTCCACCGCGATGTAGCCACCGCCCACCACGGCAACCCGTCGCGGAAGACTCTCCAACTCAAAAAATTGATCGGAGCTGATGCCTAGGTGAGCCCCGGGCACGTCGGGCACGTGCGGTTGCCCGCCTGTGGCAATGAGCAGATGTTTTCCAGTGATGGTCATGGGCTCAGCAGACCGCGATCCGAGCAAGGTGCTCGAGGTAGGATCGCCGGGTGAGATGCTGACACGATGCGATCCAAGAAGGGTGGCCCAGCCGCGGAACAGGGTGACGCCGGCTTGGCTCAGATGCTGCTCGTAGATCTTGTTCAGTCGTGCGATGCTGGCGCGCTGACGGGCCACCAGCGTCGCCCAACTGAAGTGTGGAGCATGGGGGCCAAAGCCATAATCGGCCGCGTCGCGCAAGGTCTCGGCCACTTGGGCCGCATTCCAGAATTGCTTCTTGGGAACGCATCCCCGGTTGACGCAGGTCCCTCCCAGCTCTGCACCTTCTACCAGCGCGACCCGCGCACCGTGCTGTGCGGCGCGTCGAGCAGCTGCCAACCCACCGCTCCCCCCGCCGATGACCACCAGGTCGAATACCAAATCACTCATGGCATGCACTGCACGCTGTCAAGCCGCTTCTTCCTCTGATTCGTCCTCGTGAATCAACCCCGTGACCGGAATGGCGCGGGCGCGCGCCACGTGCACGAGCACACGGCGCAGGCCGTCTGGCTCACCCACGGTGGGGAGCAGCTCGCGCCTACCGTCCCAGAGCTCTACGCTCACTGTGCCTGCCTCATCGAAGGTGATGCCCTCGATTTGCGCCCAACGGTAACGCCTTACGCGGGGCCACATCGCGCTCAGGAGTTCCCGGTACTCGATCCAATTGGGCTGGATCTGCACGCCGCGCATCGAGTCGCGGACGATGGACAAGACGGCGCTCACCGCGAAGGCTCCGGCCGCCACGTAAGGATCTATCAAATGCCGCTCGCGAAACAGGTAATGATAAAGACCGTCGCCGAGCAGCCCGCGCTGCGCCAGGAAAACGACCGAAATCACGATGACTGAAAGGGCACCATGGGCGAGGGCCGGTGCGCGCATGGTCCACGGCGGCCCGAAAAACTCAGCCATGGGCCGATAAGTCATGTCGAAGCCAGGTGGGCGGGACAGGCGAGCCATCGCCGGGGAAGGTAGCCCGGCGCTCTGAACTGCGCTACTGAGCACCACGCAAATCAAGCCGTGAGCGCCTGAGAACCGCGGAAAGCCTGAGGTTCTGTGGGCGCCGGGGCAACACGAGGAGAATTTTCCCCAATGAAGATCTTTATTGATTCGGCGGATCTCGGTGAGATCCGCGAGGCTGCTGCGATGGGCGCCATCGACGGCGTGACCACCAACCCCTCTCTGCTCGCCAAGGCCAAAATCTCGATGGAAAAGGCCCTGGAGGGCATCTGCGAGCTGGTGGATGGCCCCATTTCGGCCGAGGTCATCGCCACCGATACGGCAGGCATCCTCAGCGAGGGCCGTAAATTGGCCGCCGTTCACAAGAACGTGGTGGTCAAAGTCCCGCTGACCATCGATGGTCTCAAGGCCGTCCGGACCTTCAGCAACGAAGGCATTTCGACCAACGTCACCCTGTGTTTTTCGCCCAATCAGGCGCTGCTCGCTGCCAAAGCGGGGGCGAGCTTCATTTCGCCCTTCGTGGGGCGTCTGGATGATTTGAGCGAAGACGGCATGGAGCTGATCGAAAAGATCGTCACTATCTATCGCAATTACGCGTTCGACACGGAAGTACTCGTGGCATCCGTACGTCATCCTGTGCACGTGCTGCAGGCCGCGCTCATGGGCGCCGACGTCTGCACGCTCCCCCTGAAGGTCATCCAGCAGCTTGCTCAGCACCCGATGACTGACCTCGGCTTGGCGAAGTTCCTCGAAGACGCAAAAAAGATCCCTGTTTGAGCGGACCTTGCGCACAGTTTGTCGTAAGAGCCCAGTAAATGCCCACCATCGTCGTCAATACCAGCAAAAACAAGCGGATTGTTGCGGGTTTGCTTTTGACGATGGTGCGGCGTTGGGGCGACCAAATGCTGTACAAATTAGCACTCCCTGATTCTGAACTCAGCGTAGTGCTTTGTGATGATCAGTATATTCATGGGCTCAACTTGACCCACCGCGGCAAGGATAAGCCCACCGACGTACTGTCCTTTCCGCAGGCGGAGTTTCGGGGGCCCGAGCGCCCGCGTCGTGGTCAGCAGTTGGACCTGTTGGGCGACGTTGTCATTTCGCTCACGACCGCCGCACGACAGGCAGAGTCGCGTCGACGGACCTTACAGTCGGAAGTGAGATTTTTGTTAGCACACGGCGTGTTGCATTTGGTAGGTCATGACCACATGACCCCTGATGACAAACGCATCATGACCAATCGCACTCGCCAGCTCGTGCGCGCGGCGTCGCTGGATTCTTAGAGCGCGGCGCCAATGAGCCTTTGCAGGCTTGTCGCGCCCCTCTTGATGCGCTCTAGCCTTAGTCTTGACCCCGCGCGCTGGGCTTTCGTGCGCCCCACGCTCGTGAGCGGCTTAGGGCCGACAAGCAAAGAGTTGTTCAAAACGCCAGAGCTAGCTCAAGAAAATTGGACCCGGCAGGCCGGGTTTTTGTGTGGGGCGCGTAGGAGCAGTTTGTGTGCTTGAGAAACTTCCTTGAAAGGGCCAGGTAAACACACGGTTTTTCAGCTGATTTTAGCTTGAGTTGAGGGTCACGCCGGGCCAGGTGAGGTGCGACGTATACTCTACTGTGTGCTGCTGATCGCTGGGACCCTACAAAAAAAGCTCGATCCGGACGCACCAAACATCGCTTTGCTCTTGAAAGGCTGAAATTACCTTGATAACCACTCGCCGTGCCTCACGCGATTTGGGGTGACCCAGATCCGATGTGGAAGATGGCGAACTAAAAACGACTTTTTCAGGAGAGAACTCATGGCAGGCAAGCGACTGACCAAAGCACAGATCATCACCGAGCTCGCAAATTCGACGGACCTCGACAAGAAGACGGTTAACCGTTTGTTTGAGGAGCTCTTTGGCCTCATCAAGAAGCAGCTTGGTGCACGCGGTCCCGGGGAATTCGTTGTTCCCGGTCTCGTTAAGCTCCGCGTTGTAAAGAAAGCAGCAACCAAGGAGCGTCAGGGCATCAACCCCTTCACCAAAGAACCCATGACCATTCCGGCCAAGCCGGCCACCAAGAAGATCCGCGCAACCCCCCTCAAGGCCCTCAAGGACCTGGTCTGATTCAGAGAGTCAGATAAAAGAGAGAGTTGTTAGGACTCAAGGAGACCCCGGCGCCCACCAGTGCCCGGGGTTTTTCCTTTTTTACGTTTTGTTAACCAGTGTTCCCGCGCATGAAAGACATCTCTTCATTCTCCAGACTCGAAGCTCAGTCGCTCTTAGGCGTGCTGTTTGACTTGGACGACACGTTCCTGGAGCACACCACGCTCACCTTGGACGCTTATCGTGCGCTCTTTGCGCTGCGCGAAGTGGGGCTCAGTCTGATCGTGCTCACCGGCCGTCCAGCGTCGTGGGCAGAGATGATCGTGCGCATGTGGCCGGTCGACGCGGCGATCGCTGAAAATGGCAGCGTCGCCTATACCCTGCGCGATCGGGTCCCTGTGCTTCTGGATCCGGCTGCCGGCGCCCGCCGGACATCACGTCGGGCCCGTCTCGAACTCTTGGTGCAACAAGTTCGTAAAGAATTGCCGCAATTGTCTCCAGCCAATGACGTTTTGGGCCGGCTCACGGACTACACCTTTGATATCGGTGAAACACAGCACCCTCCCGCCAATATCGTTGAGCGAGCAATTGAGCTGGCTCACCAGCACGGGGCCAGAACGACGCGGTCGAGTGTTCATCTGCATCTGACCTTTGACCGAATGGACAAGGGGAGCGGAGCTATCGCATTGCTCACGCACCTGGGTCACGACGCGACCAGTGTCCGCGGCAAGTTTGCGTTTGTCGGCGACAGTCAAAATGACGCAACGGCGTTCGCGACGTTTTCCGCCACGTGCGGGGTGGCCAATCTCAGCGGACAGTTTAGCCTTCTCCCCAAGTACAAGACGTCGCTCCCCAAAAGCGCGGGGTTTTGTCAGTTTGCCGACCGCCTCTTTCAATTGAGAAACTCATGAAAGCGCCACACAATCCGACCTCCTATGTTGAAAACCTCGACCAAAGCGCGATAGTCGCGGACGAAATGACGGACCAGACCTCTGCCGCGGGCGTCGTTCTGACAAATTTCGAAAGGGACTCTTCTTTGGACAGCCTGGCGTCGCAATCTCCCCTCCAAGCGCAGTCTCCGTTCGAGCCGCAGCTTCTGGGCGGGGCAGGTGCACACCTCTACCCCAACTACGCTCAGCCGAGCTTCGTCATGGATCACGGCAGTGGCGCCCGCCTCTATGATCTGTCCGGCAAACGTTACATCGATCTGTTCGCGGGCATCGCTGTCAGTTCCCTTGGTCACAATCATCCAGCCCTGGTCCGGGCCATCAGCGAGCAGGCCGGCAAACTCATCCACTTATCCAACTATTTCTACAACGAGCCCAACGCCCGGCTGGCGCCGCTCTTGGCCCAGTTGTGCGGCATGGATCGCGTGTTCTTTTGCAACTCCGGCACGGAGGCCAACGAAGCTGCACTCAAGCTCGCTCGTCGCTATTTCTACGATCAGGGACAACCCGACCGTCACGTAATCATCGCGTTCGACAACTCGTTTCATGGCCGCACGATGGGCGCGCTTTCAGTGACGGGTCAGGCCAAATACCGCACCGGCTTTGGACCGCTGTCAGAAGTGCGCCATGTGCCCTACGGTGATCTTGAAGCGGCACGTGCGGCCCTGGATGGGCGCGTCGCTGCCATCATCGTGGAACCTGTGCAGGGAGAAGGCGGCGTCGTCGTGCCGCCTCCCGAATTTTTCAAAGGGCTGCGAAGGTTGTGTGATGAGTCCGGGGCGCTGATGATCGTCGACGAGATCCAGACAGGCGCTGGGCGAACGGGCAAATTCCTAGGATGTCAGCACGAGGACGTGCTTCCCGACATCGTCACTTTGGCCAAAGGGTTGGGTGGCGGGGTGCCCATCGGCGCGATGCTTTGCAAAGAGCACTTGGCCGGCACTCTCGTTCCAGGGAGTCATGGCACGACCTTTGGTGGCAATCCGCTGGCCAGCGCTGCGGCCTTAGCCGTAGTGACTGAATTGACGGAACGCGGCCTCATGGATCAGGTTGGCGTAAAAACGACCTTTCTTGAGCAAAGGCTGGACGCGTTGGTGAGCAAGCATGCGTGTCTTGTGGGGCGACGGGGCCGCGGCTTATTGCAGGCGCTGGTGCTACGTGATGGCAGCCAAGGGCCGGCGATTTTGGCTGATCTCCGCGAAGCAGGGGTGCTCTTGACGTTTGCGGGCGGAACGGCCCTGCGCATTACGCCGCCGCTGGTCATCACCGAACAAGAGCTTGAGTTAGGACTTAGTCTCATCGACAACGTATTGGGGAAGTATTCATGAGCAAATTGTTTCACAATTTAGCCAGCCTGGGTGCCGGTGGCATCCAACAAATTCTCGACACGGCCGACCATCTCAAAGCCACTCGAGGCAGTCAGGGGCGGCTACCCTTGGCGGGCAAGCAAGTTGCCTTGGTATTTGAGAAAGCTTCGACTCGAACCCGGGTGTCCTTGGAGGTGGCCGTGAGCGAGTTGGGAGGACACCCCATCGTGCTGTCGAGCAGCGGGTCGCAAATGGGTCGGGGTGAACCTATCGCTGATACGGCCCGGGTTCTGGGACGCATGGCCCATGCGATTGCTTTTCGGACTTCCGACGAGAGCCGGCTGCTTGCCATGAGCAAGTACGCTCAGGTCCCGGTCCTCAATGCTTTGACCGATCAGAGCCACCCCATGCAACTTTTGGCTGATCTACAGACGGTGCGGGCTGAGTTTGGCCGCATCAACGATTTGGTTTACGCGTGGATTGGCGACGGCAACAACATGGCGCAGTCTTGGATTGAAGCCGCGGGGTTGTGCGGGTTCAAGCTGAGGCTGGCGTGCCCTGCGGGCTATGACCCGACGCCCACTTGGCTCGAGGCCGCGCGGGCTAAGGGCGCGGGTGTGTCGGTTTTGCGGTCTCCAAAGGATGCAGTCAAGGACGCTCATGTGATCTCCACGGACGTATTCGCCAGCATGGGACAAGAAGCGGAAGCCGACGCGCGTCATGCCGCGTTCGCAGGCTTTGTGGTCAACAAGGAGCTTTTGAGCCAAGCCCACCCTAGCGCTATCGTGCTGCATTGTTTGCCTGCGCATCGTGGTGAAGAAATCACCGAAGAAGTACTCGAGGGGCCACAAAGTCGGGTTTGGGACGAGGCTGAGGCTCGCCTGCATACGGCCAAGGCGTTGCTCCTTTGGGCGTTTGACGTAAAGCAGTGAACGCGTTGCGCCGAGACGGACAACTGCCAACCCAGGTGTTTTGCGCGGAGTGTGGGACACCTCTCGATCCGGTGCGGGCGGCGCGCGTGCGATTTTCTGCCGAGCGGCAGATCTACTTTTGTAGCGCAGAGCACGCAGATGCGTTTGCTTGGTTGGGTCCGTCCAGTGGAGAAGCTTCGCTTTCCGAGCCACCCACCCTGCCTTCAGATCCCGCTGCTGTGCTTTCAGAGCCAGCCGCCGTGTTTGCGACGTCGGCAGCTGCGCTCCGCGCAGCGCAGCGCGAGCCCACGGTACCGCGCGACGAGCCCAGCGACCGCTCTCGACTCCAGCCCGTGTCGCCCGTAGCCGCGGCTGCAGGCGGGCTTGGTGAGCCTCCGCTATCGTTTGTGGCTGTGGAGCGCGGTCCAGAAGGCAGCATCGCGCCCCCGCCTTCTCCGCCCCGCCGGCTCCGCTTTGCGTGGGTGGCATGGGCCCCCATCTTGATGCTTTGCGGCACGACGTTGCTGTCCGCCGCCCAAGAGCGGCCTTTCTGGGCGCAGCTGATCGCTATTTTCGTGCTCTTGCTTGCGCAATTGATGGAGCTGCACTCGGCGGACAACGACTCCACCCGGGGTTTTCCCGCGGTTTTGCGCAACGCTGCCGAGTACATGGTGCGGGTCACCCGCCCCAGCGTCCCCGCCATCAAATCGTCGTCCGAGCTGCGCTCAGGCGAGGAAGTCGTGGTGAGTGCGGACGAGATTGTGCCCGTGGACGGAGTGATAGCGTCGGGGGAAGCGCTCATCATCCCGTGGCATGGCACGGAACAAACTGAGTCCGTAACGAGCGGTAGCCGCATTGTCGCGGGTGCACGCGTGGTCGCGGGAGAATTGGTCATCGTGGCGACCAAGACCGGAGCTCAACGCGCGTTTCATGCTCCTGATGCCTTCATCCGACACCACGCACTGCTCAAAGTGGCGGGCTGGGTGAGTTGGGTGTGGGGTCCATGCCTGGGACTGTTGAGCTGCTTGTTGTTGCGCCTGCAAGAACAAGCATGGCTCAGCTGTGTAGCGGCGGGCGTCAGTGTTTGCGCCACTTTTGCTTTGCCGGGCGCTCTGCGCCACGCGCACCAGCTGTTGAAACGCTCCTGGGTGGCGGCCGCCGAGCGCGGCATCGCCTACTGTGATGCGCAGGTCTTTGAGCGCGCAGGCCAGGTCAATTCAGCAGTATTCTGTGCGCGAGGCAGTGTGCTCTCCGGGGAGCCAGATGTTGCGGAAGTCCATGTGTGGCGCGGCGCGACCGAAGAAAGCGTCCTCGCCATTGCCGCTGGCGCTGAATCGGCTGTTCATCATCCGATCGCATCGGCCACCATTCGGGCGGCGCATCATCGTCGGGTATCGATTGATGCTTGCCGCGGACATCATGTCAGCGCTGGCCTTGGTGTGACCTGTTCTTCCAGCGAGGGTAGGGCTGTGGTGGTCGGGAGCCGCGAGTTGCTGTTGCGCGAACGCATCAGCGTGGCCATCGCTGAAGAAACGTTGCGGATGCTGGAGACGCGCGGCAATTCGACGTTGCTCGTAGCCGTCGATGGACGGCTCATCGGCGTGCTGGGCCTGCAGGACACGCTGCGGACCGGGGCGCGCGCTGCGTTTCAATTGTTGCTCGATCACAAGATCGAGCCCATTCTGTTGTCGGGTGACGCCCGCGCGACCACTGAGGCCGTGGCCCGATCACTCAGTTGCGAACACGTGCGGCCGGAGGTGCCTGCCCTGGGGCGCTCACGCGAGGTGCGCAGCTTGATTGATTCTGGACTCATCGTGGCGGTAGTGGGCAACAGTCCGCGCGACGATGTGGCCCTGGGTGCAGCTTCAGTTCCGATCATCCTGCAGGGCGCCGCCATGGTGCGCTCGGATTCACCTCACGGGCACGAGCGTGGCATCGGCTTGGCCGGCGATCGGGTGATTGAAGCGACCATCGCACTGCTCATCGCCAAACAAGGTCGCCACAATCTTCAAGTGTTTCTAGCATGTTGGCTACTGCTCGGCGCTTTGGGGTCGGCGCTGGTGACCAGCCAGCTCGCCCCCTTGTTCATGGCACCCATCTTGGGATTCGTGGGGGTAAAAGTGGGCGGCTACCTGGCGCGAAAATCCGCGATTTTACCGGGATGAGCGGGCGACTCGATTGTGCAACGATTTTGGGGTTTTCCCCCTTGCATGGTTGTGGCACACCACAGCGGTGAGTGATTCTCCGATCCCGGTGGGGGGTGCACCCAAAGCGCCAAGTTTGGATCGTTTGAGGCAGAACCTCGACGATTACATGACCAAAAAAGGTCTACGCACGACCGAGCAGCGCAAGCTCATCGTGTCTGTCTTTTTCGAGACTGAGGCGCATGCAACGATTGAAGAGATCTTGCATCGCGTACGCCAAGTCGACTCCCGGGTGGGCTATGCCACGGTCTATCGTACCATGAAGATGCTCTCGGAAGGCGGGATGGCCAACGAGCTGCATTTTGGCGACGGGGCCACGCGTTATGAAATTGCGGATGACGATGCTCATCATGATCATCTCATTTGCCAGGAGTGCGGCAACATCGTCGAGTTTGAAGAGCCGTTGATTGAGGAGCTGCAAGAGCGCATCGCCACTCAATATGGTTTTGTCATCACGCACCACAAGCATGAGCTCTACGGGCATTGTCGTGATCTCTTGGCTTGCAAGCAGCGCCAGCGCGAACGCCCGCCGCGGCCGTAGCAGCGCCCTTGGGCCTCGGTATGCCTGGCGTGACAGTTAGGGCTGGGGTGATTCCATCCGAAGCATCGTTTCATCCGTGATGACCGCATCGCACGCTTGATCGTGCGCTTCGTGGGGTAACTCGGCCAGCAGTTGAAAGTGATAGGCCACGATCCAGGCGCGGCTGGGCGGACGCACGTCAGGCAGTGTCGCGTCGTAAAAACCAGCCCCGTACCCGACGCGATGTCCGGTGGCGTCAGCCGCGAGAGCAGGGACGAGCACCAGATCGATGTCGCCGGGCCGGGCGGGACGATCACCTTGGGGTTGAGCAAAGCCTTCGGGTGATTCGACCAAATCATCCACCGACTGCGTGAGCGCGAAGCCCGTAACAAAACGACCGTCGCCCGCCTTGTTCATGAACGGGTAATACACACTCGTCCCCCGCGCCCGCAGCACCCGATCGAGGGCACGCAGGTCAACCTCGCCACGGTCGAGCATCGGCCAGAACAGCGCAACCGCCTTCATCTGCTCAAGGTCGGGCTGTTGTAATATCTGCTCGACGATGGCGCTGCTCCGTCTATCCAGCGCGGTGCGACCGAAGCCCGAGCGCAAGCTCTTCATGCGTTTGCGGATTTGGATTTTGGCCCCTCCGGTCATCAAACGCAGCGTCTCGGCGTCCATGTCGGGGAGCGCGCCAGTCGTTAGAGAGAACCTCGGGGGATTGGTCATGGGCTATTTTTATGGATGTTTGCCGGGGAGACGCAACTGCTATCTTCCGGCGCCATGACGGTACTTTACCTAGGAACCGAAGGCGCCCTCGGCTGGTGGCGCCTCAGCCAAACGTCGGGCCAGCTGCCGCAGCTGGATAGACTGGGCGAGCTCGACGTCGGCCCGATGCCGTCGTTCATGGCGTTCTCCAGGCGCGGTCCTTGGGCCGTTGCCCTTGTGGAGGGCGGCGACGCGATCGTCAGTCTCGATTTGGACGACGCCGGCGCGCTTCGAGTCACTTCTCGAAAACCGTGCCCGGGGGGGCCGGCCTATATTTCACTGAGCGCTGACGAGCGCTGGGCACTTGTGGCAAGTTACGGCAGCGGAGAGCTGCGTGTGTATCCTGTCACAAGTGAGCGGCAGCTGGGGCCCTGCGCGAGCACTACCCACACCGGGAAGTACAGTCATTGTGCTTGGTTGGATGCGGACCTAGGCGTGGTTTACGTCCCGAGCAAGGGAACTGACACAGTTTTTGTGGGCAGTTTTGACCATGTCACGGGGCGAGTGAGCGAGGTGAATGGCTTGAAGGCTCCTTTGGGAAGTGGTCCGCGCCATTTGGTCATGGCTCCGGACGCGACGCAGTTGTATCTCGCCAACGAAAATGATTGCTCACTCATGGTCGTGCATCGAAAGGCCGGAGAGCGACCTTTGACGCCTTGTGTGCAGCTCTCAGCGCTCCCGCGCGCACAGCTTCCCCATGATAGTGGGGCTGATGTGCATGTGAGTCGAGACGGTCGGTTCATTTACATGTCCGTGCGAGGCCACGACAGCATCGCCGTATTTGCTCGCCGCGGCGATGAGGTGGAGTGCATCCAGCACGTGTCCACGCGTGGCCGGACCCCGCGCAACTTTTGTCTGCTCGGTGATGAATTGTTGATCGTCGCCAACCAAGACAGCAAAAATGTGGCGTTTTTTTGCCGCGATCAGGCAACGGGCAGTTTGACATTCTTGAATCAGGTAGAGATTGGCGAACGTCCCTTTTGGGTCGGAAACCCGCAAAGTCATTGAAGGTATGGATCAAGAAAAGACAATCATCCTGATCCCCTCTTACAACGCGGGCGAGCGCCTCGTTAAAGTGGTCGATGACCTGCGCCCCTTGCTGGACGCGCACAACGCGCGGGTTCCCATCGTGGTCGTCGATGATGGATCCACCGACGACTCGATGCACGGACTCGTGGAGCGAGGCGTGATTGTGCTCCGCCACGAGAAAAACCAGGGCAAGGGCGCCGCGCTCAAGACCGGCCTGCGTTGGGCTCAGGGCCAGGGCTTCACCCACGCGGTGACCATGGATGCGGATGGACAGCACCCAGCGGAAGAGGCCCTAACCTTGTTGTTTCATGCTGCGCGTGAAGACTGCTTGGTGTTGGCGGTCCGGGATCTGGCGCGGGCTGGGGCCCCCACCGCCAATCAATGGTCGAATCGCTTTTCCAACTGGGTTTTGTCGCTGTTTGGTGGCCAAACCCTGCTGGATACGCAGTGTGGGCTCCGCCGCTACCCCGTCCAAGCCACACTTGATTTGGGCGCACCCGAAGCAGGCTACGCCTTCGAGTCCGATGTGGTGCTGCGCGCCGCGCGCCGAGCAATGCCCATCGTGCACGTACCTTGCAAGGTCGTTTATCCCCCTGAAGCCGAACGGCTCAGTTACTTTGATTCAGTGCGCGACCCGATGAAGATGGTGCGGCGGGTGGTGCTCACTGCGCTCACCGTGCGCAAGGTGAGGCGAGCAGGACTGCCCAGGAGAATTCATTCGTGAGTGAGGACTTTCGGCGCATCATTTCTTCCATTGCTCGATGCGCCATCCACGATCCCGCGCTTTGAGCCATAAGCGGGCGTCTGGATTGACCACCACTGCGGTGCCCACCGCATCCAAGAGCGGTAGATCGGTGATGCTGTCCGAGTAGAAGGTGGCGCTCCCGAGGGACAATTCGCGGTCCATCAAGAAATCCTGCACCTTTCTGAGTTTACCTTGCCCATAACAAATGGGGTCTACGACGTCGCCAGTGAGCACCCCGTCACGCACGGCGAGATCAGAGCAAACTAGGTGCTCAATCTCCAGTTCGCGCGCGAGCGGCGCGGCGATGTACGGGGTCGCAGACGACGCGATGACGAGGACGTCTCCTCGCGCTTGGTGATGGCGCACGGCCGCGCGGGCTGCTTGGGTGATGTGTTGTTTGACGTAGCCGTTGAACCACTCCTCGCACATGGCGATCATGTCGAGCTCTTTGGTTCCGCGGTAATCGCCCAACGCTTTGCGCGCGACGACCTCTGCGTCCAAGTTGCCGAGCCAATAGCGGAGCAGCCACCATGACACGCGCAGGGCATTGTCCAGGCCAATCTCGCCGCGATCGCGTCGGTACTTGGTGAACAGCCGCGCCGAGTTGACGCGGATCAACGTGTTGTCCATGTCGAACAGGGCTGCCTGGGGCATGCCCTGGTTATCGCCGAACGATTGCCGAAAATCGAGCGCCTGACTCCAGATTGGGGTGGCTCGCCGGATGGTCGATGTCGGCGCAAAGCACCCGGATCTTGCCCTTGTCCCGAAATGCCATGCTGATGGTCACGCAGGTGCGCGCGTCGGCGATGGACAAATAGGGGCGGGACACTTGCACGCGGCCGGGGGTCGCCACCGCGCGCTGAAAATACGGCCGGCGGGACCAATTGGCGCCCCGTCCATCCGCGCAGGGGCGGTAACGTTCATCCAGGATGGTGCGCGCCTTGGCCTCTAAATTACGCCCGATTTGAAAGCCCTGCTCGTTCAGCTCATAAATGCGTTGGATGCCTTCGAGGTGGACGAAGTCCCAGCAGCTGGTCTCGAGTGAGTCACCTACCGTCAGCGCGTCGATGCAGGCGCAGAAGCGCTCGACATAGTGCGAGATGTAGCTGCGGCTGTTGGCGTTGCGCTCAGCTTGGGTCACCTCCATTGAAGCCGAGAGCGCATCAAACATGTCTACGATGTGCGCGCCGTCGCCGGGGTGAACTTCGGGATGTGAGAAGTAATAGCCTTGCACGAAGTCCACGTCGCTCTCCACGGCGATCATGGCTTGATGCTCCGTCTCGATGCCTTCCATAACAACGAGGCAGCCGACCTCGTGCACTAAATTGACCAGACCGGGTAAAATGCGATTCACCAGCGGGTTGGTGACGGCCTCGGTGATCATCGCGCGGTCCAACTTCACGATGTCTGGCTGCAAGCTCCACACGCGCTCAAAGTTTGACTCACCGGCGCCAAAGTCATCAATCGCCACCAAGCAACCAAGATCACGAAATCCTTCCACCGCCTCCGTGAGCGTTCGCGTGTCGCAGGCGCGTGTCTCGATGATTTCGACGACCACCCGCGATGGGGCTAGTCCGGACTCCCTCAGCCAGCGTCCAAAATTGTCCCGCACGTGACGGCGGTCGACGATTGAATCGGGGTTGACGTTCAAGAACAACCAACCATCCTGGTTGAGATACGAAAATGTCTGCAAATGCAGGCGGGAGCACAATTCATGGATCTCTTCCGGTGTGCAACGCTCCTGCAAGCGAGGAAACATCTCTGCGGGATGCAAGGGCGTGGCGTCTGCGGACTGTCCGCGGAGCAGAGCCTCATGGCCAACGATCTTGGAATGCACCACGCTGATGATCGGTTGGAAGGCAGAATGTAAGCGCATCCCGTTGCGTTCAACGTGATGGCTGTGGGAGAGGGGGGTGATCGCGTCGCTTCCGCGCATGGGGTTTTATGTGGCCTATTTGTTTTTGAAAGCGCTCCCCCCAGACCGCCATCGTCACAAGGCTGACTGGTATTGGTTGCCATTACTAGAGTGCGGAACCACAATTCATAAGGCCCACATACGTTTGCTGAGTTGTTTGGTTAGATTCGGTCACAGTGTGAGATAGCTGGTGCGAGTCATGAACAACTTACGGAAAATATTCAAAATTGCGCCAGCTCGACAGGATCGTCGCGGCGCATTAGCACTTAGAGAAGCAAGAGCTCCGATCAGGCGTTCAGTGCACACAACGGTGGGCCGCTTCTAGCTCAAGCAAAGCAATTCAATTGAGGGTGAGGTGTAAATGTTAGCCGTTAGTTCAGTGCTGGGGAACCGGCAGAGCCTCGACGGGGGAGCCATGTTTGGCAATGTGCCGCGGGCATTGTGGCAACGCTGGTGTCCACCCGATGATATGGGTCGCATTGAGCTTTCGTGTCGCGCGTTTCTCGTTGAATACGACGGCAGGGTGATTTTGATGGAAGCTGGCGTGGGTGCATTTTTTCCGCCTCACCTGGCTGAGCGCTACGGTGTGGTCGAGACTCATCATCAACTGCTCATCAGTTTGCATGAACTTGGTGTTGCGCCTGAGCAGATTGATGTGGTGTTGCTCAGTCATTTGCATTTCGATCACGCTGGCGGGATCCTCAGCGCATTCGCGCAAGACGAGGCGCCCGCGCTGGTGTTTCCTCGGGCACAATTTTTGGTCGGTCGAGTGGCTTATGAGCGCGCGTGCGCGCCTCACCCTCGTGACCGTGCCAGCTTCGTTCCCGAGCTGGTGTCTCTCATTACAAACAGTGGTCGATTGCAGCTGGTCGAGGAGGGGCAGACGTCACATCCGCTGCTCGGCGAGCGCGTACAGCTGTTCACGAGTCACGGACATACCCCCGGTATGGTACTTTCGACGTTGGTTGGACAAGCCCAACGCGCCACGTTTTGTGCCGACCTCGTCCCTGGCGCACCCTGGGTGCACGCGCCCGTGACTATGGGCTACGATCGTCATGCTGAACTCTTGATCGATGAAAAGCTAGCGTTGTATTCAGAGTTGGGTTTAGGCAGCTGGCTGTTGTTCACCCATGAGCCACAATTTGCGGCGGGACGTTTGGCCCAAGACGACAAGGGAAAGTACTCCCTCGATGCGACGCGTGAGCGCTTGGAGCGCTGGGACCTGGATCTCTGAGCCCCGGCGCTGCGCGACTTTGATCGGAGCGTTGGCCGCACTGTAGCCACCGAGCCTTCGGGTCGCCGGTGTTGTCACTTGGAACGCAGGAGCTGCACAAAGAGCACGCCCAGCGACCACATCAGGAGCGCGGCTCCACACGGCACCAAGAGCACCGCCGGGCCTGGATCAGCCTCGCTGGAGCCCAAGCCACCCAAAAAAAATCCGCCGGGGATGAGCCAAGCGGCTGCGGTCAGGCTGTTGGAAATCGTACTGATCGGCTGGGGGAAAGCCGCCGCGCCCAGGCGTGGGACGGTAAATGAGAACGCCAAGTGCAAGAGGCCGAGCAAAGTTCCATGGGCATGGGCGAGGCGCCACAAGAGACGTAGTCCTTCATGATCGGCGCGCACGTAAAAGCTGATTTTGAAGGCGAGCAGGCACTCCAACACACCGCCCAAGACGATGTACAAGAGCAGATAGCCCCAGCCTTCGAGGAGATGACGGCGCGCGCGGCGGTCGCGCGGCGAGCTGGTGTGAGGGAGAAGTTCGTGGTGGTGCGCGGCCGGGTTCATTCGCTGACGATGATAGGCCGGCGATCGCGCTTGTGTTCTAGTGCGCGCAGTTCCTGGGCAGAAGGCGGGCGAAACGCGGCCGCGGCGCGGGGGACGCGGCCGGCGACCGTGCCAGCCAGACGCGCCTGTGCTCGCCTGGCCATGTGGGCAACGGCCGCGTACTCGTCGCGCAGCAGGGTCTCCTTCACTGCCGCAAAGGGTGCATCTCCCGCGGTGTCCCTGCTCTCGGGGCTGGACAAGGCCGCGACGAAGATGGCACGCGTGGCGGCATGGCCTGTCAGGACTTGATCGAGGGCCCACGGCAAGTCCTCCGTGGGGGCTTGGGTGGGCGACGCTTGTGATGCACCCGATGACGAGAATTGGCCGAGCTCTCGATTGAGCCAGTCCAAAGGACGATCGGTGTGGCAGAGGGCGCAGGCTTGAGGGGATCGATGCTCTTCCCTCGTGATAGGGGCGGGACTAGTAATTTGGTGGGAGCGTGTAGCCGACAGCAGCGCGTAGCTGGTTTTGGGCATGTGACAGTTGACGCACAAGGCACCCGGTGAATCTGGTTGATGGCGGCTGTGTGTCGGACTTACGGTATGGCATTGTGAGCACATCGCGTTCGCCTGATTGTCGCCCCACTTGTGGGCGATCTGACCCGAGCGCGTCCCTTGATGCATGGAATGGCACGACACGCAGCTGATCATCTGCTGCGACCGACCGTGGGTGAAACACGGGCTCTGCGTGAGGCCGTTGTATTCTCGTCCACCCACCATGATGCTCCCGTCGGACCAAAACAGGCTGTGTTGTTCTGCACTGACGAGCGCGAGCGCGCTCGATTGGTCCGTGGAGCTGGCGCGGAGCACGGTGCGTGAAGGCGTGAGCACGTCACCAGCCTTGAACGCCGCAGAAAAGCCGGTGTCCCACCACTGGTCGGGGTTTTGAGGAACGAAATAGCTATGGCACTGGCCGCACGCGGCGTTGGCCAGCTCAGCGTGGTCCGCATCAGCGACGAACATGTCGTGCGCCTGTCTTGGTCCTGGCGGTTGCGCTGTCAGCCCGACGCGGTAGCGTGCCCAGGGCGACCGGAAATGTTCAACATGCTGCTGTCCGGGGCCGTGGCAGGCCTCACACGCGATACCTAGGTCGGCTGTGTCGGACGCGTAGTGCTCCCAAAAAATTCCGGTCGTCACATCCGTGCCTTCTGATTGTCGGGGCCTGCCAGCCACCGTGTGGCACTGGATGCAGTTAGCGTTGAAGTTGGCGATGTAAGGTAAGGCGTGGGGGGGTTGCAGGAACGCCTCGCGCCGAGGGATCCAACGTCGCTCATCCAAGAAATAGACATGCGGAAATTGGCGCAGTGCACTGCCTGGCCCACCGCCGACCCAGAATGCTAGATAGTGGTGAGAACCAGTAACCAGGACGATGCTGCGGGTGACCTCGGGTGCGTTGGACCAAGCTGAGGCAGCCTTGCGACGCTTCCAGGCGTCACTGGCGGCAGGTGTGGCCCGGATCTGCGCCAAATCTGCGGCGATGCGGTGCAGGTCAGGGCCCTGTACGGTGACCTTACGATCCTGGATGCGGAGCTCAAATGTCGCGCCGTCCAGATCCAAGGACACGGGGAAGGTGGGCCCCTCGCTGGGCTCTTGGAGCAAGAACTCCGCGCTCCGGGTCATTGTCTTGTGGTACGTGTGACTCCACGACGCGTAGGCGCCGGGGTGACACGCTTTGCACTCCGCGGACCCAACGTAGCCTTGCGACTGATGCGTCTTGGGTTGAGCCGGATCGCGGGGAGTCGGCCCCGGGAACCACGCCCAGCTCAGGACAAGGCTCAGTCCGGCGACGCCAGCTGCCCACAGGGCCCATTTGTGCGGCGGCCACACCAACATCGTTCAACGCTCATTGCCGCGATCGGAGGGGGCAGAGCGCCATGAATCGGGATCGAGCAAGTCAAACTGAGATTGCGCTTCCGGACGCAAAGGGAACCGCTTCTCGTAATCGGGGAGAAAATGAGCCTTCCGGACAGCGCGCTCCTCCGGGCTTGGTAGGGCAAACGGTTTAGGCGTGATGGAGAGCAGCGCCTCTTCATCCACCGCGTCGATCAAATCCGGATCGAGGTAGAGTTCAGCAAAGCGGAGATACACTTGTTCGGTGACGAACAAATCGAAAAGCTGCGGATCGAGATGATTGTCGCGTTTCATGAAGCCCATGATGCGCATGGTTTCACTCAACTTCTTGGCAGGCTTGTACGGACGATCACTGGCCGTGAGCGCCTCAAACACGTCGGCGATGGCCATCGCGCGCGCAGGAACGGACAGATCCCCCGCAAAAATTCCCTGCGGGTAGCCGGTGCCATCCAATTTTTCGTGATGGCTAACAGCGTACTCTGGGACGCGCCGTAGGTTGCGCGGAAAAGGGAGCGCGTCGAGCATGCGTTTAGTGTGCACCATGTGGCCGTTGATGACGTAGCGCTCTTCTTCGGTCAGCGTCCCGCGCGTGACTGCCAAATTCTTCAGTTCATCGGGGCTGAGGAGCGGGACACGCTTTCCCGCGTGGACATAGCTACGGCTGGCGATTTGGTGGAGGCGCTGCTGCGCCTCGCCGGACAGGAACTCCCCGCCTACGTTCGTTCTCTCTAAAAATTGCAGTTCCTCGTCCAATTGGGCACATTGCTGGTCGAAATTTTGTCGGGCTGCCGCTGGCTCTTTGCCGCTGGAGACGGCTTCGAGAAAGCCGATGTGGGCATCGCGTTTGAGAATTTCGAAACGCGTGCGCACCTCGCTGATGCGGTCCGTGATGGTCTCCAGCTTGGTCGCCTTGTCCATGACGTGCGTCGGTGTGGTCACCTTGCCACAGTCGTGCAACCACGCGGCGATGTGCAGCTCGTAGCGCTCATCGTCGGTCATGGAGAAATCAGCGAAGGGGCCACTTGAGGCACCACACGCCGCGTCGACCAGCATTTCACAGATGACGGGTACGCGGGCGCAATGTTGACCGGTGTAGGGGCTCTTGGCGTCGATGGCCGCAGCCATCATCTTGATGAAGCTCTCCAGGAGGTTCTTTTGCGCCTCCATGAGCAGTTTGTTGTCGAGCGTCACCGCGGCTTGCGACGCCAAGGCGCGGACGATTTCTTGGTGTTCGACGGGAAAAGGGATGAGATTTCCGCGCTCGTCTTGCGCGTTCAGCAGCTGCAGCACGCCAATGACGAGGTCCTCAGCGTTGACGAGTGGAATGGTGAGAAAGCTCGTGCTTCGGTAACCACTGCGTTGGTCGAAGGCCTTGGTGCCCGAGAAGTCGAAGCGGTGGGCATCGTACGCATCGGGGATATGGACCAGCCGTTTCTCGTGCACGGCAAACGTGGCTATGTTTGAACGATTGGGGATGCGCCCTGAACTCGTGTTCGTAAACAAGGGCAGCGGAGGAAATGACACGGGCAGACCAGATACCCCACCTAAGTCGATCCCCAGGGAGCGATTCTTGACGATGGCGAATTCCAGTTCGTCGTTGTCATTGCGAAGGTACAAAGTTCCGCCATCGGCTTCGCACAAATCCTGTGCAGCGGAGAGAATGTGATCGAGCAGTCGGTCGCGGTTGCGCTCCGCGCTCAGGGCGACCCCAATTCGATGTAAAAGTTCGTAACGACTTTCGGTGGGGGGGCGTATCAAGGATTCCATCCGCGGCTCGCGAGGTTATCAAACTGCGTGCTGCGCTGCCCGCGTGCTGAGCATATTTGTCGAAGAATGCACGTCCTGCGTTGACAGCCGGCTTGGAATCGCATGACATGTATGAACGAAAATGGTCGATTTACAGCGACACACAATGAGGAAGGACGACGTCCAGTGAGCCTTGCCGTCCGATTCTGGGGCGTGCGCGGGAGCATCGCGTGCCCGTCACCTAGTCATGTGCGCTACGGCGGAAACACCAGCTGTCTCGAGGTGACGGCAGGCGAGCACACCATCATTTTGGATGCAGGCACCGGTATTCGTTCACTGGGTCATTCCATCTTGGATCGTGGCCTGACCTCCGCTCATCTGCTTTTGACGCATAGCCATTGGGACCACATCAATGGGTTTCCGTTTTTTGGTCCAGGTTTTAAAAAGGGCTATGAGTTCAAGGTCATGGCGGGTCATCTGCACCATGATTCCATTCATGAGGTGCTGGCGGGACAGATGATGACGCCCACCTTTCCGGTTCCGCTCGAAGCGATGCAGGCGACCCTCACTTTTGAAGACTTCAAGGCAGGGGAATCGTTCAAGATCGGCTCGGAGGTGACCGTGCGGACCGCACCTCTCAATCATCCCAATGGCGCCACCGGCTACCGCATTGAATTTGGCGGCAAATCGCTGTGCTACGTCACCGACACCGAGCACGTTCCCGGCCGGCCCGATCAAAACGTCCTTGGCCTCATCGATGGTGCCGACTTGGTGATCTACGACTCGACCTACACGGAGGATGAGTTTCCGGCCAAAGTGGGCTGGGGGCATTCCACCTGGCAGGAGGCGATTGCGCTATGCACCGCTGCGGAAGTCAAACAACTGTCCATTTTTCACCATGATCCCGAGCACGACGACGCGTTCATGGATCATGTCGCCGCTTTGGCGCGCGAAAAGTGGCGGGGCGCGACGGTGGCGCGTGAAGGCGCCCTCATCGAGCTTTGAGGGGACGAGTTCGTTCGTGCCGACGGCTCTGCGCGATGACGTCGCGGTACACGTAAAACGAGTCCTTTTTGGTCCTTTGTAAGGTTTGGTAATCCACGTACACCAAACCAAATCGCTCACGATAACCATGGTTCCATTCGAAGTTGTCGAGCAGCGACCAATGGAAGTAGCCGTCGATGCGTACGCCCTGTTGAGCTGCGCGCTGGAGTTCCGTCAAATGACGCAACAAAAAATCTACGCGATCTGCGTCGTGGACATGACCGTCCAGATGGATCCAATCGCGGCAGGACAAGCCGTTCTCAGCAATGACAATGGGCCCAGCGTAGCGCTCCTGTGCGAAGCACGGACCATAGTAGTGTGCCCGGGGTGAGACCGGCCAATTGAACGCCGTGCGCGCACCGCCCGGGGGAACGGCGCATAATGCTGGCTGACCCGCTCTGTCGGCGCGTACTACGGCGGCGTCGTAGAGGTTGAAGGCGACCGCATCCAGCGGCTGGGCAATCAAATCGAGCTCGGCGCTGGTAAAATGCGGTACATCGGCCCCAAATAACTGCAGCCCATCCGCTGGGTATCCCCGGCCATAGATCGGGTCCATCCACCACGTCGTGCAGCGGAGCTCAGGGGCGGTCATGGAGAACGTCCACGTGCGGGCGGCCTCCACATCTGCTGGTTCATCGCTGTGGGGGGTGGCGCAGATCAGAACGGGTGCCATGGCCACCCAGCTGTGGGGAACCATGGCGCGGAGCACTTGCACAGCGCGTCCGTGAGCGAGGAGCGCATGGTGGCCCGCTTGCAACACTTGGCTGAGCGGTAGGCGATACCCGGGGGCATGTCGTCCGTGACGCAGTCCGCCCTCGATGAAGGCATGCGGCTCATTGAGGGTGAAATAGTGCTTGACTCGATCGCCAAAGCGCTCCGCCACCACCTGCGTCCAGCTTTCAAACCAATCGGGCGAGCGCGGATTGAGAAAGCCACCCTGATGATCCAGGGCCGCCGGTAAATCCCAGTGAAAGAGCGTCAAGTACGGGGTGATGGAGCGCTCCAAAAGGCCGTCGATGAGCCGGTCATAGAACGCGATCCCGGCTGGATTGACCGGCCCTACCCCCTGAGGAAGAACCCGAGACCAAGCCACGCTGAAGCGATAGGCAGTGACCCCCAAATCTTTGACGAGATCGAGATCCTGGTCGAGATGTCCGTAATGGTCGCACGCCACCTGCGCGTGGTGCCCATCGTAGATGGCGGAGGGACGCCGAGCGAATTCGTCCCAATTGCTGGGACCTCGACCATCGAGCGCAGCGG
>JACZCW010027547.1_pt1 | contig 24737 bp, 25 predicted proteins | sample 8641861 | NCBI WGS metagenome assembly JACZCW01 (sample SAMN15324607, study PRJNA640507) | soil metagenome | isolation source: intercropping sugarcane | place: China: Luxin town, Laibin City, Guangxi Province | collected 2019-07-25 | depth 10cm m | reverse complement strand
TGGAAAAACTACATGCGCCGCACCACCAACACCATCAACTACGGGGCTCAATTACCTCTCGCTCAAGGCATTGAATTTCCCGAACTTCAAACCAACCCTGGGGACTAACCGCGACTATCCACGTCCTTGAGCAGTTGTTCCATCGCGGCCTTGAACGCGTCGCGAGCACTTTGTACATCCTGCTCGCTGGTCGCCAGTCGTTCCTTGGCGCCCGCCAAAGCGTGCTCCAACTCAGCCCGTGCGGTGAACAACTGCTCCTGCTCGAGATTGCGTGCCGCCTTCTCGCTGTCTGTTTCACCGGAGTGACGCGCTGCCTCCAGCTCGTCCAGACGGTCGGACAAAGTGTTGCCGACGGTCTTCGCCTCCTTCACATGCCCAGAGAGTTGCACGTGGTGCTCGGCGAGAAGCACATGAACGAGGTACGAGGCGGTGGCGATGGCGTCTGCCTGCTGACGCAGCGCCTTGATGTTGTCTTTACCCAGCTTCTCTTCATTTTCCGAGATAAAGAGCTGGCTTTGCGAGCTATTTTCGCGGCGCGCGTCGAAACGCTCCGCGATGCCCTTGTCAAAGCTGCTGTCGATTGCGCCGTGAAACTGTGACTGACAGTGGTCCTGCTTGGCTTGGTACTGCACGCTGCCGCTGATCTTCTTGACGACCTCTTTCTTCTCTTCGGCGACGAAGGCGGCCAGCGCGGCGTTCTCTCCGCGCATGTGTGCGTAGTGGGCGCTCTTGCCATCCGCTTCGGCCAGTTCATACGTCTTTTTCACCAGCACCCAGCTCGTGCCTTGCACAGGCGCCGGAAACGTCTTGAGCTTCTCCAAAAATTCTTTGGTGGCGTTGTGCTCGAGATTGTAAAGCTCCGTAAAGGCCGTCAGGCGCGCAGGGAACTCACGAGCGTACACCGGGTGCTCGGCAGCAGGGGTCTCTGTAGGTCCAAACTCTTGTTTGTGGCAGGCGGTGAGGGAAAGGAGCAGAGGCGCAATCCAGAGCATTCGTCGCATGGCGCGCACGTTGCAATGCCCTCCCGCGGCAGGCAAGAGACGAACGCACCCGAACCCCTCGCTGGCCCATAAGTTTGCACTTTTTATCGAAGAAATGACAAGTACTGGGGCATATCGCTACAGCCTTCGCGAAAAATCTTTATGAGCGTGCCACTGCCGGCGCGCCCCGCGCGGCGCGGTAGCGCGCGGACCATCGCGCGGCCTGCTATGTTTGTTGCGTGATGGAGTTCCCGGCGTACCAAGCACCCAATTTCACTTCCCTGTCGGACGCGCCGCTGGTCCGCTTTGCACCGGCGCCAGCGGACGGCGTAGCCCCCGAATACTTTCACGCCACCTCCAATTACCCTGAATACTTTCATCTCACGGATGGCTGGCAGGTGCTGCGCGAAAGTCGCATGGATGCGGTAGTCGTGCTCAACGACCAGCAGCTGGTGGTGGTCGAAGCCCGTCGCCTGCTCAAGGGTGATCTCGTAGCGCTGGGTCGCAGGGAGGACGGGACGGAGGGTATTTGGGTCCACGTCGATGGCTTCACGGAAAAAAACAGTTCGACGGATCGCTTCAGTTTTCGCAGCCGTGGCACACGGGAGAGCGCGTTTTCCGCGAGCTATGAGTGGCTGTATGAGCTGCTGCAGCACGAGCGTGAGCACGGCTTCATCGCCTGGGTAGCCGGGCCCGCCGTCGCCTTTGACAAGGACAGTCGCGAGAGCCTGGGAGCGCTGATTCGAGCGGGTTATTGCCACGCTATGCTCGCCGGCAATGCCCTGGCCACCCACGATTTGGAGGCCGGGCATTTTGGCACGGGCCTCGGTCAAGATGTCTACAATCAACGTCAACACGCAGGTGGCCACTATCATCATCTGGACATCATCAATCGCGTGCGCATGCATGGCTCCATTCACCGCGCGTTACCGCAGCTGGGCGCCGCTCCTGGTCGTCAGGAACATCCAGGCATCATGGCCGCTTTGGTCGAGCGTAACATACCGTTCGTGCTCGCCGGGTCCATTCGTGACGATGGCCCGCTGCCGGAGGTCATCGCCAGTGCCTACGACGCGCAAGATGCCATGCGACAGTACGCCAGGCAGGCCACCACGGTCATCGCCATGGCCACGCAACTTCACTCCATCGCGTTTGGCAACCAACTCCCCGGCTACCAAGTGATGTCGGGCGGCGACATCCGGCCCGTGTACCTGATCGTCGTGGATACCACGGAGTTTTCCATCGATAAGCTGGCCAACCGGGGCAGCAGCCAAGCGCGCGGTTTCTTGACCAACGTGCAGGACTTTCTCATCAATCTGCGTCGCAACTTGGTCACGAGCGGCACCGGCAGCCCAACTTTCAACCAGCCCACGGGCGGGGACGGACAGTAAGCATGCAATCCGAGGCAAAGCGTAGCGTCGAAGTCGTGGGGATGCCCTTGGATTTGGGGCAGAGCGAACGCGGAACCGACGTGGGACCAACAGCGCTGCGCTATGCCCGATTGGTCGAGCGACTGCGTGAGCAAGGGCACCAAGTGTTCGACCACGGGAACATCGACGTGCCCACCTTTGCCAAGGTGCAAAACGACGAGCGCGATAACGTGATCGCCAACGTCAATCGTCAGTTGTTTGAACAGTGTGTCCAGATCCAGACGCGCGGCGGCTTTCCGCTCGTGCTCGGTGGCGATCACTCCATCGTCATGGGCAGCGTGGCGGCCTCGGTTCAGGCAGGGAAAACGGGCCTGATTTGGGTGGACGCGCACGGCGATTTCAACACCCCCGACACGTCGCCGTCTGGCAATGTGCACGGCATGCCCTTAGCGGCGTTGCTCGGCCGTGGCGATCCTCGCTTCACGTCCATCGTGCCCCACGCGCCGGTGGAGGCCCAAGACGTGGTGCTGATTGGGGTGCGGCAACTCGACGCGCTGGAGCGCGAAGCGCTCAAGGCTGCGCAGGTGCAGGTCTACTCCATGCGGGATGTGGACGAGCGGGGTATCTTTGCGGTCATCCGCGAAGCGCTCGACCAACTGAGTCACACGTCGCGCCTGCATCTCAGCCTGGATATGGATGCGCTCGACCCGCATGATGCACCCGGCGTGGGAACACCGGTGCGCGGCGGCCTCACCTACCGCGAAGCGCATTTTCTCATGGAGGAAATCGCCAGTACACATCGCTTGGTGGCGATGGATGTGGTGGAGATCAACCCCATGCTCGACATCCGCAATCAAACAGCGGTAACAGCCGTCGATTTGGTGTTGTCCGCGCTGGGACAAACCATTCTCTAGCGCTCAAGCAACGTCTTGTACGGACACCGCGCCACCAGAAAGATAGTGAGCGGACAGTCGACCCGCGAGCTCTTGATCCACCAGAACGGAGCTAGACGGCGCACGTGCCAGCAAGCGCCCGACTGGGAGCGCGACGTCACCAGCCAGTGCACCTTCCAGCACCGACGCCTTCTCCGCCCCAAACGCGGCCACGAAGATGTGGCGAGCGCGAAGCAGCACGGACAAGGTCATGGTCAGGCGCTGCGCAGGCGGCTTGGGCGAGTCGCGCACGACTTCTACCCAACGAGCGCTGTTTAGTGCGGCGTGTCCAGGAAAGAGCGAAGCAATGTGTCCGTCCGGTCCCACGCCCAATAGAACGACGTCCAAAGGATCTTCCGCCCGCTGCCGCAGTGCCTGCTCATAGTGGTGGGCCACACGTTCCAGCGCGTCTTCCCCATAGAGTGGGTGAACTCGCTGCTTGGGCACGGCCGCTCCGTCCAACCACAAGTCATGGGCCAATTTGAAATTGGAGTCTGGGTGATGCAGCGGTACGGCGCGTTCGTCGCAAAAAAATACCTCCAGCACACTTTCGTCCAACGGAGCTTGCGCAAGCGCAGGAAGAAACACCTGCGCGACCGAGCCGCCGGCGAGCGCGATGCGCAGCGTGGTGCCCAAAGTGGCCGCCTCGTGCGCCAAGCTTGTCAGCTGCCGCGCAAACCGGTCACCCAGAGCGCGCTTTTCATCAACGATGAGTTGAACTCGTCCCATGTGCTTGTCTCAGCAGGATGGCACAATCTGCTTTTGATTTGGTAAAATTCCTGCCAAAAACTCCAGCAACGGGAGAAGCATATGCAGATTGGTATGATCGGGCTCGGTCGCATGGGCGCCAACATGGTGCGCCGACTGATGAAGGCAGGACACAGTTGTGTGGCGACGGACAAGGATCAAGCAGCGGTGGCCGCGTTGGTGTCCGATGGAGCGACGGGAGCCGCGGATATCGCAGCTTTGGTGGCGGCACTCGCGCCCCCGCGGGCCATCGTGATCATGGTGCCGGCTGGCGTCGTCAACAACGTGCTCCAGGAGATCAAACCCCTGCTCGGCCCGGGTGATATTTTGATCGACGGGGGCAACTCCCACTATCAGGACGACATCATCCGCGCCAAAGAGCTAGCGAAGCTGGGGATTGAGTACATCGACATGGGGACCAGCGGCGGCGTGTGGGGGTTGGAACGCGGCTATTGCCTGATGATTGGCGGCAGCAAGGAGACGGTGACGTACCTGGACCCAATGTTCTCTGCATTGGCCCCGGGCATGGGAAACATTCCGCCCACATCCGGGCGTACCGCCCAAGGGACCGCGCACCTGGGTTATCTGTATTGTGGAAACAGCGGGGCTGGTCGCTTCGTCAAAATGATCCACAACGGCATCGAGTATGGGCTGATGGCCGCCTACGCCGAGGGGTTCAACATCCTGCGCCACGCGGACAACGGCAAAAAATCGCAGAGCCATGATGCTGAAACCACGCCGCTGCGCGATCCGGAGTTCTACCAATTCGATTTCAACCTGGCCGACATCGCAGAAGTGTGGCGTCGGGGCAGCGTCATCACGTCGTGGCTGCTCGATCTGACTGCCACTGCTTTGGCCAACGACGGAGATCTGGAGCACTACGGCGGCCACGTGTCTGACTCCGGTGAGGGGCGCTGGACCGTGCAAGCAGCCATTGAACTGGGCATTCCTGCCCAGGTGCTCACCGCCTCACTCTTGGAGCGCTTCGCTTCCCGCGATCGTGATGAATTTCAAAACAAGGTTCTCTCAGCCATGCGCCACGGGTTTGGTGGTCACGTAGAGAAACCAGAAGGTACTGCCCGATGACCACTCGACGCGCCGACGCTTTCGTATTTTTTGGAGCCACGGGTGATCTCGCTTACAAGAAGATCTTCCCCTCGCTGCTGGCCATGGCAGCGCGCGGCACGCTGGATTTTCGTGTGGTTGGTGTCGCGCGCGAAGGGTCCAACCGCCAAGCGCTCATCGAGCGCGCCCGCGCCAGCGTCAAAGAGCACGGGTCGTTTGATGAACGCACCTTTGCCCAATTTGTCGACAAGCTGGGCTATGTGGACGGCGACTACAACGACTTGGGCACGTTTCAGCGCCTCAAGCAAGAATTGGCGGGCGCCAGTTGTCCCGTGCACTACCTGGCCATCCCGCCCAGCATGTTCCCCCGGGTAGTACAAAACTTGGCGGACTCAGGCTGCGCCGATGGCGCGCGGGTGATCGTCGAGAAGCCATTTGGGCGCGATTTGCCCTCGGCCCACGAACTCAATCGCGTGCTGTCCCACAGTTTCCCTGAGTCCGCCATTTTTCGCATCGACCACTACTTGGGCAAAGAGGCTGTACAAAACATCCTCTACTTTCGCTTTGCCAACAGCTTCTTGGAGCCCATCTGGAACAATCGCTTCGTCAAGAGCGTGCAGATCACGATGGCGGAGAAGATTGGCGTGGATGGGCGCGGCAAATTCTACGAAGAAGCTGGGGTCATCCGCGACGTCATCCAAAATCACCTGTTTCAAATCATCAGCTACCTGGCCATGGAGCCACCCTCCAGCGCCTACTCGGAGGCGGTGCGCGATCAACAAGCCCAGGTGCTGCGCAACGTACGGCGCGCCGATGCGAGCAACCTAGTCCAAGGCCAGTTTAGGGGTTATCTGGCTGAAAAGGGCGTGGCCCCAGATTCAAAGGTGCCCACCTACGCCGCGCTCCGTTTGTTCATCGACTCATGGCGCTGGCACGGGGTGCCCTTCATCGTGCGCGCAGGAAAGTGTCTGGCTGAGTCCTTGGGTGAGGTCGTGGTAGAGTTTCATCGAGCCCCCCCGGTGGTCTTTCAAGAGCCCGCCCCAGAGCGGGGCAACCACATGCGCTTTCGCCTCAACCCCACGGTGGACATCGCGGTGGGTGCTTGGGCCAAGCGTCCCGGCGATGGAATGTATGGGCAAGCTGTCGAGCTCAGCTTCCTTCAAGGCTGCGGCTCCTTCGACAAGGAACCCATGAGCGCTTACGAGCGCCTGCTGGGTGAGGCGATTGATGGCGATCCGATGTTGTTTGCGCGACAGGACGTCGTGGAGGCAGCCTGGGAAATCGTCGAGCCCATTCTATCGTGTCCCGACCGGCCGTTGCACATGTACGAGCCGGGCAGCTGGGGACCCGAACAAGCCAACGAACTCTTGCCCCCAGGCTCGGACTGGTTGTTCGAGCCGTGTGCCACCTGAAACGCGCCTCGCTCCGGGAGTGGGGCGCGCACTAGGTTGCTCCTCACTCTTGGACTTCGGCGACCGCTGGCTCGAGCTTGATGAACAGCACGCCTGGTGAAGGCAGGCCAAAGCTCTGGCTGAAGGTGGCGCCACACAGCGCCTCGCCCAACGACTCAGGCACTGATTCCATGACGTCACGCAGCTCCTGCCAGTTCTCCGCGGACATGGCCGCCATGGTGGGACGACCCATGCCTTCCCAGGCGCCGTAGGCATTGCCTTCGGTGTCGTCCACACGAGACACCGACACGTTGTACGCGACTTCCGGGTTCAACCCGGACAAGGTGACGCCCACGGTGTGCTCGTCAGTCACGGAGTAGTAGGTGTCGTCCACGGGACCCAAACCGGGGTTTTGACCATTGTAGATCAAAATCTGCACGCCGCCGCTGTCGTCGCGCGCCGCCATGCCGGCCACACCTGCCGCACCCTCGACCGTGAGTGGCATCTGCTTGTTGCCCATTTGCGCGAGGAACTTGTAGGTGTTGTACGCGGGCTTCTTGATGCCTTCGCGGCTCAGCAAGCCCATGTTCGAGGTGAAGGGATCGCCATCCCGAGCATAGTCGCCTGGGTCTTCAAAGCCTTCGTCAAAGACGTCGGACAATGTCCACCAGGCGTGTGTGATGGGGAAACGCCTGCTCTCCTGAGCACACTTGCGTGACACGTCTGAATACGTCTGCGCGGCGAAGGCCGCACCTTGGCTCATCTCCGCGGGTTCATCCACAAGGCCAAATTCCCAGGTGGGTCCAAACTCAGTGATGGCAATCGGGACGTCCTTGTAGATATTGACGTCGTCTTTCTTGTAGTTGTCGAGCAGGTCCAGCCCCTGGAAGTAGCCGTCTACTGATCCACTCACGAAGTTCCAAGCGTGGTAAGCAAAGAAACCCAAGGGTTGACTGTTGTTCGTGACATGGTCCAGAAACAACACGCCTGCACCCTCAGTCCATTGGCTGGCGGTGCCGGGGACCAGTTCGCCGGGTTGGCTCGTGACGGGTCCGCCCATGCGCCCATTGGGCAACACTGCCCGTACGCCGGCTGCAGCCGCGTCATACAACTGAAAATACTCCTGCGCGCTGGCGGGCGTGCCGCGTCCGCCCCAAAACTTGCCTTGGCAGCATTCGGGCTCGTTCCACACCTCAAAATACCAATCGCTTACTACCGCTTCGCCGTACTTGTCGACGCTGTGCTGGACGAACGCTTGCACCAACTGCTGCCACTTGGCGTAGTCCTTGGGCGGCGAGACGACCATCTTCCAATCGAACACCGTCTTACTGGCATCAGCGGCGAGCGCCTTGGGCATGGACGCCAACTCAACGATGGGAGAGATGCCGTTTTCTACCAAGAAGTCGAAGATGATGTCCGAACGCTCAAAGTTGAACACCGGGTTACCGCTGCCGTCCTCGCTGTACATCCCAATGTCATCATGGAACATACCGTGGGCGCGCACCCGCTTGAGTCCCAGGTTGGCCACGGCGTCCAAGGTCTGCTCTTTGAGCATCTCAGACCACGGCTTTCCTTCAAAGTTGGCCTTGTCCTGTTCGGCGTACTCGGCGGCCAAAGAGTCTTTGGGCAAGTACAGGCCCAAACGGCCTAGACCAAAGGTGTTCCAGAAGTGCGGTAGCTCACCCCAAAGCTTGTCGCCGGCCACGGCGATGGAGTGCATGGTCCCCGCCACGTCCGCAGTGGGCAAATCACCCGCGCATTCCACGGTGGGGACCACGGGCATGCCACCGCTCGAATAGCCCTGATTCTCACCACCTGTGCCGGCCCCACCACTGCCCGTGTCGGCCGTCGTCGGAGCCGTGTCCGTCGTCGTCGGGTCGGTGGTGTCCGTGGTCGTCGGATCAGTGGTGTCCGTGGTCGTGGGTGAGGGCCAATCCGGCGCCTCAGTCGAGCAGCCAACTGCAATGATCAACCCGGTGAGACCAACGAGTGAGGTGAATGGTGCAGAACGACGCAAACGCTCAGCGCTTGCAACAACGGGTGCGATGATGGGCATAAGGTGCTCGTGGAAAGACAAGGACAGCGCCAAAGCGTGTCGTTTTCATCAGCGTAGAGTGCCGAAACGAGATGTCCACCTCAAAGCAATTGAGACACTTCGGATCTGCTGCAGGCGGGTTGAATAGAATCAGCGTGAGTTGAATTCACTGCTCAAATCGGGAAATTTGTGCTCAAAAATCACGGCGAGGGCTTGCTCTACCGCGCTGAAATCACGTTCTCTCCATGCGTGGGACTTTGTGTGCCTGGGCGCAATGGAGCGTCTCTGCGCTGGCGACGCTCTCACGCGCGAGTGGGTGAACATGTCACGTCTGTCGATCGTCAGCTGGTCTCTGTGTTCGCTGAGTCTACTCGCCTGTTTTGGTAAGGTCAGATACTCAGATGAGCCAGGCATGACCGATGACGATGTGTCGGCCGGAGGCGCGCCTACTCAGCCCGATCTCCCAGTTGGCAGCGGCGGACGCCTCGAACAAGGGAGTGGCGGCGCGATCAGTGAACCACAAGCGTGTGGCGTGGACTGTTGTCCCCCAGCGCTCACCCAGCTGAGGGTGCACCCGGGGAATGGCCCGCTCGATCAAAGCCTCACTCATCCGTTGCTCTCCGGTGATGGTGCTTGGGTCGTCTTCTCATCACGTTCGCGGGTGCTTAACCCGGAGAACGTAGCGGGTGAAGCAGAAGTCTTCCTCTTCTCCTTGGCTAACAATGCACTCACCCTGGTCTCTTCTCCAGCGAGCGGAGCTAACGATGGTTCAAGCGAGCCCAATGGCGTGTCTGCGGACGGGCGTTATGTCCTGTTCACGTCTAGTTCAAGTAAAATCGTCATTGGAGATGACAACGGGCAAAGCGACGTCTTCCTGTGGGATCGCGTGGATCGCGTTTACATGATCCCTAGCGCTCCTGGTTCAGAAGAGTTTGGCAACGGCCCCTCACTTGGCCGCGACATCAGTCCCGATGGGCGTTGGGTGGTTTTCTCTTCTGCGGCCTCCAATTTGGTGCCCCAGGACGACAACGCAGCCTGGGACGTGTTTGTCTGGGACCGCACCACGGGCAAGACCGAGCGCGTCAGCATGGGCCCTGGTGATCAACAGCGCAATCCAGTACCCGGCCCGCACGCTCATATCTCAGCGGACGGGCGGTTCGTCAGCTTTCATTCACAAAGCAATCAGCTATTGGTCGGTGACGCGGATGATACGTTTGATATCTATCTGGTGGATCGCAAAGATCAGTCGGTCCACTTGGCGTCTCGTTCAGCTACGCAAGGTGCGGCCGATGGCAACAGCTTCGTGCTAGGGATGTCGGACGACGCGCGGTACTTTTCTTCCTATGCCAGCGCGACCAACCTGGTCGACGACGACAGCAACGGCGTCACTGACGTGTTCTTGTTCGACATTGAGCGCGGAGATGCTGCGCGTGCCAATCTGAGTTCATTGGGCAATCAGGCCAACGTCGGGAGCAACACCGCGTCGCTTTCAGGGGACGGGCGCTACGTGACCTTTGCCTCGGCGGCGTCCAGCCTCGTTCCCGAACAACCGTCGCAATTTGCAGACAGTTACCTCTACGATGTGGAGCGCAACGTGCTCACCCGGCTCAGTCGTAGCGCAGAGCAAGTGCCCGGCAACGCTGAATCCGACGCGGCGCAGTTGTCGGCAAGTGGACGCTGCTTCGTGTTCTCCTCCCAGGCCAGTAACCTCACTGTCCAAAGTGAAGACGATGGCGTGGCGGACCTGTTTGTCGGCGCCCTACCTTGATCAATTTTTTCTGCAACGGTCATAGCTCACGTGCCGATAACTCGGCATGCATCAAGAAATCATCCAACAGCTCAAGCAACTGCTCTCCCAGGCGGTGTCCCTTTATCGCGATCACCTCAAGACCATGGCGCTCACCTCCGCGCTGGCGCTGGTGCCCGTGGGGCTGCTGTCGAGCTTCATTTCGTTGTTCACCAACGCCGCCGTGCGGCACGGACACTGGCAGGGTGTATTGAGTGGCCTGTTCGCCCAGCTGTTTTTGGTGCTTCCATTGTACCTGGCGGGCACGTTTTTGGCCCAGGCCGCGCTGCTCGTGCAAATGAACGCGGCGCTCGAGCAGCTGCCCGTTCCAGCGCCTGGGCACGCCTGGGCGCTGGTCTTGCGACGGGCTGGGCCCATCTTGATCACCTCTTTGTTGGTGACCATGGGTGCCACCTTGGGCTTCGTGTTGTTCGTGCTGCCTGGAGTGTGGCTCTTGTATCGCTCGCTGTTGACCACCCCGGTCGTAGTCTTTGAAAATCGGTCCGGCCTGGACGCCCTTGGGCGTAGCGCTCAGCTGGTCAAGGCCGCGCCCATAGCCGTGATGTATATGTTTGGTGCGATCGGCGTGTTCAGTTGGGGCATACACTTTGCGGCCGACCTGGTGTTTCCTACCGATTGGTCGCCGTTGGGGCGCGCCGTGTTCGACGCATTGCTCCTCCCCATCCCCCTGCTTGGGGTGGGTTTGTTTTATCAACAGGCCGCAGGCTCGATCGGCACAGCGCAGGCTCGATGACTGCAATGAGCTACTGAGAAGCGCAACTCTTCCTCGGCTGGAGGGGAGCGCCGTCAAGGCGCGTGCGCTTCCTGCACCCTGCGCGTCCTTTGACGCGACGCAAGTGCAACCCCCTTCGCTGGGTCAAGTCTGTGTTAGATCTCCGGCACGCATGGCAAGCGGTCGTCTCACTTCCTTCGATTTCAAAACAGGCGCCATTCTGGTGGGTAAATACCGCGTGATGGAGCACCTGGGTGGAGGATGGGAAGGTGAAGTGTACCGCGTGCGCGAGATCATGACCGGCGTCGATCGCGCGGCGAAGTTTTTTTATCCGCACCGCAACCCAGCGGACAAGGCCGTCAAGTTTTACGCCAAGAAACTGCACAAGTTGCGCGACTGCCCGGTGGTCATTCAATACGTGACGCAAGAGCGCCTCACCGTGGAAGGACAGCACGTCACGTTCTTGGTCTCTGAATACGCCGAGGGCCAAGTGCTGACGGAGTTCATCGCGGATCATCCCAACAAACGCCTCACACCGTTTGAAGCTTTGCATCTGCTGCACGCTTTGGCCAAGGGCATGGCTCAGGTGCATCTGCTGCGGGAATCACACGGTGATCTCCACGCAGGCAACGTGATGGTGCGCCGCCACGGCCTGGGGTTCGACGTCAAGGTCATCGATTTTTTTCAATGGGATGGTGCCAAGCCCGAGCAGTTGCAGGACGACGTGCGCGGCCTCGTGGAGATCTTGCACGCCTCGGTCGGGGGGGCTCGCCACTACTCACGTCAGCCAGCCGTAATCAAAAATATCGTGCGTGGTCTCAAGTCGACGTTGATTAGAAAACAGTTCCGCACTGCCATCCATCTGCGCGACTACCTGGAAGACCTAGTCTGGGAGTAGTGCCGTAGTCATGCGCTCAGACGAGCAGGCAAGACCTCAGCCACACGCGCCTGTGCGCGACGTACGCCGCCGTTGCGACGCGCCACGCGCGTGCGCGCCTTGTGGGGCCGAAATAGCGCAAAAGTGAGGTCATCCGGCTTGCTAGGCATGGGGCCATCCGGCGCGTTCATGCGCGCGTGAGCGAGCTCGATGAGCCGCGCAGCTGCATCCGGGAGCGGGCCTGTGCGCGCCAGCTGAATGATTTCCCAGAGGTGTACGTTGTCGAACAGGCCATCCGTGCCGATCACTACCGTGTCACGCGTGGCGAGCACCAACGCTGAACCCATCTCGATGCGCATGTCGGTCTGACCGACCATGTTGCTCACCAAGTTCAAGTCACGGTGGTGCAGCGCCTCTTCCGGATCGAGCAGCCCCGCCTCCACTGCATAGCCAACGGGCGAGTGCGGGATGGTGTTCAGCTTGACGCGACCGCGACCACCGGTGACCAGCACGCTGGAGTCGCCCGCATGGAAGGAACGCAACTGCGGTCCATGTAGACCTTGCGTCAAGTGCACCACGCTGAGGGTCGTGGCGGCCCCCGACCCCAAAGACAGCACGCGCTTGTTGGCTTCGTCAAAAGCGTCCAGCACCCCAAACCGTACGTCGTCCGACGGGTGCTCCAGTTGCCCACCGAGGGTTTCAATGGCCAGGCGAGAAGCGACCTCACCCTCGGCGCAACCCCCGGCCCCATCCGCCACGGCCAACACGACCCCGTGATCGGTCGGGACGACGAGCGCGGAGTCCTCATTCAGATCGGTGCTGCCGGGTGCGCGGCGACTGAACAAGACCACGGTCCCCTGGTCGGTTTCCACCGTGCGGGGAGTGTCCAGGTCGTCATTGAGGAGCAGGATGCGATCGTTCACGACTTTTTTCAGGCTATCAGCAGCACCCGCCTGAAGCACTGTTTTCCGGTGTTTTCCCGCGCAGCATCGCAACACGTTGAAATTCATAACGTTTCTACTGCAGCCCTACTGGAATTTCAGGCGCGCCGCATTTCCTCGTCGGGGGGTCCCGGTCGAGGGCGCCCAGCCCTCCGGCGCCGCGGGAGCCAGGAGGCGCTAGGTTCGGGCGCCCTATTGCGCGCGAGCGGCCAATTCGTTCTCGATCCACGCCAGGGCTTCCCTCCGGGTAGCTTTGACCCCGACGGGCACCACGGGCGGAGCGAACCAAAAAATGGCGGTGATGGCGCCACGTATCCATGCATTTTTTGCCACGTAACTGGCGCAGGGTACGACATTGGCGATGAGGGCCATGTTCTCTGCCCGCCAATGCCCGGCCGCGCGCCGCAACGCTGCGTCGATCGGGCTGAGATCGGACGGATCGATGAGGAAAGACATGCGCTTGCCGCGCAACTCCAGCTGAGCAAGGTACCCGCTCCACTCACGTAACATGCGCGCCCACCCGCCTGCGTCAGGTTGGCCGCTCACCTCCCACAACGTGATCTGTGGACTGAGTTCACGATACGTGAAATCAAAATGAGGCATCGGGCAGACGTCGCGTCGCAGGGGTTCTAAGGACGACAGTACAGGCGAGTTTGGTCCTAAATCGCGCGGCGCAATAGCCCTCGGGCGCACAAATCGCCCCCGCATCGCAGAGCGATCCCTTCATGTTTCGTGGATGTGTGCCGTAGCGGCCCGCCATGGGCGAGGATCGCGCTGTCTCCAAGCAAACATGGCCCCCTCCATCCAGGGGTGCGCAAAGGCCACAGGTGTCAGGTGGACATGGTCTCCTGCCGGGGCATAGTTTTCCGGGGAGCGAGACCCCTGACCTATTGACGGGGCAATGTGACTCCGCCATTTTGGATGTCTCAGATTATCCCAGGGACCTGGGATCCTTTTTGGCGTCTTGGCGGCACATGAACCAGTTCCTCAACGATGATGCGGCCGACCCTACTCCGGCTGATGTCCCAGCCGTGGATGCTCCATTGTCAGAGCATCGTCCGCTTGCATCGGTCGGCCCGCGCGCCGGACAGTCATTGAAGCCCCAGTTGCTTGGCGTGGAGGATGAACTGTCGGCGGTCACCAGCGTGCCTGGCTCAGCCCGGCCAGAAGCATTCCGCAAGCCCTTCGCCTCACTGCCCCCACAGAGCTACCAAGACGAACAGACGCCCAGCACAAAGATGAGCCTGCCGCGCACTCCCTCCTGGAGTTCGTCACGACCGGCCACGACCAGCGCGACCGCCGGGGTCTCGGTGCGACCGAAGAACGCGCGCACGTACTGTAACCGGCACGGCCTGGCCAAAAACCCCCAGGGCCAGTGTCTCGTTTGCGAGAGAGAGGCCAAGAGCGCCGACGTGAGTGGTTGGAAGGGGCCCTTCGTCTTGGTGCTGTGCGCCGTCGCTTTGGGCGCGCTTGTCGCGGCGCTCGTTTGACGGCGCTGGGTCAGCGGTTTGACTCCTAGCGGCAGCTCGACTCTCAGCGGCAGTGCAGGCCCTGAGGCGAGGGTAGTTTCTGAAATGTCCCCGCGCGCGCTGCGCGCTCCACGAGCTCCGCACGTCCCCCAGGATCGGGGTGCGTCGAGAGCAGTTCCGGCACTTGCATGTTGTCCGCTGCCAAGCGCTTGAAGAAGGTGGCCAGGCCCCGTGGGTCGATGCCGGCGCGCACGAGCAGCTCCACCCCTCGTTCATCGGCCTCGCTCTCCTCGCCACGATCGTAGCTGAGCTGTGCCAACTGACCGGCGGCTTGTCCTATCCCGTACAAATCGCCCCCACCGAACACAATCAGCATGAAGGCACTGCTGCCCATCTGACGCAGCATACGTTTGGTGCCGTGGCGGAGCAGCGCGTGCTGCAATTCGTGACCCAGCACCCCTGCCACCTCCTCCCCGGTTTGAGCGCGAGCCAGCAGGCCAAAATTGACCGTGACGTAGCCGCCAGGCAGGGCAAACGCATTGACCTCCTCGGTATCGGCCACGCGAAATTGAAATTGAATGGGGACAGGACCCGCTGCCTGGATGAGCGGCGCCGCGATCTTTTGCACGTAAGCGAGGGCGGCTGGATCCGTGCAATCCGCGGAGGTGAGCGCCACTTGTTGATTGGCGAGATCACCAATGGTGCGATCGACGTCCCACGGAACCAAGGGGACGGACCATGCCGCAATGCGACCGCCTGCCATGATCACGATGACCGAAGCAAGTGCTACCAGCAGCACAGCCACCAGTACCTCCACCAGCAAACGATGGCCGCGTGGGGCAAACCCAGTGGCTTGCGCGGCGGTATGCCCCCCGGCCATCGCTGGCGGGGGTGGTGGTGGCGGCGCCACCTTGGCTCGATTGGGATCTGGAGCGGGGCGATAGTGTGGAGGGTCGGACATTGGCGGCACGATGTAAGCAGGTCCGCGCGCGTCTTGATAGATCGCACGCGCCGTCGCATCGTGCCTCTGCGGCGCTCACCGGGAGGCGCGCTCCACCGAGACAGCCGCAGCTTTTGAAGTAGGAATTTCGCACATGGAACATTACATCGAACATGGCCCATCCTTCGCCTGGCTCAGGGTCAAACTGCGGCCCGGGGTAGAATTGCAGGGTGAGGCGGGCGCGATGGTGCGCATGGACCCGCAGGTGGTCATGACCACTCATTTGAACGCGCCGCGCAACGCTGGGTTCTTTTACAAGATATGGGCGCTCTTGGTCGCGTTCATGCGCAAGGTGCTGGGTGGCGAAACGATGTTCGTCAATCGTTTCACCAGCGGCGCCGCGGGCGAAATCGTGCTGGCTCCCACGTTGTCGGGCCACATCATTCATCACCAACTCAAAGCTGGACGCCGCCTATTCGTGCAAACCGGATCGTACCTGGCCAGCGCCGGTGCGGTAAACACTCGAGTGCGTCTCGGTGGACTGCGCACGTTGTTTGGCGGAGAAGGCCTGGTGTTGCTTGAATGCTCAGGCGACGGAGATCTGTGGGTCAACAGCTACGGTGGCGTGGTTCCCATCGAAATCAACGGCAGTTTCATCGTCGATACCGGGCACATCGTAGCTTTTGATGGCGACCTGGATTTCAAGGTCAAAAGTGTGGGCGGCATCAAGTCCTTCCTGTTCTCCGGTGAAGGATTGGTTTGTGAGTTTCGCGGACGAGGGACCATTTACGTTCAGTCGCGTAACCTCAAGGCCCTCGTTTCTTGGCTTTCTCCGCTCCTGCCCACCTGACTTACACTGAGGAATCGCTCCATGCATTTTGAGATCCAGTATAACCCCGCTCACTCCCTCGCCACGGCCCATTTGAACATGGGGGAATCCGTCCGCGCGGAGGCGAGCGCCATGGTGAGTTTGTCGAACAACATCGATGTCGCTACCAACACCGGTCCAGCCGGACGCGGAGGATTTTTTCAGAAGGCACGCCGTGGGATCCTGGGTGGTGAATCCTTCTTCCAAAATACCTACCGAGCGCGCGGCCCAGGCGCGACGGTCAGTCTCGCACCGCAATTGTGCGGTAGCATGGTCGTGCACGAGCTTGGGCAAGGACCCAGTCTGTTGATCCAAGCGTCCAGCTACGTCGCCGCGCCGGATTCAATCGACGTCGACACCAAATTCCAAGGCTTTCGCGGCTTCCTCAGCGGAGAATCTTTGTTCTTCTTGCGCGCAACCGGCCACGGACCCGTGTTGCTCAACGCATTTGGAGCGATTGAGACCATTGAACTCAACGGCGAGCTCATCGTCGATACGGGCCACGTGGTCGCGTTCACAGAAGGCATCGAATACTCCATCGACAAGGCGGGTGGCGGTTGGATCCAAAGTTTCCTCAGCGGAGAAGGGTTCGTCTTGCGTCTGAGAGGACGCGGCACGCTCTACATTCAAACGCGCAATCCCACTGAGTTTGGCAGTACCGTAGGCGTGATGTTGCCGCCCCGTTCGTCCTAAAAATTTTTCGAAGAGACTATTTCAAATGAAGTACGACATTTTAGATTCTCCGGACTTTGCTTTCCTCCAGCTCACGCTCAACCAGGGCGAACAGTGCGTGGCGGAGTCGGGTGCACTGGTGGCTTCAGACAGCCAAATTGAAGTGCGCACCAGCATGCGGGGTGGCCTTCTGGGTGCTGCCAAACGCAAGCTCTTGGGAGGTGAGTCCCTGTTTCAAAATACGTTCACGTCCCAGGGCGCGGGTCAACGCTTATTCCTGGCCAGCGCCGCTGAAGGGGACATGCGGGCTCAGACGCTCCAAGCAGGCGAGGAGTTCTTTCTCACCAGCGGTGCTTACGTCGCGCACATCGGCAATGACTTGGTGATTGATACCAAGTTCGGTGGGGTAAAAGGTTTTTTCAGCGGCGTCGGGGTGTTCATGCTGCGCATCGTGGGGCCAGGCACCATCTTCTACGCAAGCTACGGCGCGCTGCACCCCGTGTCAGTGGGCACCGACGGATACACCGTGGACACTGGACACATTGTCGGTTTTGAGTCCGGGGTCTCCTACCGGGTGCGCCCATTCAATGGATTCAAAGGTCTATTTTTTAGCGGTGAGGGCTTGGTCGCTGACTTTTCGGGGCGCGGAACGGTGTATGTTCAGACGCGCAACGCCTCGAGTCTGGTATCGTTCCTTCATCCATTCCGGCGCGTGAAGAGCAACAATTGACGTGTGCCCGCGCAGCCGCGGTGTCCCCCATCATGGCTGAGCAAACTCTACCCTCTCGTCCCCCCGGCTTGCACGACGCAAGCTGGGATCAGGATGTGCCGCCTGTCACCGCTTGTGCAAGCTGCGGTCAAGCGCTCTGCGACGGGTGTGCACCCAATGAGCTGGAGCAAGAGGCAAGCGAACTGCGGCCGCAGGCGCGCGGCACGCTGCCCTGGGAACGCGCAACACGCGACGGCTACCTCCGCGCGCTGACCCTTACGGCTTTGGAGACTGCACATCCTCAGCAAACTTGCTTCGCTCAGCAAAAGTCAGGCTCACTACTCCGCGCTCTGCACTTTGCATTGGTAGCTGAGACCTTGGCCATCACCTCCTTCGCGCTGCCTTGGGCGCTAGGCTTCTGCGCGCTGTTTCCTGAGCTGGCGCTGCGTCTGCTGCATTCGCCCCCAGCGCTTGCGCTCGGGGCCTTGATCCTGAGCGTGCTCATCCTGGGGGTGGTGATACTGCACATGGTGTGGGGTGGAGCGCTCGAGTGGGCCATCGCCCAGCGGGGAGCGCCGGCGGCGTACGCGCTGGGTCAACGCTTCGCTCTCTACGCGTGCGGTTGGGACGTGCTCAGCTCACCCGCTGGTCTGCTCTTGGTGAGCGCTTATCAGGGCACAGCTGCCGCCCGTGGCGCGCTGTTCGCTGGTATCGCGGTACCTCGCCGCGCGCTCAGCGCGTACTTGGACGAGGGCCGCTCTATCGCGGCCGAGCAACATCGCGCCATCGTACGCATGTGTTTTGGACTCACCAGTGCCGTGTTTTTCGCGTGTTTGCTGGGCGTGCCTTTGGCGTTGTGGCTCTCGCTGTAACTGACGCTCTTGGATTCCGCCCCGCCTCTTCTACTGTGGCGCGGTGATGATCCACACTCCGGTCGCGGACTATCCGCCCTTCTCACTCTCGGACTACGACGCCATCATTTTCGATCTCGGCGGTGTCATCCTGCAGCTCGACTATCAAGCCAGTGTGGACGCACTCGGTGCGCTGTTTGGTCAGGACGTCTCCGCTCTTTATTCGCAGAGCGCTCAAGCCCAACTATTTGATGCTTTCGAACGCGGTGACATTCCAAAAAGCAGTTTCCGTCGCGGCCTCATCGAGCTGCTGCCCGGCGACCAAAGCACGTACCTCGCGCGTCTGGACGACGCCGACTTCCAGCACGCGTTCGATCAGGCGTGGAGCGCGCTGCTCCTGGACATCCCCGCGCAAACCTTGCGCCTATTGCAGGACCTCAAGCGCCACAAGCATACGTTCTTGCTGAGCAATACCAACGAGGTGCACCTTCTTTGGTTTCGCCGCGACTACGCGGCGCGCCACACCGCGACGTGGGGAGAATTCGATGAACTTTTTCACGCCGCCTACTACTCCCACGAGCTTCGGCAGCGAAAACCCGACCGAGCCGCGTTTGAAGCGCTCATTGTGCGTCACGGGCTCAATCCAGCGCGCACGCTGTTCGTGGACGACAATCCCCACAACGTCCAGAGCGCCCGAAGCGTAGGGCTCAACGCCGCCCTACATCCCAGCAATGCGTCGCTGTATGATCGCTTCCACCCTTGAAGGACGCCAAGAAATCGCATACGCGGGCGCCATCATTTACTGCACCGCTCAGCGCGCACGCGGAGGCTGCACAACTTCATGAATAAAAAAACAATCGCCATTGTTGGCGGCGGACCCTCAGGAGCGACCCTTGCCACCTTTTGTGCACGGCAGGGGCACGAAGTCACCGTGTTCGAGAGTGACCCCGCACCGCGTCCATCGGTGGGTGAATCATTGCTCCCCTACGGACACCGCGTGTGGGACAAGCTGGGCCTGGATCTCAACGACACGACCAAAAAATCCGGCGCAGTGTTTTATCGCCACAAGCGCGTGGAGCGCATTGATTTCGCCGAATCACAAGCTTGTCCGTACAAGTCCGCCTTTCAAGTCGATCGCCGCGTCCTCGATCCGCGCTTGCGTGAGTTGGCCAAGCAAGCAGGGGCGCGCTTCGTCATCGACAATCAGCGCACCGTGCCCAGTGGCTTTGATTGGGTGGTGGACGCCACGGGACGGCGTCGCTCTTTGGGACGCAATTGGACCTCGTACAGTCGCCACACCATCCTGCGTAACATCGCCTACGGTAGTCATTTTGAGGGCGCTCGCCTGCCCCCCGGCTGTGAACCGGGCGACATCGGCATCGTGGGTGAAGACGGCATGTGGTTTTGGGTCATCCCCCTCGCTCCGCAGCTGATGAGTGTCGGCGTCGTGCTCACGGAGACCACGCGCCAGCTGAGTTTGGAGGAGGCTCTGCTGCGTTCGCCCGTCGTGCAAGAGTGTCTGGCTGGCGCGACCATGATCGGCAAGCCGCGTGGCTTCTCTGACTTTACTGAATCAGCCGAGCAGTTCTGCGGGCAAGGCGACTTCTGTCACGAAGGTTGGGCGCTGGTAGGCGACGCGGCGTTCTTCCTCGACCCAGTATTTTCGTCGGGCGTGTTGTTTGCTCTCGAGAGCGCGGATCGCCTGTGTGACGTCATCTGTGGCACCAAATCGCCCGCGCAGTACCAACGTGAAATGCTGAGCGGCGCCAAGATGATGGAAAATTTGGTGTTGGGCTTCTACAGCGGCCATTTCTTAGAGCTGGCATTTGCGCCGCGTGAGTACCAATCTGGTGAAATTCGTTCGGGTTTGGTGGGGTTGTTGGCGGGCAATCTATTCGAGCATTCGACCAAAGCGGAGCGCATGGTCGCGCGACGCTTGGCTGGGCTGGCGGATTTGGTAGAGGAGCGTATCCCGGCGCAAAGCTTGCTCAAAGCGCCCATCTTGCCCCACGACGCTCGCTTTGATGAAGCGTTTGCACGCAACGCAGCGCTCATCCCCAGCTAATCTTCGGCGCGCTCGCTCTCCCCGCTCCAACAGTCCCCGGTCGTCCCCTTGTTGCTTCACATCCGACATCTGCTGCAACTGCCACTCGTGGCCATCGCCTACTTATCCTTTGCTGGCGGTGGGGGCATCTTGGGCACGTTCCTCATGCCCGTGCTCTATCTATGGCCGGGGACACTGCAGCAGAAGCGCCGACGCTGTCAGGCCGTGACCAGCTGGGCGTTCAGGGTTTTCCACTACTATCTGGACATGATCGGCATCATGGCCCACAAGCCCCCCGCTGCAGAGGTCCGGGATGCCATCACCAGTACCATTGCGCGTTCGCGCGCCTCAGGCGGGCCTGGAGCCGTGGTGGTCGTGGCCAACCATCCCACGCTCGTGGACACCACGGCCATCATGGCCAGCTATCCTTTTCTCATCGTGGTGGCAAAATCGAGCGTGTTCTACTTCCCGCTCTTGCGATTATTGTTGCAATTCTGTGGGCATACGGTGGCCACCGCGCAGCTGGGGGGCGAGGCCGCTTTGGCGGAACACCTCATCCAACGGCTGAAACAAGGCGAATCCGTGCTGTTGTTTCCCGAGGCGACCCGCTCTCCGGACGATGGCCCCCGACCATTTCGCAGGGGTCCGTTTGAAATCGCGATCCGCGCGGGCGTGCCCATCCAGCCTTTGCTCATCGATTCAGGCCCCGGTCTGCTCAAAGGTGGGTTAGCCTGGCACCAAACCCCACTTCGTAAGACGCACTACCGTCTGCGTGCTCTCCCAGCCATTTTTCCCTCAATTGTCGCGACTCAGCCGGAGACTAACCCCACCCCACCGGCCCCAGCTCCTGGTGCTTCGGGTGTTTACGTCCCGGACCAAGCAGAGATCGACACCCACCCCGAAGCGACATCCCACTTGCACTCTGGTCGTCGGCTTGCCCAACTAGTATTTAGTCAGATATCAGAAGCGCTCCGCGTGCAGGCTTAGACCAAGATCAATCCTACACCCCTGCTGCTCCCGCTTCGTCTCCCTGAGGATCTCAAGGCTGTGAATGTTGAAGAACTGAGAGAAGAGCTCAAATCGCTCATCGTGAGAGAACTACAACTCGACGACATCTCCCCCCAAGAAATCGTTGCCGATGCCCCCATCTTTGGGCGGGATGACGGCGGCGGAGGCTTGGGGCTCGATTCGATCGATGCGCTGGAGTTATCGATCGCCATCAACCGTCAATTTGGTGTAGCTATCCAGCCGGATGACGCCAATCACCGCGACGTGTTCGCGTCCGTCACCGCTTTGGCTACCTACATCCAACAACAGCAGAAGGCTCAGTCCGCATGAAAACTCGGGAAGAAATTCTGGCTCATCTCAAGAAGGTGCTGGCCGAAACATTTGAACTCGATCCGCGCGAGCTGACTGAGGACGCCGATCTCCGCGAGACACTTGGTCTCGACAGCATCGACGCTGTCGACATGGCGGTCAAAATTCAAGAATACACTGGCAACAAGCCGAGCTTCTTGGAGCTCACGCAGCTGCGAACCTTGTCCGACGTGGTTGACCTGGTGCAGGCGCACTTGCGCCGCTCCGACGTGGGCTTAGTACAGGAACGGGCATCCACGGGTTCATGAGCGCTTTGCGCGTCATGTGGACCCTCGCGCTCCCCTTCGTCATTCAGTACTGCCTGCTCAAGCAGCAACTCGCACCGCTTGTACCGTTCCTCTTGGTAGGAGCGATCTTGTCGTTGTTCATGCTCAAGACTCGGCCTCCGCAGACGGAGCTAGCGCGGCTCGTGAGCGGCTTTGGCCCAATGCTGGCCGCCTCGATGAGTCTGGGCGTGCTGTTCGTACTCGGCGGTCTGTACTTCCGCGGCAGCGCGGAGTGGGCATTGATCTTACCCGCGCTCAACAACGTCGCGTTCTTGTTGGTGTTCGCTGGCTCGCTCATCGTCAAACGCCCGCTGGTGGAGCGCTTCGCGCGATTGTTTCACGCCGACATTACCCCGGAGGAAGTCGCCTACTGCCACAAGGTCACCTGGGCGTGGGTGCTGTTCTTCGTGGCCAACATCACGGTCATTTTGCTGTTGGCAGAGTTTGGCCCCCTGTCGTGGTGGACCGTCTACACCGGCGTGCTGGGGTATGTAGCGGCCGGCGCGCTGGGTGTGGGTGAGTACATCATCCGCAAGCATCGCTTCGGACGCTTCACCGATCGTTTCCATGACCGCGTGCTGCAGCGTTGGCTACGCGTTGGGAGCAAACTGTGAGCGCGTCGAGCTACGATCTGCGCGTATCCCCGCAGGCTCGGGCCACCTGGATCAGGGCAGCAGCAGGGAGCGGGGGCCTAAACTTCGAGGCCAGCTCAATTTCAGGACCCCAGTTGGAAAAGGTGGTGTTGCGGTTGGCCGGGCAGCTAAAAAGCGGCGACGCCGCGCGCTCGGAAAGCACACAAGAGCCCATCAGGCAGCGTTATTGCGTCGTGGCTTCAGAAGATCCGCTCAGCATCTTGCTGTTGTGCTTGGCGGCTCTGCGCGCCCATCACACGGTGGTGCTCCCCAACAACCTGCTCCCTGCCACCTTGCAGGACCTCCGCCAGGCTCGACTGGATGGCCATGCGCCACAGGGCGCACATCCTCTGCTCGACGATCGTGCTGTCGATCAGGCAATGAACGGGCAGCTGCTCGAGTCGCCACCCAGCGCACTGCGCGCTCAGATCGACGGTGATGAATGGGCGGTGGTGTGCTTCACATCCGGCTCGTCAGGTGTTCCCCAAGCACACCACAAGCGGGCGCGCCAAGTGCTGGGCGAGGCGCAGTTCATCGCGCAGCGCTGGATGGCGCAGCCGGGCGGCGCCGTAGCGTCCAGCGTGCCCGGCTATCACCTTTACGGGCTCTTGTTTGCGAGCCTCGCGCCCTTCTTCGCGGGGCGGCCCTTGCTGGGTGTGCTGGGCTGCCCAAGCGGTAGGCCCGCGGTCGCGCCCCCGCTGCGCACGCTCATCGGTCTGGGTCAGGCCAGCCTTTTGGTCAGCGTTCCTGCTCACTTGCAGGCACTCCTCGCGACCGAGCCCCAGCTGCTCGCGCGCGTGGAGCGCGTGTTCTCGTCGGCGGCACCACTGCCGGAGGCGGTGGGCCAACAGATCCTGGCACTCCATCCTCACCCTGAACTCGTCGAAGTTTGGGGTTCGACCGAAACGGGTGGGGTCGCCACACGGCTGAACGATCCCGGCGGCGTGTGGCGCCCCTTTCCGGTGCTCACGATCAGCCAAGACGAACAAGAGCAATTGGTGATTCATTCACCGTTTGCGCCGGGTGGAGCGCACGAAGCGTACTCGACCACAGACCGCGTCGCGCTCCACGGTCCAGGATTTCGCCACCTGGGTCGCACCGACGGCGTCCTCAAGGTCGGGGGAAAACGGGTGGCCCTGCAGGATTTGGAGCGCTGTGCACGCACCCACCCTCAAGTGAGCGACGTCGTCTGCATCGCCTTGCCCACCCCAGGTCTGCGCAACCAAATCATCGCCATGGCCGTGGCCAGCCAGGACCTCACCGTTTCCGCGCTGCGCAGTCACCTCGCTACGTATTTCGACGAGGTGGTATTGCCAAGAAAAATCCGCATTTTGGCCCACTTGCCGCGGACCGCCACCGGAAAACTCCCGCGCGGTGATGCTGAGGCATTGTTTGTATTTCCCGAGAGCACTACCCTCGCCCCGCTCAAGCCCCGAGCTCTTTTTGAACCTGTCATGCTTTCACCGCTCGAGCACATTCAACAGCGTTTGGAACAAGCCGGTTTCTTGCGGTTCGAGCCCTGCGCGAGCCCTTCTGGTCACGCCCGTGTGCTGCAGTTCGAAGTGAGCACCCACGGCGATCAGTTGTGGTTTCAAGGCCACTTCCCCAGCGCAGCAGTGTTGCCCGGGGTGGTGCAACTGCGCAGCTTGGTCGAGCACTCTGCGCGCTTGATGTGGCCTGAGCTGGGACAGCTGGCTGGCCTTCGCAAGATCAAGTTCAAACGACCCATCATTCCCGGAGATCGCTTAGGGGTCCGACTGACTCACCTCGCAGAAAAAAACAGCGTGCAGTTCGACATCCAGTGGTTGGGCTCCGCCGACGCCAGCGCCTCGCCCTTGAGCGCGCTGTTGCCCCAAGTCTTCAATCAGCCCGCTCCGAGCGAAGCTTCCTCAGGGATTTTGACCTTCACGGGGAAAGCATGACGACCACCCAAGTCACAGCACCTTCTTCGCCGCGTACGTGCGCCGTCATCCCCACCTACAACAATCCCATGACTATCGGGCTGGTGGTTGAGCAGGTGCTGCGCTTCATCGACACAGTGTATGTGGTCGACGA
>JACZCW010129842.1_pt1 | contig 24998 bp, 32 predicted proteins | sample 8641861 | NCBI WGS metagenome assembly JACZCW01 (sample SAMN15324607, study PRJNA640507) | soil metagenome | isolation source: intercropping sugarcane | place: China: Luxin town, Laibin City, Guangxi Province | collected 2019-07-25 | depth 10cm m | reverse complement strand
GCGGCGCGTACCTGCGCGACGCGGACCTGCGCGGCGCGTACCTGCGCGACGCGGACCTGCGCGGCGCGAACCTGAGCGGCGCGGACCTGCGCGACGCGGACCTGCGCGGCGCGGTCGAGCCACTTCGAAAGCACTTCGGCGTGACGTTCGACCCCACGCTACCCGGTCGCATCGTCGAGCAAATCGAGCAGCACCCCGAGACCTGGAAACAGGACGAATGGCACTCGTTGTGCGGGACGAAGCACTGCATCGCCGGCTGGGCGGTCCAGCTCGGCGACCCCACGCGAGCGCTCGAAAAACAGCTCGGCACCGCGAGCGCAGCAACGCTGCTGCTCTGGCGCGACGGCTGCGAGATGCCGTCCTTCGAAGGGGCCGCCTCGACGGACGAGACGCTCGGTCGTCTCAAGAAGATGGCTGCCGCCGCGTCCGGGGAAGCCTCGGCGTGAAGGGGAGCGAAGCGGCTCAAGCGCTTCGCCCGGTGCTCTCGATGCTCCGAGCGCGCGACGAGGTGACGGCACCCGAAGTGGTTGCCGCCGTCTCATTCGCGCTCGGGCTCGAGACGCTGAGCATGAAGAGGTCGCGCGCTGGTCGAGCTGGTGGCGTCGCGTCGGTCGAGTCGAGGCGCTCAACCGACGGCACAGCTCAACCGAAGCAGACCCGAAGCAACCAAGCATTTGCTTCGGAGACACCAGTCGAACCAGATGCGAAGCAACCGTCGAAGCAAACCCAAAGCAAATCTCAGGTTGGTTCGGAATCAAATACCCCCGTTCCCTCGGTTTCCCCCGCTCCCCCTTCCGACTCCCTTTCCCCCTCTGATCCTGCTGCTGCTCCGGATTGTTCGAATGATCTCTCGGAACGGAGTCCGCGAGCGCGCGAGAAGACGCACTTGGTTTGTGAGCACTGCGGACCGCACCTTCCGGCCAACGCTGGTCGAACGGAGTGCGCGTACTGCGGAATCGGACTGCTCGAGGATCCGTGCCGTTGCCCGCTCGTCATGCCGCCCGAGGCGCAGCCGCGGGACTGGTCGAAGCGCCCGCCGACAAACTGCGCCGAAGCGCTCGAGATGCCGCTCCAGGGGCGCTGCCAGCTCATCCTGCGCGACACGCACCGGGCGCAATGGCTCGAGCCCGAGAAGTGGCCCGAGATTCGGTTCGCCGTCGTCGCGTTCCGCGAGGCCGTCAAGAAGCCGAAGCTCGCGGTCGGCACGTTCGCGACGGACCTGGCCGTCCGGCGCCTGGTCGAGCTCTACGCCGCCGGGCTGACCGCCGACGAGGTGTGCGGCGCCATCCCGCTCGTCGTCGCGTCGCCGTGGTGGAGCTCGGGCGACTCGCCGCGCGACCTCGGGAGCATCTCGCTCACCGTCGTGCGGCGCGCGCTGGCCGAGCGCGAGCCGACGCCTGCAACGAGCCTGTTGTCGGCGCTGCCGGTGCCAATCGGAGGTCGGGCATGAGCGTATTCGATACCCTCGTCGCTGGCTTGCGCGCCGTCGCCGACATCGTGAGCGGGATTCGCGAGGCGCGCGCAAGAAGCGTCAACGACGCACTCGAGGCAACGGCGGCCGGGCGCTCCGCGTACGAGGCCGAGAAGACGGCTGGGCACGAGCTGACCAATTCGACAGGAGAGGCAACGAGATGAAAAGGAAGCTGCACCATCTGAGTTTTGCGCGCTGCGGGTGCCCAACAATCCATTGGGCAGTCCGCGGATCGCACATCGGTTGTGCCGAGTGCCGCGAGGCCGGGCGCAATGGCACGTTCCAAACGTACATCGTCGTGACGTACAAGCCGCGTCAGGTGAGGCGCGACATCGAGGCCGCGAAGAGCGAGGCCGACATCACGTCCATCATCGAGCGTGAGAACGCGACGCTGCCGCGCGGGAGGGCAGCGTGAGGGCAATTGCTGCTGGTGGGACCGTTGTGCTCGCCATGCCGCCGCACGGCTGGTTCGATTACGTGCTCGCCACCACCACGGTGCTGTTGATTCTGGTGATGGAATGACCGAGCACGAGCAGCAGCAGCTACCCGAGCTCGACCCGACGACGCGGGCGCTGATGTCGTTGCTCGTCGGCGGCTACCCCGGCGTGCGGCTCACCACGGCGAATGAGATCGTCTACGCCCGCGAACTCCAGCGGTTCGATCCGCGCGACGCGCAGGCCGCGATCGAGAGCCTGATTCGCACGTACGAGCACTTCCCGAAGCCCGCTGCGCTCGTGCAGGAGGTGGCGCGCATCCGCACGGAGCGCGTGCGGATCGAGGAAAACGCGCGGGCGAACGCCATCACGCGCCGTCCGTCGAATGTCCAGATGCCGACGCAATCCGAGTGGGGCGCAGTGCTCCCCCGAATGCTCGAGGAGGACGCGCGGCATCGGCGCTTGATGGCGGCGCACCGGCGGCGAAAGCGGCTCGAGCCGCGTCGTGAGGACGATTGCCCGTTCGTCGAGCTCGCATCGCGCGGGGCGGCTGGCAAGGTGACGTCGCTCGAGCTCATGCGCGCGTTCGCGCAGTTCGGCCTCGGAGGTGGCCATTGAGCCAACTTGCCGAGCGCGGCACGCGCGGCTGGTGGTTTCTGAATCTCGGGTTCGCGTGGCTCGCGTTCCGAGCCGACAACGACGTTGACCGCGCAGCGGGGGGTTTCCCGCCGCGCATGCCCAGGAACACACACTGAGTACACACCAAAGAGGCGAAAAGGATTGGGAATACGACCGTGAACGCAACGGGCGGCCGCGCGTCGTCCGAGCGAAAACAACGAACGTTAGCCGACTGGCGAAGCGTGAGCTCAAGGCTGGAAAGCGAGAGTTTCCGAATCGGCATCACGCGTTGCAAAAACCGAAGACGCGCGCCGGATGTGCCGATATCCCGCGCCCGTGCCCTTTTGTCAGCTGCCGATTCAATCTCTACCTCGACGTGAATCCGAAGAACGGCAGCATCAAAGTCAACTTCCCCGAGCTCGAGCCCGGCGAGATGGTCGAGACGCGGAGCTGCGCGCTCGACGTGGCCGACCGCGGGCCTCAACGGCTCGAGGACATCGGCCCGATGCTGAACGTGACGCGCGAGCGCGCGCGGCAAATCGAGGAGGAAGCGTCGCGGAAGCTGCGCCGGCTGCCGCTGGCGCGCGAGCTCAACGAAGACGAGCCGGTAGACGACTTCGTCAACCACCGAACGCAAAACTCACTCGCCAAGCGCGAGCGCACTGTGGGATTGGAGAATTGGTTATGAGTACACGAACCAACGAACCGGCAGTAGTCCAGGCACTTCGCGCTCTGGCCAAAAATGGAGTGTTGAAACTCACGCTCAAACCGAGCGCCGTGCGCGAGCTCGTCGCGTACGTTGCCGAGGATGCCGAGCGCGCCGGACGGCGCGAGGGGCCGACCCCGGGGAGCATTTGATGAACGGCGAGGAGCAGAAGATCCTTGCCGAGGCGCGCGAAAAGCTCGCGGAGCTCCGCGAGGTGTCCGAGCAGGTGCTCAAGGTCGCACGGGCAGCAGTGAGCAGCGGCCGCGGGCTCCGTCGCGAGGACACGCGCGCCTTTGCTCGCGCCGCGTCGCTCGCCCGCTACGTCGCGGATTGCGTGCACCGCGCCGCGTGGGAGCCGCCGCTCCGCCGGAAGCGCCGCGGCTTCGCGTTCGGCGGCTGGTCCGAGACGCCCGCGAGCGAGCACGAGCGCCAAGCGGCCGAGCTCATGCGCAAGTTGCGCCTGCCCAAGGAAGGGCTCGTGCTCGGCGTGTCGCAGGCGTGGCGACGCGATGCGATTGCATGGCTGGAGCGCGACGCCGGCAGCGAGACGCCGCGGGAAGCGGACTACGAGGAGCGCAAGGAACGGGCTCGCGAGAGCCGGACGATGCGACACAGCGAGACGTGAGCGGCTTGTTTCCCCGCTCCGGAAGGCACGCTCAAGACTCAGCAGTCGGAGAAACGACACCGCGTGCCGCACGTCACGAGGCGAAAGTCGAGTGACCGGTGTGGCATCGCGACCTCAAGCCGTCGAACCTGTGGGCGATGTGGCTCTTGCGGCCGATTCGAGCGAGAGAAGAAAAGGGGTCGGCTAGCACCGAAAAGCTCATTCCGCCGCGCTGACGCGCGGTCTAAAGCTGGCTGTGGTAAGCGCCAAGGCACGGATAGGAGCGCGCGTCAACACAATTCGGCCAAGCTAACGGCGACGGCGCGAAGACTACGCGCGCACTACACGGCACGCGGAAGAGGCGCGAAACAAGCCACTGTCACTGGCCCACTACGCCGGTCATCTTTTTTCGGTTCGTGCGCACGCATCGGCCGACTGGCGAGCTGGCTCGAACCCCGTCGCTCTCCTATTGACGCGGGATTCCGGACGTGCATCGGAACCGCCTTTCCCTTTCGATCCGGGGGGTGGGGGTGTGACCGGGCCCCCCCTTTTTTTTTCTTCCGCTGGGCTCACGTTCGGCCGCTGGCTCCTGCGTGCGGCTCGACAGGCCGTGCTGCGCGAGGCGGCTCGACAGGCGACCCGGTAGACCGCACCAAAAAAGAAGGCATTTGGAACGGCGCCCCTCCCTCACGGGTCGGGCGCCGTTCGCGCTTCGAACGCAGCGTAGTGAGTCCACTACTGAACATCCGTCCGAAATCGTTCGCTGCCTGGCGATTCACCAATTGACCGTCCGCCGAATCGGTGTAGTGTACTCACTACAGCGTCGGCAATACACGACGCGCAAAGGAGAGCAAATCATGCGTGAATGTCATCAGTGGGATCGCGGGGTTTTGGACTCGTCTTCCTGGCACGGGCTCGAGGAGGTCGGCGTGTTCGGCGACGCCGCTTCGATGGTTGCGCACGGCGAAGGCTCCGGCGCCTGGCCGGTTGACCTGGACCTGCTCCCGCTCTTCACGACGGGCGGCATCAAGGCGGACGAGCGCGGCGTCGTCGCGGGCTATCGCGAGCCGCACGCTCCCCGCGTCGTCGGTGTCGTCGGCAGCCGCTACACGGCGACCACGCCGGCCGCGTGGCGCACCTTGGTTGCGGCGGCGGTCGAAGCCGGCGCGAAACCGACGGGCGCGTTCTCGCTCCGCGGCGGGCGCGTCGTGATCGGCACGTTCGAGGTCAACGGCCGCGACGACGGAATCGCGCAGCACCTGCTCCTCACGGACAGCTTTGATGGGTCGAGCAAGCTCATGGTCGGCACGACGACGGTCCGCGTCGTGTGCGCGAACACGCTGGCGCGAGCGCTCCGCTCGAACGGCGCGGGGATGGCGCAGCTCCGGCACTCCTCGTCAATCAACGAAAAGGCGATGGTGCTCGCGGCCGAGATTGACACCGCGCTGGAAACGGGCCGGAAGATGCGCGAGGTTTTCGCGGCGGCCCAAGACAAGAAGCTCGCGCGCTCGCAAGCGGAGCACGCATTCGACCTGCTTTTCCCGCCCGCGCCGGAAGGTTCCGACCGCTCCACCGTTTCGCGCGCGGAGAACGTGCGCGCCGAGGGTCGCGCCGCGTCCGTGCTCGCCGTGAACAACGTGGGCGCGAACGTTGCGACGCTCTGGAACGCCGCGACGTACCTCGTTGACCGCCACGTGGACGGCTCGCCCCGCAAGCCGCGTTCCGGCGACATGCTGGACTCGCTCTTGTTCGGCAAGCGCGGCGAACGCGTGGAGGAGATTCAGAACATCGTCGAGGTCATCATGCGCGACGGCTCGGTCGAGCGCGTGACGGTGCCCGAGATGGCCCAGCGCGAGGGCGCGAAGCAGGACTTCGCGTCGCTCCTCGGCAAGCCCGCGCGCATCCCGTCCGAAGACGCGAGCGTCTGACTTCCGGTGGTCGGCGGGTAGGGTCACGCCTCCCGCCGACCGCCGGGCGCCAAACGCCCGAGAAGGCGGCTTTCATGACCGTTCGCATCGTCGAGGGTGTTCCGTACTTTCCGCACGTGGTGCGCTTCCGGCTGGCGGACGGCCGGCGGCGGCGCTGGGTGCGCTACTCGCCCGGCTATCCCTGGGTCCGCGAGGAGGTCGGGCGCGAGCTCATGGCGCGCTTTGGGGCCGAAGGCGTTCGCGCGCACTCCTGCACGATTCGCCAGGTGACGGCATGAGGCGCTTACACGTCGAAGTGCTGCTCGCTGCCGCGGCGGGCCCGCTCGGAGCATGGCTGCTCGCTGCCGCGCTGGCGGCCCTGGCGTACGAGGCATTTGCGTCCAGCGGCAAAACAGATAGGCTAACGCCATGAAGCCGGGGTTCGCTCTCGCTCTACTGCTCGCCGCGTGCAGCTACGAGGCGCCGCGCACGACCGTGCCCGGCTCTGCCGGCGCGCCAGCAATGGCCGAGGCCGGCGCGGCCGGTTCCGTCTCGCTCGCGGAGCCTGGCGGGACCGGTGGCGCCGGTAGCGTAGGCGGAACGGGCGGCACCGGAGGGAGGCGCGCGAAGGGCGGCGGCGCCGGCGCGCCCTCACTCGATCCGGATCCGGTCGCTGGCGCCCCGAGCGAGGGCGGCGAGGGCGGCGAGCCGAGCGATCCATTTGCCGGTGCGACTGGTGCCGCTGGCGCACCGATGGCTGACGACGGTGGCGCGAGCGAAGAAGAGTCTTCGGCCGGCATGGGCGGGCAACCCGCGACGGAGTGCGAGTGCGGAGTCTGGTCGTGTCGGAAGTGCGCCCAGTACGGAACCTCAGGAATCAACCGTGGAGAATGCCTCTATTGGGCGCCAGAGATCGTCACCGGGTGTGCGGGAGATCCTGACGGCAACGTGAATCAGCACGGGTTCATTGGCTGCCAGCTAGGCATGCGGATCTGCCAGTAGCTTCTTTGGCCGAGCGCCTCTGAGCGACGACTTTTCGTCGCACATGACGGGCGCACGACAAGCAACGAGGCCGAAGGAACGCGACGCGGACAAGCCGCCCCCGGAGGCTGGCGACGGCGCGAAGGATAGCTGGCGGCTCAAAACCGTTTGGTTCCGAACGACGACCGGCGCGAGCATTCCCACCACGCTCGGTGCGCTCCCGCAACGCTTCGACGTGCGCGCCGGTGTGACCATCACGATCAACGGCTCGCGCGTCGTCGTCGAGCAAACGAGGAGCGGGCGCCGCCAGCGCATCGATCTGCCGAGCGAACTCTGCGTGCTCGAGTACGAGGCGCCGGAATGACGGCCGCCGCTCCGGAGCTCGAGCCGGAGCCTTCTGCGGACGAGCCGCGCCGCAAGCTCCGCGGAACGCATTGGGTCGACTACGGGCTCGACACCGGCGCGCGCCTGCGCGTCGCCGGGGTTTACGAGGGTGAAGAAGCGGACAGGCGAATCCCGCTCCGCCTGCCCGAGACGGACCGCGACGAGCGCGCCGATGCCGAGCTCCATGCGAAGAGCGAGAAGGCCATGCGCGAGGGCGACGACCGAGCGCTCGCGAAGCTCTACGAGGATCTGTTCGACGAGCTTCACTCCGCCGACTTCGGCGAGGAGCGGAGCGATTCGCGTGCTCTCCACGCGTACGCCGAGCTCGAAGTGGCCCTCGTTGCCCGGCTCCGCGAGGAGTCGCGGCGCAGCAAATGGGGCTGGAAGTTTCGCCTCACGGCTGCGGGGCTCGCGCTCCGCGTGCGGCTCGAGGTCGGGGTACTCGAGGCGCGCGTCTCGAAGCCTGAGCTCGCAGCCCGCATTCGCCAGGCGCACACGGACCCGCGAGGCGCCGCCGACGAGCTCGTCGCGCTCGCCGTCGAGGAGGTGCGCGCGGCGCGCGCGAAGCTGCTCTTCAGCAACGAGGGCGTACCCGTCGAGGTCGAGAGGGCGCAGGCGTGACGCTCGAAGAGGCGATGGCCAAGCCGCGCGTCGCCATCGCCGGCGTACCGGACGGCGGAAAGACGACGCTCGCGGACAAGCACGCTGGCGGTCGTCCCGTGATCCGAACCGACGATTCGATCGGGAAGGCGCCATGGTCGGAGCGCAGCGCGGATCTCGTGCGGCAGTGCGCGGCGCTCGACTCGTTCGTCGTCGAGGGGATGCGCGTGCCGCACGCGCTCCGCAAGGGCCTGAAGGTGGATGCGGTCGTCTGGCTCGGCAAGGCGCACGAGAAACCCGACCCCGGGAAGCTCGCGATGGGCAAGGGCGCGAAGACGGTGTTCGACGGATGGCGAGCTGCTGATTCGGGTCGCACTCCGGTCGTCGTGGTGAGCTGATGGAATGGACGGTCGAAAACCTGCTCACGAGCCGCCTCGGATTCGGAATCGAGAGCGCAACGCCGCTCCAGCGCGCGATCGCGCGGTCGCTCGACGGGCGGCCGCTCGGCGAGCTCTGGGAGGATCCGACCGTTCAGCGCGCGTTCGGGTACGTCCGTCCAGCCGAGACGGGTGCGACGCCGGCGACCGTCTGCATCGTGTCGGCGATTCGGTGCGGGAAGACCATCATGGCGGCCGCGAAGGTCATTTGCGCTTCCCAGACGGTGATGCTCGACGGACTGACGCCCGGCGACGAAGTGAGGATCCCGCTGCTCGCGACCGGCAAAGACAACGCTCGAGCGGCGTATTCCCACGTCGTCAACACGATGATGGTCCAACCGGAGCTCAAAAAGCTCCTGATGGACGAGCCGACCGCCGAAAGCGTTTGGATCCGGCACCCGAGCGGCAAGCCGATCGAGGTGACCATTTCGGCGCTGTCGCGCGCGGGCTCCACGCTGGTCTCTCGCTGGCTGCCGTGCGTCGTCTTCGACGAGGGCCCGCGCATGGCCGGCGAGGACGAGGCGGTAAAAAACCTCGAGCAGTCCATCGATGCGGTCGATGGGCGCATCTTGCCCGGCGGCTGCATCATGATCGTGGGCAGTCCGCACGCGCCGATCGGCCCCGTCTACAAGATGGTGACGGGAAACTTCGGCAATCCGAGCCCAAAGTGCCTCGTGATCCGCTCGCGCGGGCCGGACATGAACCCGGCGTGGTGGACGCCCGAGCGTTGCGCCGAGCTGAAGGTGCGCAATCCGAAGGCGTACCGCACGGACGTTGAGGCCGAGTTCGCGGACGCCGAGGAGGCGCTCTTCCCGAGCTCGTTGGTGGAGCGCGCGATGCGGAAGGCGCCTGCAACGCTGGAGCCTCAGCCTGGCCACCACTACGTGGCCGCCATCGACCCCGGCGGACGCGCGAGCGCGTGGACGTTCGTCATCCTCGAGGGGCTCGAGCACGGGTTCCGCGTTGCGCTCGCGAAGCAGTGGACAAAAAACGCCGAGGGCGTCTTCCGTGCCGGCGACGCGATGGACGTGGTTGCCGCGGACTGCGCCCGCTTCGGAGTCACCGACCTGCATTCCGACCAGTATGGTTTCGAGCAGACGGCGGCGCTCGCCGAGGACCGCGGTCTGACGCTCTTGTTGACGGACTGGGGGGCCGAAAACCGCTGGAACGCGGCGCAGACCATCAAGGCGCTGCTCGAGGCAGAGGAGCTCGAGCTCCCGCCCGACGACCAGATGCGCGAAGACCTCGTGCGCGTTCGGAAGAAGGTCACGAGCAACGGCGTCACCGTGGATCTGCCGCGAGGCGGCGGCAGGCACTGCGACTTCTTCCCGCCGCTCGGGCTGTGCCTGATGTATCCGCCCGAGCCGCCTGCAACGGCGGAGCAGATGCGGCGTGACAAGCGCCCGAAGGGCTGGTCTCCGGCGAAGGCCGAGAAAATGGACACACGGAGCGCGGCCGCGGCGCTGATGAGGTCGTGATGCGCGAAATCCTCGACATGTTGCGAGAGGCTGGCGTCCAGCACGCCAAGCTTTCCGAGGGCGGCCAGCTGCTCGAGGTGACTTTCGCGCACGCCGTTCCGCCGGCGGCGCCCGCGAGCGACGAAGCGCCCGAGCGCCAGTCACCGCTGAAGAGTAGCGCGCGCGCGCTACTAGCGCCGATGCCACGTGAGGATGCGAATGGCTGAGCGAGCGACGAATCCCTGGTACCTGGCCGAAGACGAAGAGGAGCTCCACGCGCGCGCGCACGATTTCGCGCAACGGCTGCGAGATCGACAGTACCAGTCGCGCCGCTACCGCGCCGAGCACGCGCTGTTCCTCTACCTCGGCTCCGTCCGTGTCGGCCTGAATGGCGGCACGATGCCTGCCGAGTTCTGGGATGAGACGATTCCATTCTACAACCTGATTCAGAGCGCGACCGACTGGTTCACGTCGATGATGATCCGGAATCAGATTCGGCCGTTCGTGCTGACCGAGCGCGGCGACGCGAAGCTCAAGGGCAAGGCGAAGGCGATGATGCGCGCGACCGAGGGCATGATGCGCGCCGCCGGCGTTTGGGACGACCTCGGCATGCTGCGCTGCCAAGACGGCCACCTTTTCGAGGGCGGCGGTATCAAGTGGGCGGCGGATGTGCAAAACAAGCGAATCGTCGCCTCGCGGGTGCGTCCATGGGAGTGGTGGGTGCCCGAGCGCGAGGCGCGCCTCGGCGACCCGCGCCAAGCGGTGCACGGGCAGTCCATCGAGCGCGGAGTGCTCGCCGCGATGTTCGACGAGGATTCCGGTGAGCACGAGCTCATCATGTCGTGCGAGGCCGAGCCGATCGACGTGCAGGACTCGATCGCCGGCGAGACGAGCGACATGCTGCTCGTCTATGAGCTTTGGCACCTGCCGAGCGGCAGCCCCGACCTGTCGAAGGACGAGGCGTACGGGCTCGGCGACGGCGACCCGGGCCACGATGGGCGGCACGTGATCCTCCTCAAGAACGGCCTACTGCTCGACGAGCCATGGCCGTATTCGTACTTCCCGGTATCGTGGTACCGCCCGTGGCGAGACCCCGTGGGGTTTTGGTCGCGCTCGATTCCGGAGACGCTCGCCGGTACGCAGCTGAAGCTCATCGAGATCGGCGAGAAGATCGACTCGATCATCAACTTGCACGCCGTGCCGCACCTGCTCCTCTGGGAGAACGCCAAGGTGAACGTGGGGCAGTGGACAAACGAGACTGCGGCCATCATCAAGACGCGCGTGCCGCCGGCGCAGGCTGCCTACTACCTCACGCCGCAAGCCGTACCTGCCGAGCTCTTCCAGCGTGAGGAGTGGTTGATCCGCAAGGGCAAAGAGCAGCTCGGCGTGTCCGATATGCAGCTGTTCGGCGAGAAGCCGCCGGGCGTGGACCACGCGCCGGGCATGGAGCACCTCTCCGAAGAGACGATGATCCGACACACGCGGCCCTACAAGGCGTGGGAGTCGGCGCACGTGCAGGATTCGCGGATCATCATCGACTTGATGCGGCTGCTTGCGCGTCACAAGGTCGAGATGGCCTACGTGTTCGGCGAGGCGAAGGATCTTCAGCTGTATCGCTGGCAGGACATGGACCTAGACCGCGAGAAGTTCCACCTCAAGACGTGGCCTACTTCGCTATTTGCCCAGACTCCTACTGCCAGGTTCCGCCAAGCCGAGCAGTTCGTAAAAGGCGGGTTCCTCAACGGCACGCCGCAGGCGCGCATGGCGCTCCGAATCCTCGATTTCCCCGATGTCGAGTCGATTGCAGGCGACCTCGAAGCCGAGGAGGAAAACATCGACCGCACGCTCGACCGCGTCATCGACGGCGCGAACGACGAAGAGACGATGCCGCACCCGTACCTGGATATCCAGCTCGCGAAGTTCAAGTGCAAAGAGCGTATCAACCGGCTCGAAGCGGACGGCGAGCCCGACGAGGTCATCGACCGGCTGCGGCACTGGTGGGATATGGCCGACGCCATCGACCAGCAGCAGCAGGCGCGGAACGCCGCGGCGAACGGCGCGCAGGGGAAGACGATCGAGGCGATTCAGGGTTTGCCCGGTAGCGCGCCGCCTGGTGGTGCCCCGCCGGCGACGCCCATGCAAGGAGCAGCGTGATGAGTGGCGCAGCAGCAGCGGCAGCGGTCAAGACGAACGGTAACGCGGCGCAGCCGCCGCCCGCGGCCCCGGCTGCGGCGACTCAGCAGCAAGCGGAAGCCGATGTTGGCGAGACCAAGGCGCTCGCCGACCTGCTCAACGATCTTCCCGAGCCCATTACTGCGGAGGAGGACGGCGGCGAGGGCGGCGAGGGCGCGGCTGCTGGCGAGGGCGAGCAGCCCGAAGTGCGCGAGCGCCCGAGCTCAACGCGCAACGCTGACGAGTTGGCTCTCGACGCGGCGAACGACGCCAAGCTCTTCACGGATGATGCGCTCGCGACTCCCGAGGGCGTGAAGCGAGCCGGCGAGGTGCTGAAGACGGCGCAGGCCGCGCTGACGCGCAGGACCGGCATGCTCGACAGGTTCGACTCGCGGCTGAACAAGCGAGCTCGGCAGCTCAAGGCCGACCGCGAGCAGTTCGCTGCCGTGCAGGAATCGTTCAATCGGCAGGTCGAGCCGACTCGCCAGATGGCGGCGCGCGCCGCCGAGTGCTTCCAGGTGCTCGATCCGAGCAGCGGTGCGACGGCCAAACAGCGATTTGCCGCGATCGGCCTTCTCGCGTGCGGCGATCCGAGCCGCGGGCAGGAGTACTACGAGGAGTGGTCGCTCGGTATCGCCGCGGACGGCAAGGTGCCGGCGCCGCCCGTGGACCGCGAGGCGCGCGCGCGACTCGAGCGCCTGGAGCGCGAGCGGCAGGAAGCCGCGGCGCGTGAACGCGAAACGGCGTCTACGCGCGAGCGCGAGCAGCTCGAGGGCGGCATCCGTCAGCGGCAGGAAGAGATCGTCACTGCCGCGCGCGATGAGGAGGCGTATCCCGTGCTCGCTGCGCAGCTCGAGGAGGACCCCGAAGCCGCAGGAGAAGTCGCGGAATACGCGACCGCGCTGATGGTGGACTACCACGGACGCACCGGTCGATTACTTGCAAAAGAGCGGGCGCTTGACATTATTGAGAAACGCTTGGCGAAGCGCGTTGGAGCGCCAGCCAGGCGAGCCGGGCTCAGCCCGGAGCACGGCAGCGGAGCGCCGACCAAAACTCCGAGGAGTCCGACGAGTGCCGTCGGAAAAGGCAAGACGGTTCTCCCATCGTCTGCGGATCGATCAACCGGCGTCGTGCGTGAGCCGACCAGTCTGGACGAGCGAACCCGGATGAATGCGCGAGACCCCGAGCTCATGGACGAGATTTTCGGCAGTCGCTGGCGCGAACAGCGCGAGTAGCTGAGCCGAGGAAACCTCCGGGCGGCTCTGGGTCCGCTCCTCGAGGTTTCCCATGAGTGGCTCAGCTACCAACAGCTCCAACGCGAACCTGCTCCGGCGGCTTTTCGGCCCCGAGCTGATTAACATGATGTGGAAGGACGACCCGTACCTCTCGGGCGTCAAGAAGGTCACGACCGGCTTCGGCGAAGCGCGCGCCATCGTCGTGCGTATCGCTGAGGTGGCCGGCGTCGGCGGCTCGTTCACCGTCGCGCTGAAGAACCAAAACCCCACGGGTGAGCGCAAGTTCCTCGTGACGGAGCGCTCGATCTACAGCGTCTTCAGCATGAAGGGCTCGTTCCTGCGCAAGATGCGCGGGAAGCCGAACGCGCTGCTCACCGGGTACCAGAGCCAGGCGCAGAGCGCGATGCGCGACTTCAAAAAGGTGATGGAGCACGCCGCGTGGAACGACGTGGGCGGCTCGCTCGGTCAGCTCGCGGCGAGCGTCAGCCTCAACGCGACGCCGATCGTCATCACGTTCCGCAACGCTCGAGCGCTGTTCGGCCTGAACCTGCTCGGCAAGCGGCTGACGCTCTCGAGCGACAGCGGCGCCGGCTCGTCTCCGGCCGGCGAGCGCAACGCTGGCGGCGTCCCCTACACGCTGACCGTCACGGCGGTGGACGAGATCGGCAACAGCATCACGGTCACCGGCGACAACGGGCAGACGACGCTCGCGAACGCGGTGCCAGGCGCTACCGTCAACGACTTCGTGTTCATCGAGGGTTTCTACGCCCAGAGCCTCACCGGTAAGAAGGGCTGGAATCCAATCTCGGCGCCGACGCCCGGGGACAATCTCTTTGGCATCGACCGTTCGGAGAGCGTCAATCGCCTCTCTGGCTGGCGCCAGGTGAGCCAGGGCATGCGCGAAAACACGCTGCTCAAGGCGCTCACGCTCGGCGACATGGCGGACCTCGAGCAGCCGATGTGCTTCGCGGCGGCCGACGACTGGTTCGAGCTCGTGACCGAGCTCGGTTCCAAGGTGCAGCGCTCCGACGAGCCGAACGCCAAAGGCGGCCGCAAGGTCGTAGAGGTGTACGGCCCGAGCGGGACGTGCAAGGTCGTGATGGCGAACCGCGTTCCGAGCGGCAATGCCTGGGTCGGAGATCCGAGCCAGGACATGCTGCTTTCTGAGGGCGAAATCCCGCAAATCCTCAACGAGGACAAGGTCGGGACGATGCTCCGCGCGCCCGACGACGACGCCTACCAGAGCCGCCTCGGTGGGGACGCCAACTTCATGCCCGACGACACCAGCGGATCGAAGTTGGGCCCCGGCGGCTGGGTCATCGTGACTTGGTGAGGTGAGGAGAGAGCCATGTCGAACGAAGCAACGACCCTTCAGCAAAAGATCGCCGGCACCTCGGCGCTCGACCTGGGCGGAGCCGCGGGAGCGAACAAGCTCTTCGACTTCGACAAGTCGTTTGCGCTCGCGGCGGACGGCGCAGCGAACACCGCGATTGCGGCGACGAAATTCTGGACGAACCCGTTTCCGTTCTCGGTGCTCGTGGTCGGCCTCGTGGTGAGCGCCGATGCCGCAGTCGCCGCGGACGGCGGCTCCGGCAACTACGGCACGGAGATCGTGCTCGCCGATAACGGCGCCGGCGGAGCGGCGGCGGTCGCGGCGTCGTACAGCACCCAGACGGCAGCTCAGGGTGCGCTCGCCCAGAACATCGGCAAGGCCGGCGTGCTCACCCCGGCGAACTGCGTGGTGCCTCCGGGCGGAAACCTCTGGTACCAGCAGACCAAGACCGGTACCGGTGTGCAGTTTCCGCTACGGACGCTCGCGGTGCAGCTGCGGAGGCTGTGATGCAGGCGGCGCGCAACCACAACCCGGTTCGGGGGAACGGTAAGGAGCGCCGCTCGCTCGCGATCCGTTTCTTCCCGAACGGGGCCGCGGACCCGGTCACGGTCTACGACCCGCACGACGACGTTCTCAGCGTCACGCGCACGGGTCAGTCGGCCTACCTTGTGACGCTGCAATACCCGGTCAAACGTGTGCTCTCGATGATTCCGGGTGTGCAGCTTCACGCGCTCGCGGACGCTGCCGCCCAATGCGGGGACACGAGCGGCACCGAAGGCACGGTGAACCCGCTCGCCGTCCCGGTCCGCCTCTTTGCAGGCGGCGCCGCGGCCGCGGAGGTCGCCGCACACGCCGACAATTCCGTCTCGCTCTTGCTCGAAGTGGAGCTCGCCTGATGGCTCGCGCGGGCGCGCTCGGCATCCTCATCGGCTCTCCGAAGGTCTCGAAGGACGAGGCCCCGGAAGCCCCCGACGAGGCCGGTGGCGGCGGCGCAGACGACGCCGGCATGGGCAGCCCGCGCGCGCGAAAGCAGCGCGCGACCGATCGTCTCTTCGATGCGCTCCGCGCCAACGACCGCAAGGCGTTCGGGCAAGCCTTCGAAGAGGCGTTCGACGCGTGCATGGACTACAGCGGCGACGACGAAGACTCCGAGGCGGGCGAGGAGCGGTGAGTGCGAACGGTGACGCTCGCCAAGCTTCGGGCGCTCGCGCGGCTCTACGCTGACGAGCGACCGGAGGTCGGGACGGGCGCATTCGTGTCCGTCATCGAGCTCGACCAGCTGCTCAATTACGCGCTGGCTGAGCTCTACGAGCTGCTCATCGACGCGGGCGGGCACGAGTACTACGAGACGGTCGCGGAGCTGACGACGGCGCCGAACGTCGCCACGGTTTCGCTGCCCGCTGACTTCTTTCGGCTGCTCTCCGTCTACCTGAATTGGGGCTCGCGCCAGCTCGAGGCGATGGACGCGCTCGCGCACGTGGACGACCGAGCGGACCTCATGAACTACGGGGTCTGGGCGCGCGGCGCGGACAAGGCGTTTCGAGAGCGCGGGGCGGTCATCGAGATTTTTCCGACGCCGACCACGCAGACCTCCCTCGAGCTCCGCTACGTGCCGGTCGCGCCCGTGCTCGTGAACGAGCTCGACACCTTCGATGGTGTGGACGGCTGGGAAAAGATGGTTGCGCTCAAGGTGGCCGGCGAGATCCTGGTCATCAAAAAGGAGTCGCCGAAGGCGGTGCTCGAGCTCTTCGCGCAGGAGCGCGAGCGGGTTCAGATGCTCGCCGACAAGCGCGCGGCTGCGTACCCCGACCGCGTGCGCGACGTGACGTCGCTCGCTCGTGGCCGAAACTGGAGGCGGCTCGGGCTGGTCCCGCCGGGCAGCACGTGAGCTATCGCGGGATCGCCGACTTCGGCACCGATAACCCGGGGCGACTGCGAAGCGAGCTCCAGAGGTTGAATCGCGCAGTCGGAGAGGCATTTGACGAGGTCGAGCGCGGCCGACAGAAGGCGCTCACCGTCCGCCAGGTCAAGGCGCACACGACCGCGGCTGACGGCGAAATGCTCGTCGTCACCGGCGCCGTCAGCGTCACGCTTCCGAGTGCGCAGGCCGGCGCGCGCGTCATCGTCGTAAAGGCGGATTCAGCCGTGACGACCGTTACGGTGTTGCCGGCAAACGAACGCCTGTTCGTGAATGGCTCGCAGTCAGACAGCATCACGACTCAACAGCTGCGCGAGTACGTCTCTGACGGAGCCAACTGGTGGAGAGCGTAATTGGCTGACCCGGGCGAAGTCGTAGAGGTGCGCGTCGAGGGCGGCATCCGCCAAGATGTCCACCGTTCGCGCGTGCCCGCGGGCGCCGTCTATCGAGCCACGAACGTGCGCCGGCGCGGGCTCGGTGCGCTCGGCCCGCGCACGGACATGCTGCCGGCTGGACTCTCGGTGCGCCCGGGTGCGCTCGCGCTCGCGGGCAGCACGCACGCTCTCGGCGAGCACGCCGGCCGCCAGGTCGTCGCGGCGAACGGCAGCGTCTGGGATCGCGGTTCGAGCGCCGAGCAGTGGAACGAGGTCGGTCGCGTATCGCGCTTCCGTCCTGTTCGCGCCGACGTGCTGAACACGATCGACGCGATGCACACGAACATCGGCGCCGCTCCGCTCGTCAATCAGTGTGTCGCTGCTGTCGGCGGCACTCTGGCGCTCGGGTACTCTTCGGCGATCAATAACTTTCCGATCTTCGGGCCGCCTCAGGTTGCTTATGTGACATTCGAGGTCCGAACGGAGGACGGCCGCATGCTGCGCCGCTTCTCATACTCGGTCACGTCCGCGCCAGACCGAATCTTTCCGCGCGTGGTCGCGCTCCCGGGGGCCGGCGACGCGGGTCAATTCGTCTTCGCTTACGCTGACGGAACGGGCATTGTTTGCCGCACCTACGATGTCGCGACCGACGCGATCGTGTTCGGGCCGGTGCCCGTCGCCACGATGTTCGTCAACCTCGAGGGTTTCGACGCGATTCCGAACACGCCGACCTCCTGGGTTCTCGGTCTGAAAAGCGGCTCCGTTCAGCTTCAGATTAGCCAGGTTGGCGCGGATCTCGCGGTGCTGGGTAGCGTTTTCCCCACGATTACCGCTGGCTCCGTTCGCGTAAACAGCATTTGCCTCGACGGAACGGCCGGTGAAAACGTATATGCACTGTGGTCGATTGCTGGAGTTGGCACGCGTGGCGTCGTCGTGAACTCCGCGGTTTCAGCCGTGGTTACGACCGAAACCCTCATCCTGGCCGAGGCCGCGAATGAGACGTTTAGCCGCCCAGCGATGGGACGACTCTCCGCAACGAGCCGTTTCGTCGTTCAGCATAAGGTCGTCCAAACTCTGTCCCTGATTCCGGCGAACGTGGACACCAATGTATGCTTCAGCCTGAGTAGCGCGCTCGTCGGTGGAACGCAGATGATCGTTTGCAACTGCATCGCCGCGGCCTCGCCGGAATGCCCAAGCGCCAACGAGGCGCAGCTGTGGGTGGACTTCAACCCGGGTCTTCAAGCTTCGAGCGCCGGCAGCGCGAGCCGACCGGACGGTCACCGGAGCGCGATGCTCTCGCTCTCGCTGGACGGGTCGGGCGTGCGCAACGTCGAAATCACCACGGACTTACCCGCGACGAATGGCACGAATCTGCACAAGCCGCGGCTGGCCCATGGTGCGCGCTACACGTGGTTCCCGGCCTCGGTGCGGCTCGCGAGCGCAGACCCGGGCTCGGCCGCTGGTAACCTCACCGCTCCGTCGCTCGTCGCTTACGAAGCCGATGCCGACAGCGCAGGCGCCTCGCGACAGTTCATTGAGGCCGCGGGCGCCCTGAATGTGTGCGGCGGCGGCGTCATCACTGAGGTGGTCGGAGAGCGGGGGAACAACGTCGCCTTTCGACTCGGCATGGACAACGGAATGCCGACGCCCTTTCTCTTTGGCGCCGTCTCCACGGCGACCGCGGGAGGTCTTGTCACTGGAGCTACCTACAGCTATTGTGTCGTGTTTACTTACCTCGACTCCACCGGTCGAGTGCATAGGTCTGCTCCGTCTAACGTTTGCACGCTCGAGATGACCGGTGGACTCACGAGCGCGAGACTGCGGATTAGCGGCATCGAGGTAGGCGATCGCATTCGCTGGCAGAGCGGATCTCTGTCGGCGCACATCTACCGCACCGCCGCCAACGGAAGCACGTTTTACCGCATCACGAGCAACACGGACGCGCCCGGTGCCGACACGTCGCCCTACACGTCCCTGGGATTTCAAGACTATCTGGACCTCGCGACCGACGCGTCGATTTCAACTAACGAGATCCTCTATACGGCAGGTGGTGTGCTCGCCAACCAGCCGGCGCCGGCACATCGATTCGCGGTCTTTGGTGATGCGCGGATTTGGACGGCGGGGACGTGGGATGCAAGGCGAATCGAATGCTCGCGCCTCATCGTGCCCGGCGAGCCCGTAGAATTCACGCGCACCGAGCAGTTTCGCACTTACCTTCCCGAGCCGGTCACGGCGCTCGGATACATGGACGGCTCGCTGGTCGCCTTTGGCCAGAGGAGCATCTATCTCGTCAACGGAACCGGGCCCAACGACGAGGGTTCTCCGGCGCTCGCGGCGCCTACCCGGCTCCCGAGCGATGTCGGATGCAGTGACCAGCGCTCCGTCGTCGAGCTCTCCGCGGGCCTGGTCTTTCAGGCGGCGGGCGGCGACCTGTACCTCTTGCCCCGCGGCTTCGGGCCGCCGCAGTTGCTGAGCGCCCCGGTGCAGGACGAGCTTGCGGGGCAGTCGGTCATCGGCGTGGCGCGAGCAGACTACAACGCGAGCACGGAGCTCGCCACCGGTCTGAGGGCGAACATCGGCGTCCGCGTCGCCGTGTTCCTGCTCGGTTCCACGCGACTCGTGCTCGACGAGGAATCGCTTCAGTGGGTTTCCGTCGATTCCGACGCGGCGCCATACGCGTTCGTCGGAACGTGGGGCGGTTTCCTCGCTCTCGGAGCGGCGTCGCTGGCCGGAGCGAACGACCTGCTGCTCGAGGGGACGAGCTTCGGGAGCGTCGTCGCGAGCGTCGAAACCGGCGACGTTGCCCCCTTTGGGCTCTTCGGGCGCGGCGCCGTCCGTGGCGTCCAGGCGTTGTTCGAGATGCGCGGTTCGTCGCGGGTCTCGCTAGACGTGTATTTCGATGGCGAGTACCCCGCGCCGGCGCCTGGCGACGAGCACGTCATCGAGCTCACTCTGCCTGTCGGCGCGGAGGGGAGGCGCGAGCGCGTTCTCTTCAAGCCGGGGCGGATCAAGTGCAATTCCGTGCGACTTCTTCTCACGTGGCAGTCGCGGCCGTCTGGTCCCGCTGGCCTGTTCCTTGGATTCGGGCTGGAAGTAGAGAAAATTGGGAACGCTGAAGTCGCGCCCCAAAGGAGGGCCTAAACCCGAATGAGCTTCTGGGATGATCTTTGGAGCGGTGGCAGCGAGGCACCTCAAACGGATCCGCGCTACCACGGTCTCGACGCCGCCGGCGGTGGCGGCGGCAATCCAGCTGCTGCACGCGGCGCTCCTCGACAGGGCGTAGGTCCGAACGCGGCAAACTACGGCCTCGGGGGCAGCGCCGACCCGGGGGCATACGGCCGGCTCCTCTCGACCAACGACGCGATCGCCTCGCAAGCCTCCAGCGGAGCCAGCCAGGCCCAGCAAGCGAACTCGGCGATCGGGAAACAGGCGAGCGGCCTGGCGAGCCGAGGGCAGGGCCTTGCTGCCCAGATGGCGAACGTCGGGAAGGGCTACGGCAACCTCGGCCAGAGCGACTACTCCACGTTCATGGGTGAGGGCGCCTACGCGGGCAATCGGGCGGCACCGACGACGCAGTACGACCCGACGCTCGCGCAGCAGCAGCAGCAGAGCTCGACCGCCGGCAGCCAGCAGATGGCCTTGGCGAGCCGACTCGCTGCGCTCGGCGGCCAGGCCGAGGGCCCGAGCGCGGCGCAGGCGCAGCTTCAGCAGGGCACGAACCAGGCGCTCAACTCACAGCTGGCGCTCGCGCGGAGCGGACGCGGGTTCGGAGAGAGCGCATCGGCGATGTCTCAGGCGCAGCAGAACGCGAGCGGCCTGATCGCTAACGCGGCGAATCAGTCAGCGGCGCTCCGCGCACAGGAAACCCAGGCGTACCGGCAGCAGCAGCTTGCAGACCTGAATGCGGCGGGCGGGCAGCTGTCGGCGGCACGTTCCGGCAACCTCGGCCTCGCGCAGCAGGCGGCGCAACTCGGGCAGTTTGACACGCAGTCGGCGCTCCAACAGCAGCAGGCCAACGACGCGTTGCAAGCGCAGATGTACGGCTACGGCCTCCAGGGTCAGCAGATCGGTTTGCAGGGGCAACAGCTCGGGCTCCAGGGCCAACAGGTCGGTCTCAGCGCGCAAAACCAGGGTATCGCCCAGCAGCTCGCCGCGCAGGCGCAAACCCAGCAGGCGCAGCAGGCGGCGCAGCAGCAGCAGACGGGCCTCCTCGGTCTCGCGACGCAGGCCGGCCAGGCACAGCAGCAGGGCGGGGAGCAGTACGAAAACGAGCTCTCCAACATCTACGGAATCGATACCGGCGAGCACAACGCCACGCGGCAATTAGACCAGCAAAATTCGATGAACTGGGTCAACGGCTTGGCGGGCGCAGTCGGTGGCATCGCTGGAATCGCGGGCATGATGTCCGACCGGCGCAGCAAAAAGAACATCACCGACGCGAGCGCGAGACTGCGCAGCGTCTATCGCGCGCTCGGAGGTGCAGCATGAGCGGCAAGAAGAAGCTGAGCGACGCCGATCGGCGCCGTCTCGACGAACTGGTGGAGCGCACGCGCGGCGCGACCTACGGCAGCTCGCCGGAGTACCCGGCGCCGACCGAGCCCGTCATGGACGCGAACGAGCTCCGGAACAAGTATGCCGCGCTCGGCGGCGGCTCGCTCAGCGAGGCCGAGCGTCGTCAGATGGACCAGCTCGTCGATCGCACGCGCGGCGCGACCTACGGCACCCAGGCTTCGTATCCGACGCCGCGCGCCCCTGATACCGACGCGCTCGACCGCGCCGCCGGTTACCGTTCAGTCGGCAGCTACGGCTACGACTACAAGGATCCGAGCGTGCCCGGTGCCGCCGATGGTCGTCAATCCGGTCCAATGGCGGACGAGCTCCGCGGCCTGCCTGGCGTGGTGAAACCGGGCCCTGACGGCATGGACCGCGTGGACACGGGGCGCCTCACGATGGACAACACGAGCGAGCTCGGGCAGCACCGCCGCGAGCTCGATCAGAAGGCGGACCGCTCCGAGCTCGACGAGCTTCGTCGCCGGATGGCCGCGCTCGGTGGTGCAACCTCGATCGGCTCCGACGACGACCGGTTGCAGGCAGCCCAGCGGGGCTACTGATGGCGACGGCGCTCCGCCTCGATGATGGGCGACACGAGATCGCCCTCCCGGACGGCACGCTTCTGCGAACCGCGCTCTCTCCCGAGCGGTTGCAAGCGGCCGGCTACGATATTCGCGCGCCCGAGCGCGCCGCCATGACCGCCTACAACGACGGCGCGGGCGGCGTCGGCAACGTCCCGGATTCCCGCACGGACGTTCCGGATGAGGTTCCGGGCGCGGGCGGCGTTGGTGGCGCGCCCCCGGCGGCGATGGACGGATCGGAGGGTGCCCCCGCTTCGCCCGTTCAGCAACCGACGAATCCGCCTTCGCGCGCCAGCGAAACCCCGCCGAAGGACGTGCGGCGCTTCGGCGCGAGTGTCGAGCGAGTCGATGTGCCGACTGTTTCCGCCGGCGGCTCGACGCCCCCGGCGCCACGCCCGTCGCTCGTGCGCGCCAACCAGAATAAGGGCGTGGACATTCGCACGGGCTACACGAAGCAGAGCTCGGCGGCATCGGGGATGCTGCCCGAAGCCGAGCTCGCCGAGTCCGACGCGCGCATCCAGCGCAAGCTCGCTGAGCAGCAGATGGGCGACGTGAAGGCCGAGCAGTTCGGTAACGAGATGGGCCTCGCGGGGCAGGAGGAGCGTTACCAGCGCGAGCGCCGGGCCGAGCTCGAGCGCCGGCAGGCGTCCATGCAAGCCGCGCAGCAGGACTACCAGGCGCGCCAGGCGCAGCTCGACCGCGAGAGCGACGCCGTGAGCAAGCTCGAGGTGGATCCGAACCGCTACTTCTCGAAGATGGGCACCGGCGGCCGCATCCTCGCCGCGATCGGCATGCTCGCCGGCGGCGTGACCGCCGGCCTCCATGGCGGACCGAATCACGCGCAGGAGTTCCTCTACCGCGCGATGCGCGACGACATCGAGGACCAGAAACAGCGGATCGCGCTTCGTCGCCAGGGCGTCGCGACGAAGCAAACGCAGCTCGACAAGCTGACGGCGATTCTCCATGGCGACCAGGAGCTCGCAGAAAGGCAGCTCGAGGCGAACCACGCCGCGTACGCGGCCGCGCTCGTCCGAAAGTACGCGGCGGAGACGGGGGTAAAGAACATCAACCCTCAGCTCCTCGCGTTCGGCGCGCAGCTCGATCAGGAAGCGGCGGAGGGCCGCCTCAAAAACGCAGCGCAGTTCGGCGACCGCATCGCCGAGCAGTACCAATGGGTTCCCGATCGCTACGTCGGGGGCGCGCCGGCCGTGAAGGAAAGCGACGTTCGCGACGTGGCGAAAGACCTCGCGGCAAACGGCGTAGTTGACCTCGAGGCGAAGGCGGGCGCGCTCAAAGACCTGCTCGACCAGCTGCCGCCGGATGCGGACGTTCCGACGCCGGACACGCGGAATGTCATCTCTCGCGGCATCCGGTCCGCTGCGGACTACGTCGGCGGCACCGGTTCCGGCGCGGCGCTGCTCGACACGCCAGAGCAGCGCGCCGCGGCCGCGAAGCTCGCGCGCGTCAAGGGCTCGATCCGTCACGAGCTCTCGGGCGTCGCGGTGAGCCCGTCCGAGCAGAAGGCGATCGACGACCAGCTCGACCAGATCAACACGCCCGATGGATTGCGCACGTTCACGCAGGAGAAAATGCGCGACCTCGTGCGCCGGCGCGCCGCAACGGTCGCCGGAGATAAGCCCGAAGCGGTGCGCGTGTACGACGCGCGCAAGGGCGCCTACGGACTGCCGGCGCGCTCCGCCGGCTTGCGGAGCGAACAATGACGCTGATCCCCGGTGATATCCGCTGGCCGAGCTCCAACGAGCTCGAGATTCCTGACCTCCGCCTGGACCGCGCGCCGCTCGGCCCCGATGCGCCGGTCGTCGCGTGGGGCTCGCGCTCGCGCCGCGGCGAGTTCCGCGGGACGTGGCACTTCTACGTGGACGACTATCGCTTCGCGCAGCTGTGGCAAAAGCCCGAGGTCGTCACTGATACCGGCGCGAGCGCTATCGTCGAGCCGAACTACTCGGTGTTCGACCAAACGCCGTTCCCGGTGGCTCTCTGGGCGACGTACCGCAAGCGATGGCTCGCGCGCTACTACCAGGAGTGCGGCCTGCGCGTTTGGGTGGACCTCAACGTGAGCGAGGCGCACTCCGAGCTCAACCTGATGGGCGTGCCGCACGGCTGGCGCTGGTTCGCGACGCGCGGGTACGACGAGCGCCTCGATGACCTTCGCCGTGAGCACGCGCTCGCCGCGGCGCACGCGGGCGTGGAGCCGCTCCTGATCGTCTACGGCGGTGGCGACGCCGTTGCTGGCTGTTTGGCCGAGCTGCCGGGTGCCTTGCACATTCCCGAGCGTACCGGTCCGCGTCATTTCAGGAATCCATGTCCAAGGGCAGCGGAAGCAAAGGCGGAGCTCACGGCGTAGGCGGCGCAGCTGGTCGCTCGTCGCGCGCGAGCGAGTTCAACAAGGGCGTAGCGGAGGCCGCGCTCGGTGCCGCCCTCGTTGCAGGCGCCCAGTCCGGCGGAGCCAAGCTCGCCGCGAGCGCCCTCGGCAAAGCCGCGCTGGACGCCGCGAAGTACACCGCTACGAGCATCGGGCGTTCGGCGGCGCGCGGCGCCGTGAAGGGCGCGCGCCAGGGCGTCGGTGATATCGCTCGTCGCGTGAATGCGCGGACCGCCAGGGTGACCCGTAAGGGCGTCGTTGGAGCGGCAGAGCGCGTCGCGGAGGCCGTGACGGCTCCCGGGCGGAAGCGCGCAGCGCGCAGCGTCGCGCTGTCTGGCGAGCGCCGAGCCGCAGCCGAAGCGAAGAGCGCCTCCGTTCGCGGGCGGATCGCTTCCGGCACGGCCGGCAAGAAGCGCCGGAAGAAGACGTAAATGGCGGACGCAGTCGTCAAAGACGGCCGCGTGCAGTTGCGCGACGCAAACGGACACGCGTTCTCCGTCCCCAAGGAGCAGCTCGGCGAGACCCTCGCCGGCGGCGAGTTCCGGCTGGAGACTCCCGACGAGTTCCACGACCGCTCGGTCCGGGCCGAGCGCGGAACGCTCGGTCAACAGGCGCTCACGGTGGGCGAGGGAGCGTTGCGCGGCGCGACCTTCGGCGTCGGCACGGTGCTCGCGAACGAGATTGGCGGCGACGAATACCGGCGAGCGGCTCTCGAGCGCGCAGCGACGAACCCGAACGCCTATTCGGCCGGCGAGATCGGCGGCGCGCTCGCGCCGGCGCTGCTCACCGGCGGCGAAAGCGTCGTCGCCTCGGCAGCGCGCGCCTCGCCGACTGCGCTCGTTGGACGCCTCG
>JACZCW010123997.1_pt1 | contig 25087 bp, 18 predicted proteins | sample 8641861 | NCBI WGS metagenome assembly JACZCW01 (sample SAMN15324607, study PRJNA640507) | soil metagenome | isolation source: intercropping sugarcane | place: China: Luxin town, Laibin City, Guangxi Province | collected 2019-07-25 | depth 10cm m | reverse complement strand
GCTGCTTCATGCACGCTCGTTACCCACATTACCCGCCGATCCGAACGCCGGTCTGGCACGCAGCATCTACGATCTCACGTTGTCTGCCCACCGTGCGGCCCAAGGCGGCGGCAGCGGGGTGGACGTGGCGGCGGCCTGCTTTGGAGGCACACTCGGGGCCCGGCTCGATCAAACCGCTGGGAATTTTCAGCTCCAAGTGAGTCCAGTGCAACTCCCCAAGGATCTCGTGATCGAGACCTGGTCCGCTCCCCTTTCTGCCACCACGTCGGACTTCGTGCGCCGCGTTTTTTCTCTGGAAAAATCAGCTGAAGGAGACTTCAACCGCCTGTTAGGCGCTCAGGTGGAGGCCAGCCGTGCCGCCATCTTTGCGTTCGAACAGGGCAGCAGTGACGGCTTCATCTCGGCCCTACGTCGTCAGCACAGCGCCCTTGTGGCGCTGGGCGACGCGGCTCAGGTCCCCATCGTGCTGCCGGAGCATCGCCCGCTGTGCAACGCCGTGAAAGACGACGCGTGTTTCATTCCGTCTGGGGCAGGCGGTGGCGACGTCATGCTGTATGTGTCCACCGCACCCAGTGACCGGTCATTTCGGCAGCAAGCCGAGGCATTGGGCCTCCACTTGATCCCACTTCATGTCGGCGCGCAGGGTGTACATATCCTGCCGGATTGAAACCGCCTGTCTCACCATTTGCTCATGGCTCAATCACGAATTCAAGGCTTCTTCAAACTCGGCTTGGACGACCGGCGCGCTGCCATAAATAAGGCGCTGGATGGCCAGATTCCTGACGAGGCGAGCACAGTCTGGCAGCACGGAGGTCTCAGTGATCAGGCAGCTGACCAAATCGTCGAGAACGTCCTTGGCATATACAGCTTGCCCTTTGGTGTTGCGCTCAACGCGACCATCAATGGACAAGACCGGCTGATCCCCATGGTGGTGGAGGAGCCAAGCGTGATCGCGGCGGCCTCCAACGCCTGCAAAATGGTGCGCCAAGGCGGCGGCTTTCGTGCGGTGATGCACGAGTCCCTCATGATCGCTCAAATTGAGCTGCGCCGCGTCCCCGACAATGCCGAAGCCACAGCGTCACTCCTAGCGGCCAAGGCTAGCCTGCTGGACGATGCGCAGAGCGCGCTGGCCGGCCTCGTGAAACGGGGAGGCGGCCCGCGTGATCTCGAAATACGAAGCTTGGCTGAAGGTCACCTAGTTATCCATTTGTTGGTGGACTGTCGCGACGCGATGGGCGCCAATTTGGTCAATGGTGCAGCTGAGTCGATCGGACCGCGTTGTGCGGCGATCGCGCGGGCCGAGCTCGGCTTGCGCATCCTTTCCAATTTGACCGATCGTCGCATGGTCGAGGTCGAGGCGCGCGTTCCGGGGCACGCGCTACTGGCAGCGCACCACGAGCTCACGGAGTCTGAAGTGCTCGACGCCATCGAAGCGGCGTCAGTTTTTGCAGAACGCGATCCGTATCGAGCTGCGACCCACAACAAAGGCCTGATGAACGGCGTGGACTCAGTGGTGATTGCCACCGGTAACGATTACCGCGCGGTCGAGGCAGGTGCTCATGCATACGCGGCCAAGAGCGGACGCTACTTGCCGCTGTCCACCTGGCGACGTAGGGGCAGCGATTTGGTAGGCGAGCTGAAGATGCCGTTGGCGCTCGGCATCGTTGGCGGAACGTTGCGTGTCCACCCTGGCGCGCGTTTGGGCCTTGCGCTCTCTCAAGCCAGCTCAGCGGATGACCTTGCACTTTTAGCTGGGTGCGCGGGGCTAGCCTCCAATTTGGCCGCGCTCCGCGCTCTGGCCACGGAGGGGATTCAACGCGGGCACATGGCCCTGCACGCCCGTTCGGTTGCGATCGCAGCTGGAGCGAAAGATGATGAGGTCGCTTTGGTCGCCGCGTCGATCGCAAACGCTAAAAATGTCACGCTTCTTGCGGCCCAAGAGGCTCTGCTCCAGCTGAGAAAATCCCAAGGCTAACGTTTGGTTTCCATGCCCAGCTTCGATCCTCAACTCATTTTGCGCGACGAGCTCGCCGAGCTCAAAGCATACACTCCCGAAGCGGGAAGTTATGCAGTCCGCCTCGACGCCAACGAGGCCCCAGGCCCTCTACCTGCCGACATCCGAAAACACCTGACCGAGGTGGCAAGCAAAACGTTGTGGCACAAGTATCCCGATTCCGGGGTATCCCAACTTAAAAAGACCATCGCTAAGATGCATGGCGTCAAGTCCAGTCAGGTGATCGTCGGAGTTGGCAGCGACGAGATCATCACCATGCTCTTGACCGCGGCAACGCGTCTCAAATCCCGAGCTCCCGCGCCCACCTTACTCACCACGACGCCCACTTTCGTCATGTATCGACTCAGCGCGCGCATACGTGGACAACGCGTGATGGAAGTACCGCTCGATCAGGCCTGGGACTTGGATGAGCGAGCGATGTCCAAGGCCATAGAAATGGCCGCGCCCAACGTGATCTTCATTGCTAGCCCCAACAATCCAACTGGAACGATGGTGAGCCCAGATCGCCTGGAGCGCTTGATTCAACAGGCCTCTTCCAGCTTGGTCGTAGTCGATGAGGCCTACGTCAATTATGCTGACCGTGATCAATGCTATTTGTTATCTCGTTATGAGAACGTAGCCATCTTGCGCACCCTGTCCAAGGTAGGGTTTGCTGCGCTTCGCGTAGGCTGGATGATTGGTCAAGAGTCGCTCATCAAAGAGTTGGACAAGGTCCGTCTTCCGTACAACATGCCCAGCCTCTCTCAGAGCTTGGCGCACTGTGTACTGGGCGAACATTTGGATTACATCCAAAAGCTGAGCCTCGACGTCCGCAAAGAGCGCGACCGTGTGGCGTTGGAACTCGCGCGTATAGCCGGCGTGACCGTCGTCCCCAGCCAAGCCAATTTCTTGTGGTTGCAGGTCAGCCGACCCGCGTCAGAAATCCACGCGGCTTTGGCCCGAAAGGGCGTACTTGTGAGGAGTTTTCACGGACGCGGAGGAAAGATGGAGCATTTTTTGCGCGTGACGATTGGAACGGCGGAGGAAAATGATCAGTTCTTGGCCGCGTTGGCTGAGGTCATCTAACTCCTCGGACGTCGGCTTCCGGGTGGGCAAGGCTCCTGGTGGCCTGGCACTTCGGTGGGGGCCGCCGCTTCGGGCTGTCACGTTTGGACTTTGTGTCCTTGGCTGCACCCCCGCTACTCCTGTCCTGCGCCAACGGGGAACCGCCGTGGAGTTCGGACGAGTGATCCCACCCAACGCCTACGCCCATTTCATGGCCGGATTGCGCGCCGAATCGTCCAACGCAACGGAGGAAGCGCGCGAACTCTACATGGCTGCACTCCGCGCTGATCCAAGAGCAGGTGCGGCTTGGGCCGGCTTGGTGCGCACCGCTTGCTCCCTACCCGACGGAAAAGTCCTTGATGTCCTCTCTGCTGCCTTGGGCGCCGCTGATCGCCCTGCCCTCCCCTTGGTTGCATTCGCCCAGTGCAAGCTGAAGTCCAAGCAACCCTCGGCCGTACGTGAAGCAGAACGAGCAAGCCACCAAGCGCTGCAGTATGAGCCGCTGCTCAAACAGGCAAGTTGGACGCTGCAGGCTTCGCTCGCCGCACAGGGCCGATTGACGGCGGCGCAGCGTGCCCGCAACGGGTACGAACTCTACGTGGGCCAGACATTTGCGCCGAGCGCGCCTGAGTCACAGGACCTGCCCGCCCGGCTGCCATTGAGTGCTATCGATCGAGATCTTCTGGGGGGCGATATCGCCCAGGCGCGAGACGCCGCGGCCGGGCAACTCACCTTGGGTGAACTCAGTGTTCGTACGTGGGCGCTGGGAGGTGCGCAGGCTGCGCTGGAAATGGCCCAACAAGCCCTGGTCAACGAACCCGACGATCCCGATGCCCAGCTCGTCCTTGCGCTGGCGCATCGGCCCCCCGCGCTAGAGAACCTCACCCGCCTCGTGCACAATCAGCGCACGGACGTGTGTGCGTTGGGTTTGGTGCTCTTGGCGATTGAACTCAAACGCACCCAATCAGGTTCCGCTGGCCATTTGCTTGATGAGCTCGCGTTGGACGACGTGGCCCACGACGATCCCCTACTCAAACGGTGGTTGCGCGAAGCGCGACGCTGAAGACGCGCCCCCTACTGCGCGGGCCGCGTTTCCAAGGCTGCGGCCTTGGGCGCTTTGTCCCAAGCGGACCGGTCAAATGCGATTTGCAAATTGATGTCGAGCGTCTTGCCCGGTTCAATCACGAGATCTCGCCCCGTTACGCCTGACGTTTGTGGCAAAAGAGCATCGATCCGCACGGGCCCCGCAGGAATACCCTGGATCTCAAAATGCCCGTCGAGCCCCGTGACCGCCACGGTGCGGTAGGGCAAGACATACAACTCAGCCACCGAAAATAGCCGCATGCTGTCCACCAACTTGAACAGGCCGGGGTTCTGCGGCGCGATGGACACACGCGGCATGGTAGGCAAAACGAACAGCTGAGCAGGTTGCGGTTGTCCCAAAATCTCCGGAACATAGGGCCGATTGTCTTCGCCCTGAATCACCAAGCGTTGACCAAAAGTCATCGCCACCGTGCGCGTATGAAAGGCACAACCTTTGGCATGCACCACGACGTCCGGCCCTTCACTGGGAACGTATCCATCGTAGCCAGTTACAGCCACCAGCACGTCGGCCAAGGATCGTCCCGGCCCTTCACGAAACACCTTGCCGTACACGCTGCGCGACTCAGCACAGCTGTCCTCAATCTTCGCGATCACCTCGGGAAGGTCGGGAGCAAGATCGCCGCTGACGGTGATCAAGCCGCGCACGCCCCCCACCGGCCCAGTGTACGCGGCGCGTTTCTTTGGGTTAACTACACCTTGCACCTTTTCTGCGGGTGGTAGAGTTGCGGCGACCTCGCGCGCTTCCTTCGCGGAGGGGCGCTGTTCCGCAGCGCTGGCAGACCCCGATGGTGTCGCACCCGTAGCGGCAGCTGCGGCCGACGACTCAGTTCCGGGTGAAGAACCATCGGCCCCCTTATTTTTGCAGCCGTTGGTGCCCAGGGCGAAAACGCAAGCAAGGGCCGCCCAACGAGTGATGGTTGAAGTAGCTCGAAGCATGACCCCCCATCTAGCAGGCCCATCGCGGCACTGAAAATGCTAAATGGCAATCGCACAGGAGAGTCTCATTGCGCGTAGCTCCAAAAATGAAGGAAAAACGGCGAGCGAGTTGGTTCTTCTGCGGGGGCATGATCTGCCTTTTGGGGTGTGATCGCTTGCGCGATCAGACCAACGCTGACCTCACTCGTCCCTTCGAGCTCCAATTGCTCGCCACCGAGAGTTGCCCCCTTCCACCTCATCTCAGCGCCAAGAATGTGGCCCTCTTGAGCTACCGCGTCAGGCTCAGTTCTCATCGTGCTTCGGGTGTGCCCGCCAACTATTTCTATGCGACGCTGCTCACCACCGACGGTGAGCGTTACTTGTCCAGCTTCTACGGTTGCGCTCCGCTCTTGTCTGCGGATCCATTGAGCGACGGCGAGCAAGCGGAAGGATTTTTGAACTTTTCCATCCCGCCCTCCAAAATTCCAGAAAAGCTGGTCTATTCTCCGCTGCTGATGCTGGCATCCGACAGTCAGGCAGTGGAGGAACTGCTCCTTCGCCGCACGGACGGCCCACCGCCTGCCGATGAGCCACTGCCTTTCGGATCCACTCCCACGGGAGGGCCGCAGTGATGGTGCGTGCGACGCTGGCCTTCGCTTGGGTGGCAGCGACTTCGGGCCACTTCAGTTTGATCGTCGCGGGAGCGTGTTTTCTAAGCGCTTGCGACTCCACGCGTTCATCACAGGCTGAGGCCCACTACGACGTGGAACTTCCAGCGGCTGAACCCCAAGGTCCCGTCTATGAAGATGCCGATTTGCAGTTGAAAGTCGGCGCGGCCGAAGCCTGCCACGCAGCTGGCGTGCTTGGCCCCCCAGCTGGAAAAGCGCGTTGGGCCATCCCGATCAGTGTTTCCGCGCGTTCACAGCGTCAGGTACCCACCGGTCCGATGTTGTTTTCCCTGCTGATGGACAGCCAAATGTATCGCCCCATCTTAGCCGGTTGCAGGCCGCCGTTTTCTGCCCGCCAACTCAAGCCCGGCGAGACGGTAGAGGCCCACGTCGTGTTTGACTTGCCCGCCCTCGTCCCGCCGCTCAAGCTCGTTTATGAGCCCTTCGTGATTGGACGCCAGCCGATCAAGGCGCAGGTTTTGGTCCCACGCAGCCCAGACCAGCCGTAGTCCGAATCACGGCAAACCAATGCTTGCAGCACTTGCCATGGTGAGGGCACGCTCGGGAAATACACCGAGGAACAACACCAGCACGGCTGCGATCAATAGCGCAGCTGTGGCTAGTCCGCTCTTCATGGGCACCGCGAACTCTGCACCGGGTTTGGGCTCCCGCATGTACATGTAAACGATGACCTTGAGGTAGTAATAGGCGCCGATCACGCTGTTGATGAGGCCGAGCACAGCCAGAGCATAAAGCTCAGAGTTGATGGCTGCCTGGAACACATACATTTTCCCAAAGAATCCAGCCGTTGGAGGGACGCCGGCCAGCGACACCAAGAAGAACGTCAGCGCTAAGGCAGCGGCCGGGTGCCGACGCCCCAAGCCCGCCAAGTCCTCAAAACTCACGGCTTCTTTGCCGTGGCTACCCGCCAGGATGAGCGCACCAAAGGCGCCCACCGTCGATACGCCGTAGCCAAACAGGTAGAAGAGCACCGTCGATTGAGCTTCTACGCCGCGGCTCGCAGCGACAACACCCACCAGAGCGTATCCGGCATGAGCGATCGATGAGTAGGCCAGCATGCGCTTGACCGACTCCTGGCGTCCCGCGATCAAATTGGCAGAGAACATGCTGAGCAGGGCCAGAGCACTCAAGACAGGCGGCCATCCCGAGCCCCAACTCGCCAAGCGTTCGTCGCCAAAAGCCAGGAACAGTACGCGCAACAACAAGGCAAACGCCGCGGTCTTGACCACCGCAGCCATGTAACCCGTCGTTGGAGTCGGCGCGCCTTCGTAAGCGTCAGGAGCCCACATGTGAAACGGAACAGCGCTGATTTTGAACGCCAGACCGCCCAGCATGAGTGCCAGGCCCACCAGGACTAGGCCAGCGCGCGCCTCCAGCGCTTGTCCGCGCAAAGCCGCGATGCTCTCACCGATTCCAACTAAATCCGTGTGGCCCGTAGCGCCGTACAAGAGAGCACCGGCAAACATCATGATCGCCGCTGCAAACGAGCCCAGCAGGAAGTACTTCAAAGCCGCCTCGGAGGAGCGCTTACTGCTGCGGCGCAACCCAATCATTGCGTACACACCCAGCGACATCGTCTCGAGCGCAACAAACAGCGTCAGCAGGTCTCCGGCCGCGGCGAGCGCCATGGCGCCCACCGTGGCAAACACCACCAAGGTGAAAAACTCGCCGCGATCAATGCGGTGCTCTGGCAGATACGCTCCGCCCAACAAGGCAACCAAGAAGCCTGTAGTGCACAGCACCATGAAGAAGAACACGCTGAAGCGGTCGATGATGAGGTACGGTGCCAACTGAGCCGCACCCAAGGTCTCCGGCCCCACCAACCACACTGCCACGCTCGCTGCCGCACCAGAGAGAAGCACCACCGCAGCCAAGAGTGCGAGCTCTGGCCCGCGACCCGCACCGGCGTCCACCACTTCACCCTGAGCATTGCGGCCAAGCCCAACGGCGGGTGTGCCAAAGGCCTCCGCCAGCATCAAGAGCAGACCACCAAAACCAACTGCTAAAAGCGGCGAGACCGCAAAAAACACGTTCATTGTGCGCCTTCTTTCCGAGCATTCTGAGCGCCGGGATCGGCAGGTTCAGCTTTTGCTTCTGCGTTTTTTGCTTCTGCTCCGGGCGCTGCGCCTTCAGGCTCAGCTGCAGCCAGCGCAGCACGCGGATCTTTGGGATACCCTGCGTCCAGCGGGCCACCACGTCGACCCAGAAAGTATGATTCTCGCCCGGCTTCAGAATCGGTGAAGCTGCGGCGGTGTTCGACGAAGCGGTCCAAGATGGCTTCAACGGTGGGAACCATGGGATCCAAGAAAATCTTGGGAAAGAAACCGATGACGAAGATCATGGCCAGCATGGGGGTGACCGCGACCACCTCGCGCACGTTGATGTCCTCAAGGCCTTTGTTCTTGGGGTTGCTGAGCGGACCAAAGAACACTTTTTGGACCACGGTCAGCATGTAGACGGCTGCCAAAATGACGCCAAATGCAGCGAGCACACCCTGCAAGTGTGAGAAGTTGCCCAGCGTAGGCGACATGAACGTGCCCATGATGACCATGAACTCGCCCACGAAGCCGTTAGTACCCGGCACACCGATGCTGGACATCGTCACCACGATGAAGATGACGGTGTAGAGCGGCATCACGCTAGCCAATCCGCCAAATTCCTTCACCAGACGCGTGTGACGGCGATCATAGATGACGCCCACCAACAAGAACAACGCACCCGACGAAACGCCGTGATTGATCATTTGCAGGATGGCCCCCTGCATGCCGGCTTCATTGGCAGCAAAAATACCCAACATCACGAAGCCCATGTGAGCGACGGATGAATAGGCCACCAGCCGTTTTACGTCGTCCTGTTTCCAAGCGATGAGGGCGCCGTAGACGATGCCAAGCAGGATGACGACCGAGGCTGCTGGAGCAGCGGCGCTACCCGCGGGGCCGCCGAACAAACCCATGCAAAAGCGGATGTAGCCGTAGGTGCCGAGCTTCAACAACACAGCCGCCAGAATGACCGAGCCACCCGTGGGCGCTTGAACGTGAGCGTCCGGCAACCAAGTGTGAAAGGGAAAGACCGGCACCTTGATCAAGAACGCCAACGCGAACGCCGCAAAACACAACCAAGCTGCCTTCTCTGACAGAATTACCCGCGACAGCGCCAGGTAGTCAAAGGTGATGTACCCAACCAACTGCTTGTGCGTCCAAACCATGTAGAGAATGGCAGCCAGCATCATCATGGAGCCCACCATCGTGTACAGGAAGAACTTGTACGCCGCTTTGATGCGCTCCACGCCACCGTACACGCCGATCATGATCAGCATGGGTAACAACATGAGCTCCCAAAACACGAAGAACAAAAACATGTCCAGGGACACGAAGCAGCCAATCATGGCGCTGTGCAGCACCAAGAACGCGATGCACAGATCTTTGATACGCTTCTTGATGGAGCCAAACGTCACCAACGCCGCGATGGGCATGGTGAAGGAGCTGAGCAGCACCATCCACAGGCTCAGACCGTCCACGGCCCCGTGATAGCGAATGCCCAAAGACGGCACCCAATCTGCGATGTATTGGTGATGCCATCCTTTGCTCATGGTCGTGCCGAGTAACTGCAGCGACAAGAGAAAGTCGACGCCCATGACTCCCAGCGTGAACTTCTGCAAGAAATTCGGGGCTTGTCGCGGCAGGAAGATGACCGCTAGGGCACCTAACAGGGGCAGAAAAACGATGGCCGTGAGCAAATGCGGCCACTCTTTGGAGGAGGCGTCCGCCGCTGCCGTGGAGCCCGGCCACATACCGTGCAAGAACACGACCGAGAGCCCAACAATCAAGCCGACGCAAACACGCTCGATCCAGCTGCGCCCGGAGGGAACTGCCATGCCGATGGCCGTGGCGATGAGAAACGGCGCGGCTTCGAAGAAAGGTGCTAAGGCATTCATATCAGTGCTCTGCTCCGTGGGTGGGGGAAGCGCCATGAGGAGCGGCTTGTCGGTCTAAAGTCGGCGGGCGCTGTTTGCCCGGCGCCGTGGGGCGCATTTCTGCGGGACGAGCTGCGCCGGGGTTTGCAGCATCGGCTCCCCGCGAACGCGGTCGGGCTTGCTTGAGGCCCTCCTCCGTCATCTCCAAACGAAGCGTTGGTTGGTCTGCGAGGCTCGGAGCCGGCCGCGTCACTTCGAACTTCTGTTCGTTCACCGCTCCCAGCGCGTTTTTGACCTGCAGGCGCACCACGCGTGTGGTGTTCTCGCTAAGCTCGAAATCGACCTGAGCGCGGCTTCCAAACTTCTTGTTGTCCCACTCGCCTTTTTCGTCGCCGTCGGCGTCCCAGCGGTAGGAATAGCCAAATCCAGGCGTGGCAGCGATGGCATACTTCCCCGTCACGTGGTTGGTCGTCACACGGGCAGTGTCGTGCGGTGCGATGACGTAGCAGCCCACCAAAAACAGACCAAACACGGTGAACGCGCTGTAGGTCTGCACGCGGCCGTTTTGAAACTGCCGCAAGAGCGCGCCCGCGAGCGACACCAAGAACGCCGTCACCCGGGCGAGGATGCCGTCAACGACCCAACGATCCACCCACACGCAGATCTCAGCCAGAGAGTCCAAAGCCCCGATGATGGTCTCTTGATAGAACTCATCCACGCGCCACTTGTCGAACAAGAACGCGTGCACCTGGGGGAACTTAGCTTGCAGCTGGGCAGCGGGCTCGCCGTGCTTTTGGATGTACATCCAACCAGCAATCAGCACGCCCGCCAGCCAAGCCACGATCGCCAGGCTCAAGCCGACCCAAAAGAACCCATGTGCGCTCTGCCGCTCTGCAACGACCTCTGCAGCCGAGGAGAACACCGGATGCAGCCAATGCTCCAGAGAGATCAGCGATTCAGCATGGGTCACATGATACAGCGCCCCTGCGTTGAGGAAGCCTGCAAATGCCGCCAAGGCGCCCAGGATCCAGAGCGGTAGCGTCATCTGCCAAGGTGATTCATGCGGCACTGGTCCGTCCATGTGATCCACGCCGGGCGTCTCGTGGTGATGGTGATCATCATGACCATGATCATCATGGCCGTGCGCGTCATGAGCGTCGTGCCCATGCGCAGCGTGTGCGTGCGCCTCGTGGGCATGGGGGTCCTGCCAGCCGTCGATGATCTTCCAGCCCTTGAACTCGCCCAAGAATGTGCCGATGACCAGGCGGGTCATGTAGAAGGCCGTCATGATGGCCGCAGCCCAACCGACCAGGTACAAGCCGGTGCCCATGCTCTCCGTCCACACGAAGTTGTCGATGCTCAGGCTGCGCATCTCGGCCACGGGGATCTGATCGGGTCCGGTGATGAAGGAGGTCTTGGCCTTGTACAGGATCTCGTCTTTTGAGAAGAACCCACTGGTGAGGGGCGTCCCCACGATGGCCGCCCAAGCCGCCACGAAGGTGATGAACGTTCCCGGCATGAACTTGGCCAGGCCACCCATGTTGCGCATGTCCTGCGACTGATCGGTGTCGTGGATGCGCGCATGCATGGCGTGAATGACCGACCCCGCACCCAAGAAGAGACAAGCCTTGAAGAAGGCGTGCGTGAGTACGTGAAAGAATCCAGCAGTGAACGCGCCCACGCCCACGCCTAAGAACATGTATCCCAGCTGACTCACGGTGGAGTAGGCCAGAACCTTCTTGATGTCGTTTTGCACCAAGGCGATCGTGGCAGCAAAGAAGGCGGTGAACGCCCCGAAGGCAGCGACGATGAACATGGCCGTGGGGCTGAGCACCATCACGCCCGACAGCCGGCAGAGCAGGTAAACACCAGCCGTCACCATCGTTGCCGCATGGATCAAAGCAGAAACAGGCGTGGGACCGGCCATCGCATCGGGCAACCACACGTGTAAGATGAACTGAGCGCTCTTGCCCATGGCGCCCAAGAACAGGGCCAAAGCCACCAGCGTGGCGCGACTGACGTAACGCGCCTCATTGAGCGACGCCTTGATGCTCTCGGGCATCAAGTTGGCGATCGGAACGTGATCGCCCACGGGCCAAATTTTGACGGCCTTGAGCAATTGCCCACGGCCCTCATCGATACCCGCCCAGTCCAGAGCTCCGACGTAGTAGGCCAAAAGACCCATCGCGATGAGCAGGCCAAAATCACCGATGCGATTGGTGATGAAGGCCTTCTTGCCAGCCGAAGCATTGGCTTCCTCGGAGAACCAAAACCCGATCAACAGGTAGCTGCATAGGCCCACGCCTTCCCAACCTACAAATAGGATGGGCAAGCTATCGCCGAGCACCAACACCAACATGGAGAACACGAACAGGTTGAGGTACGTGAAGAAGCGGTAGTATCCCGGATCTTTTTCCATGTACTTGCTGGAGTACAAGTGGATAAGAAATCCGATGCCGGTGATGACCAAGCACATCGTGGCGTTGAGCGCGTCCAGCGAGAAGGCTACATCCAGGCGTACATCGCGAAAATCAGCGATGGCGGGACCTTGACCCTTGAGGCTCAGCCACTCCCACGCCTTGTAGTAGAAGCGAACGTGCTCATGAGCGCCCGCGCTCGCGTGCTGCAGCATGCAGAACGAGATCACTGCCGCGATGAACGCTCCACCAACCGCGCTGAGTGCCATCAAAGTGACGGCTTCTTTACCCAAACGCTTGCCAAAGAGGCCGTTGACCAGGGCGCCAATGGCAGGCAGGCCCAAAATCACTCCCAGCAGGCTAAAGTCCTGTGCCGGAAAGATCTGACTGAGTAATTCCATGTCGATTCAGCCCTTGCTTAGTGGCGAAGCTCCGTAGCCTTGTCGCTGTTTACAGTGGCCCGGAGACGATAAAATTGCAGGACGATGGCGAGGCCGACCGCAACCTCTGCTGCAGCGACTGCGATGATGAAGAATGCAAACATTTGGCCGCTCATGTTGGCGGTGTGCTGTCGATTGAATGCCACCAAGAGCAAGTTCACGCTGTTGAGCATCAACTCGATGCTCATCAATTGAACCAAGATGTTGCGGCGCACCAAAAATCCGATCGCACCAATGGTGAACACAACCGTGGCAAGAAACAGATAGTGCTCGATAACCGTGCTGAGATTCATCACACGGACTCCTTGTTGATCGCGATCTCGGTGAGCAGCCGCCCATCCAAGGGACGTTCAGCATCGCGTGGGTGAAGCGGACCATGGAACATGCGCAGCGTTGGGTTCTCCACGCTGGACTTCTTTTTTGCTGAGGGCACGGTGCGCGCGACGGCGATGGCACCGACCACAGCCACGATGAGGAGCACCGTGGCCAATTCAAAGGGCACGAGCGCCTCTCTGAAGATCATCCCACCTACCGCCTCCACGCTGCCGTGCTCGGGGCCGATGGTAGTGAATGCGTGGGTCTCGAGGTCCGTAAACAAGCGCAATGCGCCGGCGCCGATCCCTATGACCACTAACGCGCCTATCATGCGTGAGATGGCGGCGCCCTTCTGGCCTCGGTCGGTGACGGCCGCGTTGGGGCCGAGCAACATGACGACGAACACGAACAGAATGACCACCGCGCCCGCGTAGACGAGCAACTGCATCGCCGCCAGGAACTGCGCGTTGAGCCGGAGGAACAGGCCCGCGATGCCCACGATGGTCGAAAGCAATCCCATCGCGCCACGAATGGGATTTTTTGCCAAAACTACGATCAGAGCGCCCGCAACGCAGAGCGCACTGCAAATCCCAAAAAGGAGGTCCCCTGCACTCATACTTCTAGCGTCCTTGTCTGCCCTTTGCCGCCGGTTTTGATGTAATCCTCGAGCTGAGGCCGGAATTTCCGCACGAAGGACAAGGCCGGTTGGGCCGCGCCGTCGCCAAACGCGCAAATGGTATTGCCGGTGATGTTGGAGCCAATTTCGTGCAGCTGATCCAGTTCTTCGATGCTGCCGCTGCCCGCCACGATCTTGTCCAAGATGCGCTCGATCCACCCGCAACCCTCACGGCACGGCGTGCATTGCCCACACGATTCGTGTCGATAAAAGCGCATCACGTTGTGCAGCGCGAGCACCGGGTCGGTCTTGTCAGACATCACGATAGCGCAGCACGTGCCCAGCATACTGCCCGCTGCGCGGAAGGTGTCGACCCCGAGCGGCAGGTCCAAAAGCGGCTTGCCATTGTATTCCGCAAACCGCGGATCGGCTGAGGTGAAGACTTCATCGGCGAGGTGCACGGGGCAGCTGGAGCCACCGGGAATGAACGCCAGCAATTGGCCGTCACCTAAAATGCCACCGCCCAGCTCATAGATCAGGTCGCGCAAGGTGAGCCCTACGGCGCACTCGTAGATGCCGGGCCGCTTGACGTGACCACTGACACCAAACAAGCGAGCCCCGCCGTCGTTGAGTCCATGGAGAGTGCTGAGCTGAGAGAACGCATCCCCACCCAGCTGAAAGACGCTGGGCATGATGGCGATGGTTTCGACGTTGTTGACCGTCGTGGGGCACCCAAACGCGCCCACCTGGGCCGGAAACGGCGGCTTGAGACGCGGCTCACCCCGTCGTCCTTCCAGTGAATTGAGCAGCGCTGTCTCCTCGCCACAGATGTAGGCGCCAGCGCCCGTGTGAACGTAGACGTTCATCTCCCAGTTGGTGCCACAAGAGCGTGCACCCAGGTAGCCCTTGGCCTTTGCCTCTGCGATGGCGTCCCACAACCGCTGCTTGGACAGATGGAGCTCGTCGCGCACGTAGATGTAGGCGGCGTGCGCGCCAATGGCGTAGGCCCCAATGATGCAGCCTTCAATCAGCGCGTGAGGGTTACGCTCCATGATGGTGCGGTCCTTGAACGTACCAGGCTCCCCCTCATCGGCGTTGACCACCAAATAATGGCGCTTGCTGCTCTCCTTGGGCATGAAGGACCACTTCATGCCGCAGTCAAATCCGGCTCCGCCGCGACCACGCACGTGCGCCGCCTTCGCTTCTTCGATGACCTTATCGCGCGGCATGTGCAGCACGCGGCGCGCACTCTGATACCCCTGATGTGCCTCGTAATTGGCCAGGGTGTAACTGTCGGGCTTGTCGTAGCTGTGGGTGAGGTAGCTGGTACGCTTGAGCATGAAGGTGCTTTCTAGGTCGCGGTCGAGAGCTGAGAAAAGGAGAGGGCTGAGGTCGAGTGCTTCCCATCTGGTACCGTCCCCTACCCCAATGTGAAGGGGCGTCCGAACGGCCTGGGCACTTTCGCGGAATTAATCCGCCAGCAATTGATCGAGGATGCGGTCCACGCTCTCTTTTGTGAGATTTTCGTGATATTCCTTGTCGACTTGCATCATGGGACCGCTCCCACATGAAGCGAGACATTCGGCCGTGCGCAGGGTAATTTTGCCGTCTTTCGTCGTGCCACCCGCGTGCACCCCCAGCCGTTTTTCACAGTGATGAACGAGGCTCTCTCCACCACGCAACGCACAGGATAACGTGCGACACACCCATACCTGATGTCGTCCCGGCCGCTCACGATTGAAAAGGTGATAGAAAGTCGCGACCCCTTGAACGTGAGCTGAACTCAGTTCGAGTCGCTGTGCCACGAATTGAACCACTTCCTCGTTGACCCAATTTTCATTGGCCTCTTGGCACAGGTGGAGCATGGGGATGCATGCAGCCATCTTGTTGGGATAACGAGAGAGGATGTCTTCGAGCTTTTTTTCTTGTTCCGCGCTCAGAGCGAATGCCATCGTTCTATCCAGGCCGCGGGCCTTCAGGCGAAAGTGCCTGGCAAAGCCACGGGCGAGGCGGACCGTAGTGATGCGCTGCTCGGGGTGTCAAGAGTTCAGGGGTATTGCTCATCCAGGAATGAAATTCGTAATCAGAAGGAATTTCACGTTGTTACGGTGAGCCCCCTCGGCGGCTGGATCCAGGAGAGGGCACGGCCCCCGGCCTCCGCCCCCAGCTGACCCCCGAAGCCTGAGTTTTCGCGGGGGAGAGCGGCAGCTGCAGGGGGCGCGTCTGTGGGCCATTGGACCGAGAAATCTTTCACGTGGCTGTTGTCTCTCTCCACGAGCAGTGTGTACTCTGCCCACGGCCCGGAACGGGTCGGGAGGATTACTGAGTGTTTTGCCCCAATTGCGGCACCAAGAACGAAGAAACCGTCGTACGCTGTGGACAGTGCGGCTTTGATTTGAAGACGCAGGCCGTTTCGGCGAAGTTCAAGGGAACGGTGATGATGCAGGCCGGTACTGAGGGGATCGGACGCCCTCCGGCAGCTCCCGCAGCACCGGCGCGCGTCCCGACAGCCGCCGCCGCAACGCCCGCACGAGTCGCGCCTGCGTCGGCTCTCAAGGGCACCATGGTCGGGGTCGCACCACCGGATCTCGGTCAGCTGGCCAAAGCAACCCCTGCCGCCGCTGGACACGGCGAGGTCGCCCGCCCGGCGGCAGCCAACTCCAAACTGATGAAGGGCACCATGGTCGGGGTCGCCCCGCCTAGCGAAGCAATTGCGGCTCAGCCCGCGCCTGCAGTGAAGATCAAGGGCACCATGATCGGTGTGGCGCCTCCTGATGTGCAGGCTGAGATTGCGGCCGCCAAGGCGCGACCGCAGACGCCCCCGCCCGCACACGCCCCGGACGACACGTCGCATGCCGGCGGCCCAGTTGCGCCTCTCCCACAGCACAGCGCGGACCCTGAACCCGCGCTCGCGAAGGGTCCTCCATCCAAGCTCAAGGGCACCATGATCGGTGTGGCGCCTCCCGATGTGCAGGCTGAGATTGCGGCCGCCAAGGCGCGCTACCTGACGGGTCAAGCTGATGAATTGCCCGGTGACCGCACCCCACTTTTGGGGAGTGCCGCGGCCGACGTCAATCCGCTGGGCGGAACGATGCTAGGCACTAGCCCTATCGTCCAGGACGCACCCGCGCTTCAGCCAGCCCCATTTCGCCCCTCTCCTCTTCCAATCGGCGAGCCTGAGGACGACGAGCCCCCCGTGCTGGCTGGCGTGCCCTCGCGCAGCTCCTCGACCGGCGCACTTTTCCTCTTGATCGCCCTGGTGGTGCTCGCCGCACTAGCAGCCGCGGCCCTGTTGTTGCGCAGCGGCGGAGAAGAAAAACCTGTAGCTACCCCGCCGGCCGCAGTGCAATGACGCTTGTGCAATTCACACGTTGAAACGGAAGTGGATGACGTCGCCGTCACGCACGATGTATTCCTTTCCTTCAATCCCGAGCTTGCCTGCTTCTTTGCATTTGGCTTCGCTGCCCAGCGCGAGCAAATCTTCCCACCAGATCACTTCAGCTTTGATGAAACCACGTTCAAAGTCAGTGTGAATGGCCCCGGCCGCTTGCGGAGCTGAAGCACCCTTGCGCACCGTCCAGGCGCGGCATTCCTTTTTGCCTGCCGTGAGAAAGGTGAGCAACCCCAACAGCTCATACCCGGTCTTGATCACGGCGTTGAGCCCAGGCTCCGAAAGACCCGCGCTTTGCAGGAATTCAGGCCGGTCCTCGGGATCGAGCTCGGCGATTTGCGCTTCGAGCGCGGCGCAGATGGGCACCACGCGCGCGCCCTCCGCCTGGGCGTAAGTCAAGAGAGCTTGATAGTGGGGGTTCTTGTCCAGCTGACCAACATGGCCTTCATCCACGTTGGCCACGTAAAATGTCGGCTTGTAGGTGAGCAGCTGCATCTCGGACACCACCTCACGCTCCGTGTCGTTTTCAAAGCTGCAACTGCGCGCAGGTTTGCCCTGATCGAGGTGTGCCGCCAAGCGCTCACAAATCGCTATGGCAGCTCGCTCCTTGGGGTCCCCGCCTTTGCTCTGCTTGCGCGCGCGATCCAGGCGCTTGTTCACGGTGTCAGCGTCTTTGAGGGCCAACTCCGTGTGGATGGTCTCAATGTCGCCCACGGGATCGATCCGCCCATCTACGTGGGTGACGTTTTCATCCTCAAAACAGCGCACCACGTGGGCGATCGCGTCAACTTCACGGATGTGCGAAAGAAATTGATTGCCCAACCCCTCGCCTTTGGAGGCTCCCCGGACCAAGCCGGCGATGTCGACGAAGCGGATCGTGGTGGGCACGATGTTCTCCGTTTCATACAGCGCCGAGAGCTTCGAAAGGCGCTCATCGGGCACCGAGACGATGCCGACGTTGGGCTCAATGGTGCAAAACGGAAAATTTTGAGCCTCGGCCTTGGCCGATGAAAGCGCGTTGAACAGTGTACTTTTACCCACGTTGGGCAGGCCGACGACTCCACATGAAAAACCCATAGCGGGCCCGCTTTAGCTGAGGCCGCCGCTGCCGACCAGGCCCATCAAAGAAACCTCTTTCCTGCATGACAAAACTGAGCAAAGCGCCGCAAAAGCCAGCCCCCGTACGGGCTCTCGCGCAAGCTGGCCCGGACCGCCTCCACGTCGATCCCCTCCGCCTGGATCTGCTCGCGCCGATCACTCAGGTAGTGCCCCACGATCTCGGCGTCCATCTCTGGATGAAACTGCACGCCCCAGGTAGTGGATGAAAAACGCAGGGCAGCGTGAGCGTCGAGTGCGGTCGACGCCACTAGTTGCGCTTGGGGGGGCCGCACGACGACTGAATCCAAATGGGTCATCGCCACCACGGGTGCTTGCCCAAGCCCGCCGAGCAAGGGGTCGTCCGCGTGAAAGGTGAGAGGGTATGTGCCGATCTCCCTACCTTGAGGGTTGAAGTCGACTTGCCCGCCCAGCGCGTGACCAAGCAACTGATGGCCAAAACAAATCCCTAATATGGGCGTCCCTGCGCGATCGAGCTCAACCAAGGCGTCCATGGTCCATTTCATCCACTCGGCGTTGTGCCGCACATGCGCGGGCGATCCGGTTACAATCACACCACTGGATTCCTGATTGAGCAAACTTGAATAAGCTGATCTGGAATGGACAGCTGTGACGTCGACGTTGCGCTCCGCTCCGCCAAACACCTGCCGGGTGTGCGCGCTGATCATGTCGAAGAAGCTGCCGCGTGCTCGTTCTGCTCCTGGCACAGGCGCCCCGGTAGTCCATATCGCAATGGGCCGATCCATAATTACTTCATAGCGCAAGATGTGTGGTGGTGGACTGGATCCAGATGCGAAAAGCAATGTGTGCTACGCTCTAAAAAGTGACTCGAGATCCAGCAACAGCAACACCCCGATTGCTCGGTGATGAACCCACTCACCTCGATGCCGACGCACCAGGGGCCCCGACCCACAATCAATTGAGCTTGCCCTTCCCGGGACTGATAGAAAAGCCGCCGCACGGGATGAGCATCCCAAAAAAAGATCGGGTGTACGCCAATCGCAACGTGCATTTGGGGGCCATCAACTGGATTGGGTTCGACATGGACTATACCTTGGCCATCTACCGCCAGGACGCCATGGACGCGCTGTCGGTGCGCCTCACCGCGGAACGTTTGGTGGGACGAGGGTACCCTGATTTTCTACTTGGTCTAAACTTTGACACGCAGTTCCCCATTCGCGGATTGTTGGTCGACAAGCATCTAGGAAACATCCTGAAACTTGACCGACACAAGGCGGTACACTTGGGGTTTCACGGCACCCGGCAGCTCAGCAAATCTGAGCTCGTCTCGCTCTACCATCACCAAAAACTGCGCCCCGAGAGCGGCCGTTTTCATTGGATCGACACCTTGTTCGCGTTGTGTGAGGTGACCAGCTACGCGGCCATCATCACTGCGCTGGAGGAGCGCAATCATCCTTTCGATCCGCAGCAACTATTCATCGACGTGCGCTCCGCCATCGATCAGGCCCACGCAGACGGGTCCGTCTACCGCCACGTCACCTCAGATTTGGAGCACTACATTGAGCGCGATGCAGCGCTGCAAAGGACGCTCCACAAGTTGCGCTCGGCGGGCAAACGCTTGTTCGTGCTGACCAACTCGCCCTACCACTACACCGACACGATCATGAGTTATTTGTTAGGCGCAGACAAAGCGCACTACCAACATTGGACTCAATACTTCGACGTCATCGTGTGCTCGTCCAAAAAGCCGCTGTGGTTTCGCAATTATCAACCCTCTGAGGAGGTTCCGTTCATGCAACGGGCTCAGGACCTGCCGCGAGAAGCCCCGGCCAGCATGGTCCATCACGGCAGTTTCGAGCGGGGCACGGTATACGAAGGCGGCTGCTTGCAGACATTTGAAGCCCGTCTGCAAATAACCGGACCTCAAGTGCTGTACGTGGGCGACCACATCTACGGTGACATCCTTCGCAGCAAGAAAGACACCAATTGGCGCACGGCGCTGATCGTGCAGGAGCTGGACCAAGAAATCCGCGCTCTCGAGGCCACGGACGCGCTGCGTATCCGCCGCCGCCAGTTGGCTGAAGCGCGCCCGTTTTTCGAAGATGAACTGCGTTATTACGCGGCTGAGTTCAAAAAGGTCGCGCGGCATCACGGTCCACACACCTTGGATGAACGGCTGACGCGGGAAGGCGCAAAAGGCCACATTGATCGAGTGCGCCAGGAACTGCAAAACCTGGAGACCGAGTACGAGCAATTGGAAGCCGAAATCAATAAGGAGTTTCATCCTTACTGGGGCTCTCTCCTCAAAGAGATGAATGGACTCAGTATATTTGGCCAACAAGTCGATCTCTACGCAGACATCTATATGCGACGGGTCTCTTGTTTGGGTGTTTACTCGCCGACGCAGTTTTTTCGCTCACCGCACGATCTGATGCCGCACGAAATTTGAACCGTCGTTCTCGGCTGGAGCCCTCACCCACTCGAAGGCATAATGGCTGAGGTGCTGTCCTTGAATGAATATGAAGCGCAAATCGCTGGCATTTTCTCGCACGCGGCCGGGCTGGATTTTTCAGATGGCTCGAACAACGAACGAGTCGCAGCGCTCAGCAGTGAGCTCGCGCGCCTGTTGTTGTCACGCTCCCATCAACTTGAGTCGACGGCGGAACGCCGTGCTCGCGCTACGCTGGGGCAAGTCGTCGCGTCTCATGCCAGCCAAGCGTTCTCGGTAGCGCTCACTGATCGCATTCACCGCAGCAACAGTGCCCAACTCACGGTCGAAGCATTTCGTGAGTTGGTCGAGCGCGTCGACCCTGCCGGTTCGCTCTCTTGGCTTGACCGACTGCAATTGTGGGCAGGTCAAACCCTGGGCAAATGGTTGCCGGATGTAACGCAACAGGCCCTGCTCGCGCGCGTAAATAGCGAGGCTCGGCCTTTCTTGTTGCCAGCTCAAGAGCTTGAACTTGCCCGTGGAATTGCTGTTCGGCGCGACACGATGGGCGCGGTCAATCTCAACTACCTGGGGGAGGAGGTGTTGGGCGAACGTGACGCCCACACGCGCAGGGCCACCTACCGTGAACTTGCACGACGCGGCGACACTGACGCGCTCAGCATCAAGCTGTCGGGCATCGATGCTCGCCTCGATCTGCTGTGCATCGAGGACAGCACGGCGCGCTTGATCGCACATCTAAGTTACATCTTGGAGGAGTCCGGCAAACAGTCTCGTCCGCCGCTCATCTATTTCGACATGGAGGCGTACCGCGACTTGCAGCTCGCCGAGCACCTCGTCACCCAGCTGCTTGATCCCAAGGGTCCGCACGCCGCTTGGTCCAACCGGTTCCAATACGGGTTGGCTGTGCAGGCCTACTTGCCGGAGGCACTGGGACTCATCGAACGATTGGCCGCGAGCAGCGCTCAGCGCGTGGACGCGGGGCTTTTGCCGTTGCGCATTCGGCTTGTCAAAGGTGCCAACTTGCAGACAGAGCGAGTCGAAGCAAGTCAGCGTGGCCTACTATCGCCCGTCTTCCCCAGTAAGCTTGAGACGGATGCCCACTACAAGCGCTGTCTGCGCCGTTTGATGGAGCACGCTACGGACCATTGGTTGGAAGTGGGGGTGGCGTCGCACAACTTGTTCGACATCAGCTACGCACTCCTGCTCCGTGCGCACTTTGGCGTTGAAGGCCGCGTCCAGCTGGAGATGCTCGAAGGCATGGCTGGCGCGATGGGTCGCGCTGTCGCAAAAGTGGCCGGCTCAGTGCTCGTCTACGCCCCCGCGGTCAGGGAGGAGCATTTTACCTCGGCGGTTTCTTACTTGGTGCGGCGCTTGGATGAGAACACCGCGCCTGGACATTTCTTGCGTGATGCTGCGCACATGATAGGCCAGGATGCCAATTTTGAGCGCCAGGAACGCGCCTTCCTGAACAGTCTGGAGGAATCGTGGATCACTCCCCCGCGTACGCTGCGCACCCAAGACCGGCATGCCCCGCTGGTCGCTGGTCGCTTCACGCGCCGAGGACAATTCAACAACGCGCCGGACACCGACTGGACCCGAGCGGCCAATCGCACTTGGCTCGCGGAGCACACCACCAGCGCGCCGCTCTTGCCTCAGGTGCGCCCCGTCTTGCATCCCCATGTCGCGGCAGACCACTTCCTCGAAGACACGGGTTTCGATCCCAGCGTGCCCGGCTACCGCTATCCCGTCGAGCTAGCAAAGCACGAACACATTGAAGCTGCGATCACTGCGGCTCATGCCGAGCAGGTTGCGTTCTCCGCGACCCCCTTGGCACAACGCGTGGCTTTCTTGCGCTCCGTCGCCGAGCGCTTGGAGGAGAAGCGCGGAGTGCTGGTTGCCGCCATGATGCTCGACGCGGGGAAGCGCGCAGTAGAAGCGGACATTGAAGTTTCCGAGGCGGTCGATTTTGCTCGCTACTACGCGCACATCGCCGAGACGTCCGCGCTCCCGACTTCGGCCCGCGGCGTCACGGTCGTGACGCCTCCTTGGAACTTTCCCCTCGCCATTCCCTTGAGCGGTGTGCTTGCAGCTTTGGTCGCGGGCAACACCGTGTTGTTCAAACCCGCACCGGAGACACCCTGGGTGGCCCAACTCGCGGTCGACATCTGTCACAAGGCAGGTGTCCCCAAAACCGCCTTGCAGTTTTTGCCCTGCCGCGATGAAGACGCCGGCCAACTCATCGTCGACCCCCGGATCAGCACGGTTGTCTTGACCGGTGCGACCGCCACAGCAGCGCATTTTCTCCGCGCGCGCCCCATTTTGCATCTGCTGGCGGAGACTGGTGGAAAAAACGCCGCTTACGTCAGCGCTCTCAGCGATCGCGAGCAGGCCATCGCTCACATCGTTGTAAGTGCCTTTGGTCACTCCGGGCAAAAGTGTAGTGCACTCAGCGTGCTCATTTTGGAACGTGAAGTGTTCGAGGACGAACTGTTCAAGAGGCAACTCGTGGATGCAACTGAGACCCTGGTCGTTGCCTCGGCTTGGGAGAAGAGCGCTTTCGTTACCCCGCTCATTCGTCCCCCGGGCGGTGCCTTAGCGACCGTCCTTAGCGACGGTGAGCGTCATGGCACTTGGGCGTTGCGGCCATCCGTCGCTCCGGACAACCCCCGACTGCTGTCACCAGGCATCTTGTGGGACGTAATGCCCGGCACCTTTGCCCAACAGACTGAGTTCTTTGGCCCCGTTCTCTCGGTCATGTGTGCGGAAGATTTTGAGCACGGCATGCGGCTGCTCAACGCGAGCGCGTATGGTCTGACGGCCGGGCTCTTCTCTTTGCGAGAATCCGAACAGGAGCGCTTTGCTCAGTTGGCGGATGCCGGCAACTTGTACATCAATCGTCCCATCACCGGCGCCGTCGTCGGGCGTCAGCCATTTGGCGGCCGCAAGCACAGCGGTTTTGGACCGGGGGGCAAAGCAGGTGGCGCGGATTACCTTCGACAATTCGTGGTGGCACCTCCGCTGCCCCAAATCTCAAGCGGCGATGATAGGGCTGGCTGGGCCCGCATCAGCGCCTCCTACCAGCGCGCGCGGCGCGACCATTTTGCCATCGTGCATCAGGGAACACAGGTGGCCGGTGAGCATAACTATCTCCGCTACCAAACCGCACGCACCGTTCTGGTTCTTTGTGAAGACGTCGACGAAGTTAGCTTGGCAGCTAGCTTGCTGGCGCGCCAATTGACGAACAATCAACAACCCATTTTTGTATGCAAGGACCCGCTTGCAAAGCGCGGCTCGTTTGAGTTGCTGGAGGCCAAGCTAGTTTTGGCGCAACGCCTTGCTCAGCTGCAACTCACCGCGCCTGTCGTTGCTGCTTCTGTGGATGAAGTCCTGCAATTTGCACGGGCGAACTCCATCGAACGCCTGCGTTGCATCGGTCGTACCTGGGCGTCCTTGCTCAGCGGAGCAGCCCAATTCCCGCTTACTGTGCTCACCGATCCCGTCAGTAGTGACGGCCATTTCGAGCTGAGCCACTACTTGATGAGCCAGAGCATCAGCCACGCCTACCATCGCCATGGCAGCCCCAAACTGGGTGATCTCAGTTGGTTGCTCTCGACGCTGGAGGCCGACGCTCGCAAGTTCGCGGGCTAACAATTCTCAACTGCCATCAGTCAAGACGTGCTCATCAGTTTCCTGCTGTGGGCAGGGCTGCGCTGAGTTCTTGGCGGAGTTCGTAGGCCAAACGACAGCTGTCGAGTTCTCTAGAATAGGCCAGGCGGCTCTTTTCGGAGATCCATTGCGGATCGACCTGACGGCGCGCGCGCCACCACACCCGCGGCGTGTCCAAATCGATCATTGAAATGCGCAAGAAGTGAGGGGCTTCGCCATCAAAATCCGCGGCCGCGCCCCGCTCCTTGGGCTCGTCGAAAACGGAAACGAACAAGCGCACCTGCCGCGATCGAGCCGCTTGATCCAATTTTTGCTCACGCAGCTCCCTCCTGAGTGAAAGCAGGTGCTTCATGCGGTCCACCTGGGCGACTTCATGCTCAAACCCACTGTCCACAAATGCAAAAGCAGCCCGCGCGCTTTCAAAGTCGTAAAACTTATCTCCCCAGCGTTTGGGTTGGTAGATGCGCCCCAAGTGTCGCAGGAGATCGCTCTCCTTGATGGACGGGGGTGGATCGATCAAACAACGGATCAGGGCCTCCGGACCACCGTCCTTACTCGTCTGACGTCGCTCTGCATCGGTCAAAAACCCGCGCAGGGGGCCGCGCATATAAGCGATCGGCTCGGCAAGGAGCGCATCCAGCGCGCCTGGCTCCCTCAGCTGCGGGTCCACCCAATCGCCAACATAGGGCTCGTGGGCGTGGACCAGCAGCTGCTCGACCTTGTGCGCTCGGCGGCGAAAAGCCGAATCAAACGCCGTTCTCTGTTGCTCGTAGCGGGCCAACAATTGCAGCTTCTCACCTCGCAGCTGAGCGCGACTTTGCCGGTAGGTCACCGTCAAGAAGGTCCCCACGCTGATCACGCCGATTGCCACCATCAAGCGCACCGCCCAGTGTCCGCGGCGCGCGGATGGTCCCCCCGCTCGCTCACGCAAATCACTCTTCAAACTCAAGCGTATGCGGCGCTGGAGTTCGGGGTTCATCCGGTCATTGAGAAGAAAGCTGGGCATGATCAATTCCGCCGTTCTCGACGCAGCTTCT
>JACZCW010021523.1_pt1 | contig 25366 bp, 17 predicted proteins | sample 8641861 | NCBI WGS metagenome assembly JACZCW01 (sample SAMN15324607, study PRJNA640507) | soil metagenome | isolation source: intercropping sugarcane | place: China: Luxin town, Laibin City, Guangxi Province | collected 2019-07-25 | depth 10cm m | reverse complement strand
GTGGGCACGGATCCCAAGAGCGACCTGGCGGTGTTGCAACTGGAGGGGGAGGTGGGACGCTTGACGCCCATCGTGGTGGGAGATTCGTCCCAACTACGCTTGGGCGACGTCGTGCTGGCCGTGGGTAACCCGTTTGGCGTGGGTCAGACCGTCACCATGGGCATCGTTTCGGCCACCGGTCGTTCGGAGCTTGGGATTGTCGATTACGAAAATTTCATCCAGACCGATGCCGCTATCAATCCGGGCAATTCAGGGGGCGCTCTCGTCAATTTGCGCGGTGAATTGGTCGGTATCAACACCGCGATCCTCTCCCGATCGGGCGGGTCCATGGGCATTGGTTTTGCTATCCCCACCAACATGGCAGGCCCCATCGTGGACGCCCTCAAGACGAAAGGTCAAGTCTCGCGCGGGTTTTTGGGCGTGAGCATCCAAGAGGTAGACGCAGACATTCGTCAGGCGCTCAGCTTGAAAGAAAAGGGCGGCGTCCTGATCGCGGACGTTCAAGCGGACGGCCCCGCAGCCCGCGCGGGCATCAAAAGCGGCGATGTGGTGCTCAACGTCAATGCTGCGGCCGTACACTCACCCGGTCATTTCAGGAATCTCATCGCGCAGAGCGAAGCCAACAAGAAGGTCAAGCTGCGCCTGGTGCGGGACGGGCAGACCAAGACCCTGGATGTGGAGCTGGGGGAGCTGCAGGACGAAAACGCTTCCGCGCGCAACGCGGGGGCAGCCGAGACCGGAGTGGCGAAGTTGGATGGTCTGTCCTTTTCGGATCTCGATGAGTCGCTGCGTCAGCGCCTGGACGTGCCCCTTGGGGTAAGCGGCGCCGTGATTGTGCGTGTCCAACCAGGGTCCAAGGCGGCCGAAGCCAACCTGCGACCAGGCGATCTCATCTTGCAGATCAATGGCAAGGCCGTGCGCACCGCATCGGAGGCCAGTCAGGTCTATCAAGCAGCCCCAGGCGCCAAGCTGGTGCAGGTCCTGCGCCGTGGTGCCAAGCAGTTTATCGTCATCAAGTAGCTGATGGGATGGCCTGCGGCCCGCCTACCCCCGGTCCCCGGGACCGGATAAGTTGACCCTAGGGCGGCAAGCGGCATAAATGTGCCGTATGTTGAGTCGCGCGGCGCGGTGTGGGTCGGCTTTGGCCCTCGTCCTAGCCCTCAGTGCGTCCGGCGCCGGGGCACAAACGGCTGCTCCGTCCGTGACCGACCACCAGAAAGGGCCACGTCCTCGGGAACCCCGCGATCGCTTGCCCGAGGGCTCCGCTTTGCCCGCCCCCGATGAAAGGGCGCGCCGCGCCATCGCCGATGGGGCGACGGCCGAGGAACTGGAACAAGGTCCAGTCGATTCCGAGCTCTTGGCGCTCCGTGACGCTGAGCGGGTGCTCTTTTCTGAGCAGCTTCCGGGCGCCATGAGCGGTTGGTCCTTCGAAATGCCGGAGACAGTCGACGATGGCCACGCCCTGGGCTTGCCCTACGCGACACCACCGGCCGTGAGTGCACCTGGGCTCGCCCAGGAAGACGTCGAGTGGCTCAAGAGCCTCACCCTGCCTGATTTACCCATTGTGCTCGACCGACGGGTCGTCACCTATCTCAAGTTTTATCGCGACAGTGATCAGGGCCGCGCCATCGCCGCCATCTGGACCAAGAAGAGTGGTCGCTACGTGGCGGAGATGAAAGCGCAGTTGCGGCGCGCTGGTCTGCCCACGGACTTGGTGTGGCTTTCGATGATCGAAAGTGGGCACAACCCGTCCATCAAGTCTCCCGCGGGTGCGGTGGGTTTATGGCAATTCATGCCCGAATCGGGTCGCATGTATGGCCTCGTGGTCGACCGATGGGTGGATGAGCGACGCGATCCGGGGCGGTCAACCCAGGCCGCTGTGCGCTTCCTCAGCGATCTCTACCGCCGGTTTGGCAACTGGGAGCTCGCCATGGCCGCGTACAACATGGGTTACGCGGGGTTGTCGCGCGCGGTATCTAAATTTTCTACCAACGACTATTGGGCGCTCAGTCGCATGGAGAGCGGCATGCCTTGGGAAACGACGCTCTACGTTCCCAAGATTTTCGCGCTCGCGATCGTGATGAACAATCGCGCGGCGTTTGGCGTGGGTCGCACACCCCTCGATCCACCGGTGGCGTTCGACACCGTGATGCTTGAACCTGCCACCCAACTCCAAGACATCGCGCAGGCCGCTTCAATATCCATTTTAGAAGTGCGTGAACTCAACCCGCAATACGTGGTCGATCGACTGCCGCCCGAGCCCCCCAGCAGCGGCAAACGCTGGGCCGTGCGCTTGCCCGTGGGCGCAGGTGAGGCCGCTATGAAGCGCCTTTTAGGCAAGAAAACTGCCGGAGCCGTCGCTCTGCACCGCACACGGCTGGGTGATTCAATTGCCACGCTCGCCGTGGATCTCCAGGTTCCTGCGTCCACGCTGGAGACGCTCAATGATCTGGCCGCAGGAGAGCGCCTCGAGGCAGGCACAGTCATTTTCGTGCCCCCGGGGGCGAAGCCCAAGCTGAGCGCGCTTCCAGAGGATGTGGTCGTTGGACGCGCGGTACAGCCCGGCGCGCATCAACGGCGCGTTTTTTATCAGGTCGTTGCCGGCGATTCACTGACCCAGGTCGCCTCGGCCCTGGGCGTGAAGGAAATGGACCTCTGCCGCTGGAATCTTCTCAATCCTAGCGCGCTGCTGCGCGAAGGGATGACTCTCCAGGTGTTGATTGACGATGCCACGACGCTTGCGCACGTGCGCACTCTGGAGGAAGGGCAAGCCCATGTGCTCATCGCAGGAAGCCCGGAATTCCATGAGTACTTCGAGGGGCTGAAGGGCAAACAAAGGCTCATCATCACCGTGCGTCCGGGGGACACGCTGTCGGGAATTGGTGCTCGCTACGGCATGACCGTCGGATCGATGGAGCGTGTCAATCGGCGCTCACGTAAACAAAAGCTATTGGCAGGTGAGCAGCTCATCGTTTACTCCGAGCGCGACCGTTCTCAGGCCAATGCTGGCACGGGTGTGGATCCGTTGCCCCCGCTGCCCGATCTTGGTCCGTAGTGCGCCGTCCGGTGCTGCGGTACGTGAGGTGTCCCACCTGTGATACACCCCGGACATGTCGAGATTGATCGCAATCATCATGGCGGCCGGGCAGGGAACACGCATGAAAAGCGCGCTTCCCAAGGTGCTTCACACGGCGTGCGGGCGCCCTTTGCTGTACTACCCGGTGCGCGCTGGGCTCGACTTGGGTGCTGAGCAAGTGGTGGTGGTGGTCAACGGCCACATCCACGCGGAGGTGAGCGCTGCTCTCGGCCAGCACCTTCCTCCTGAACGCCTCACATTTGCTTTTCAAGACGCGCCGCGTGGCACGGGTGATGCGGTGCGTGCGGGCCTGGCCGGACTTACGTTGGCGGACGATGATCGCGTGTTGATCTTGTCGGGAGACACGCCCTTGCTCACCCGGACCGATCTGCTTCCTTTGACTGCGGCGCTCGATGCTGCGGTCGCCATGTCGTTCATGTACTTTTGTGCCCCCGACCCCACGGGCTACGGTCGGGTGATCCGCGACGCCACGGGTATGCCGATACAAATCGTGGAACAGCGCGACCTTACGACGGATGCGCAACGAGCGATTCGAGAGGTCAACGCAGGGGTGTACTTGGCGCGTGCAGGAGCCCTCAAAAATGCCCTGCTCGGTCTCACCAACAACAACGCCCAGAGCGAATACTACCTGACGGACATCGTCTCCCTCATCGCCGCGCATGCGCGCACCAGCGCGGTCGAAGCAGATCGTGACGCACTTTCGGGAGTCAACGATCGCGGTCAGCTCAACGAGGTGGAGCGCATCCTGCAAGCAAGGGTGCGTCGCCGCTGGGGCGAACGGGGCGTGACCGTCGTGGGTGAACCTTGCATTGACGACACGGTGACGCTCGAGCCGGATGTGCGGATCGAGTCAGGCGTGCGGCTGCGTGGACGCACGCACGTGGGGGCGGGCACAACCATCGATGTGGGCAGCGTCGTAGACGATGGGCAAATCGGAAAAAACGCTACAATTAAGCCCTATTGTGTCATCACGCAGAGCCAAGTGGGCGACAAGGTGGCGCTAGGTCCATTTGCGCACTTGCGTCCAGGCAGTGTCCTTCTGGACGACGCCCACGTCGGTAATTTCGTTGAGACGAAGAACGCGCGCATTGGCAAAGGCGCCAAGGCCAATCACCTTGCCTACGTCGGTGACGCGGAAGTGGGCGACGGGGCAAATCTGGGCGCAGGGACGATCATCTGCAACTACGACGGGTTTGCCAAACGCAAGACCGTCATCGGGCCGGGGGCGTTCATCGGCAGTGACTCTCAATTGATCGCGCCCGTCACTGTGGGAGCAGGGGCGTACGTCGCCACGGGCACGACGGTCACCGAGGATGTGCCTGACGGAGCGGTCGCCATCGGCCGCGTCCGCCAATCCAACAAGCTGGGCTACGCCGAACCACTGCGCGAGCGTCTACGCGAGCAAGCGCAACAAGAAAAGGTCCGCCAGGCCGGCGATCAGTCGAGCAAGCCCAAATCCATCGGTAGCTGATGACGCATCCGGTCGCGTTTGACGCGCAGGTAGTCGTGGGAGTGCAAGTTGGCCCCCACATACACGGGGATGCTGCCATTCACCTTGATGCCCAAACGCTCCAGGGACTCCACTTTTTCTGGGTTGTTCGTCATGAGCAGCACTGAATTGACCCGGAGGTGGCGCAGCATGGACGCGGCTACGTCGTAGCGTCGTGCGTCGACGGGAAGATGAAGCAACTCATTGGCCTCGATGGTGTCGGCACCATCTGCCTGCAGCGCGTAGGCCTTGATCTTGTTGGATAAACCAATCCCTCGGCCTTCCTGGCGTAAATACAGGATAATGCCGCGCCCTGCCTCAGCGACCCGCTGTTGGGCCGTGTCGAGCTGTTGCTTACAGTCGCATTTGAGCGATCCCAACACCTCACTGGTCAAACACTCACTGTGGACCCGGACAGGAACGTTCTCACCTTCTGCCACGTCCCCCATCACCAAAGCCAGGTGCTCATTACTGAGTTCAGGGTGGGCCACCGGATCATCGTATCGAAACACAACCACCCGGAAGGTGCCGTACTTGGTGGGTAGGGGGGCCTCGGCCAGGTGCTCCAGCTTAGGCTCCGATGAAAGATTAGCGTTCATGTCCCGTTGCAAACATGGTTCCGGCGGGGGTCGCGGTCAAGAATCCACCGAATTTTATTGAGAAATCAACCAAGGCCTCTGAGGAAATCAAGCAGAGCGGCACAAATCGATGAGCATTTGTTCCACAATGTCTCGGGGTGGGCGTTTTGACCCACCCTTGAGCGCCAAATCCGTCACAGCCAGTCGTTCCACCCACAGCGTCAAGGTGTCGGGGGTGAGGCCGCGCAACTGCTGGGCGAGTTCACCGGCCTTGAAAGGCGGAGCTCCCGCGACCTTGGCGGCTTCCGCCGGAGGCAGTCCTTGTTTGAGCGCATGATCGAATTTGATCAACTGGCGCGTGGCCCATCCCAGCACGCCGAGCAACTTGAGACCCCGATCGTGCGGATCGTAGACGTCCTCGAGCAAGGTGAGCGACTGCGCGACGTCTCTGCGTCCCACCGCACTCACCAACTCCCAAACCGTGCCCGTGCGCATGCGCACGACGCAGGCCGAAATGGCTTCCTCCGTGATCTCGTTTCCTGGCCCAACAAACAGGCTGACGCGCTCCAGGGCATCGGCGACATGGGACAATTCAGGACCGGCCAGCTCCGCCAATAGGTCAGCCACGGCCGTGCTGATCTTGCTGCCATGGGCACTGGCTCGCTCCCGGATCCACCCTGGCAATTCAGAGCGCTTGGGCGTCTCACAGTTGACGAGCCAGTCGTCTTTCTTGGCCACGGTGTACAAGCGTCGGCGCTTGTCGAGCTTGCCCGCCACAAGGACAAGCACAGTGCTCGTGTTCGCCCCCTGCTGATAGTCGACCAGTGCGTCCAAGCCGAGTGGTTTGGAATCGTTCTTCTTTGACTTCTTTTCGCTGTCCCACTGCTCGACGTTGCGCACCACCACACAACGTTGTCGCGCCATCATGGGCATGGTGCGGGCTACGTGCAGCACCGCGTCGATGCTGGCTCCCGGCGCGTCGAACGTATCCTCATTCAATCCAGGTACACCGGATTCCGCAACCTTGCGCCGGATTGCACCCACGACTTGATCCATGATCAGGCGTTCCTCCCCGACGATCAGGTACACGGGGAGCAATTGTCCTTTTTCTGCGTTGGCAATGGCGCGCTCGGGCGTCATGACCCCCTTCTACACCACGGACTGGGCGCTTGGTACCTCTCTGTAGTATCGATGGGCCCCATGACTCTGCTTGGTGAGCCTTCGGATCCATCGCTTGCCCCAGGCCCCGCTCGGCCTGGGTTGGTCGTGATCGGTAATTTTGATGGAGTGCACTTGGGGCATCGGTATGTGCTCACACAAGCGGCTGAGCGTGCGGCGCGCGAAGGCTTGAGCCTGAAGGTCCTGACGTTCGATCCCCATCCTCGTCAAGTGCTCACCGGCGAGCCGGTGTTTGTGCTCACGCGCACGGCGCGCAAAATCAAGCTCATCAATCAGTTGGGGCTGGGGATCGAGGTGGTGGTGCTGCCGTTTACCTCACAAACTGCTCAGCTCTCGCCGCAACAATTTTGTGAGCAGGTCTTGCGTCAGCAATTGAACGCACACCTGGTGGTTGTGGGTCAAAACTTTCGCTTCGGCAAAGGACGAGCCGGGGATTTGGAGGCGCTGTCGCGCATTGGCGCCGCGCTGGGCATGACGGCCACGGCCGAGTCACTGCATGGCGATGCTCAGGGGGCGTATTCAAGTACGCGTGTGCGTGAGGCGCTGGCGGAGGGAAACGTGACGTGCGCCAGTGCGGTGCTGGGACGACCCCACTTGATCGAAGGGCGGGTCACACTGGGAGATCAGCGGGGGCGCAGCTTGGGGTTTCCGACTGCCAACTTGACTGGGTATCAAGAAGTGCTGCCCAAGGACGGTGTTTACGCCGGGTTCGTCTACGATCTGACAGCGGGCGGGCAAATATTAGGGCGAGGCGCATTCAACATTGGGGCGCGTCCTAGCTTTGGACGGCCGCACGCCGTGGAGGTACACGTGCTCGATTTCGAAGGTGATCTCTACGATCGAGATCTCGCCGTTGAGTTGATCGCCGCGGTGCGCCCCGTAACAAAATTCGCCGACGTCGCGGCGTTGCGCAGTCAAATCGCGGCCGATTTGGAGCACACGCGGGACCTCTTGGCCGGCTGTACACCCAATAAGGTGGCGCCTGGATTCGGCTGATGGGTCACCGCAGCAAGAAAGCCGAGCGCTGTGTGCGCTGCAGGATGCACGTTGAACTCTGTCTGTGCGCAGAAATGCCCAGTCTGACGCTGCCTACACGATTGTGTTTGGTCATGCACTGCAGAGAGCTCAAGAAACCAACCGCGACTGGGCCTATGGCGCTCTCCATCCTGACCAACAGTGAGCTGTTTGTACACGGCGACCAAGAGCGTCCGCTGGACTTGAGTGATCTTGGACGTGGCGGACGCAGGGTGCTGGTCCTCTTTCCCGACGCGCTGGCCACGCCACTCGATCAGTTGGATCGCACGGCGGACCAGCGCGCCATTTCGCTGGTGGTCCCCGATGGAAACTGGCGCCAAGCCAGCCGGGTGCCCCGGCGCGTTCCTGGATTGCAGCAAGCGGAGCTGGTCACTCTCCCCGAGGGGCCAGCCACGACTTGGGGGGTGCGGCGCGAGACCAAGCCCGGTGGTCTCGCCACATTCGAAGCCATCGCGCGCGCGCTGGGACTGCTTGAATCAGACGCAGTGCGGCAGGAGATGCAACGATACTTCGAGAAAATGGTGCACACGACCTTCAAAATGCGTGGTGTGGGGCCCGTGGGATGATAGAGCGCCTGTGGATCGAGCAGGTGCAGCGTCATCACGATCCGGTCGTGACCAGCCGGCGCTCCATCGTCGGCCGTCCCGCCTTATTCTTGCACGGGGTGATGGATGGCCGGGACTGCGTGGGGGAGGCGTCGCCGCTCGACGGATTTGGGAGCGACTCCCTTGAGCGCGCCCAGGCTGCGTTGGAGAGCATCACCATAGCACAGGTAGAGTCAGCCGCGCGCGCTTTGGCTCAGCATTTTCGCGAGCATGGTCATTGCAGTGCGCTGAGCGCGTGGGAGACTGTGGAGCAGATCCACGCGCTCGACTCGCCGTCTGCCCGTTATGGTTTTGAGATGTTGTGCGCGCGTATTTGTGCCCAGATGTGTGGCACCGATTTGTTTGGCTTGTTGCGCGCCCCTGGGTCCATCCGGCAACTCAGCACGAGCCAGGTGCTGGACCCACTCGCTCCCGACTTTTTGGCGCGGCTCATCTGCGCTCATCAACAGGGAGTAAAGACTTTCAAGCTCAAATGCGGACGCGACGTTCACGCGGAGGTCGCTGCCCTCAATCAAGCGCTCCGCGCCGTCGCTAGGGACGTGCGTTTTCGCTTGGACGCCAATCGCTCCTACTCGCTCGCGGATGCTCACGTTTTGCTCGCTCAGTTGAACAAAGAACAGTGTGAGTGGTGCGAAGACCTCACGGATGATCCGACGCAATGGGATGGCCTGCTCCGCCACGGTGTCGCTTTGGCTGTGGATGAACCGCTGGTGCGGGGCGCGGAGCGCGCGGCACAATTCGCCCAGGTGCTCGTGGTAAAACCCATGGCGCTGGGCGGGATGAGCGCTTGTTACCGCTGGGCGCAGTGGGCCAGAGCGCACCAGCGCGGCGTTTGCGTGTCCCACTTGTTCGACGGACCAATCGCCTTCGAGGCCACGTCCGCGCTCGCTTTTTCCATCCATTCTGTCCGTGGTGCAGCAGGACTCTCGGATCATGTGGGGCTGGGGCCCCCAGAAAAGCCGCGTTTCCCGTGGCTTTTCCCCGATCGCATCATTGTCCCCTTCTCCTCTTGACCGAACGGACCCTCCTCAACAAGATGCCGGGCGCATGGCGCGCTCGCTTGAGTTGGATCAAAAATCCCGAAGTGAACTTGTGGACGACGCGCGCCGTCTCGGGGTGGACCGACCGGAGCGCATGACCCGGGTGGAATTGGTGGACGAAATCGTTCGCCGCACCACTCCGTTGGCCCAGCAAGCCGAAGCACGCGGGCTATTTGGCGTCGCACGCTCGATGTTGGCGAGCGTGGTCGAAAGTGGACTCAATCTCCCCGAAGCGGCTTCGGTCATCCGCGGCCAAATCACTGCTCGGGTCCCCGTGGGTAACCAAGCGCCAGTGGCGACCGTGACGCTTGCCGAAATTTATGCGGCTCAGGGCCACCGCGGCCGTGCCCTGCGCATGATCGAAGAAGTACTCGCAACAGAGCCGGATCACCAAGAAGCACTACGCGTGCAACGTGCTCTGGTGGGGGGGCCTGACTCCTCGCGCGCGGATGCTCAAACCGCCACCTCCGCTGGCAGTAAGTCCGCACCCGCGGCGCCGGTCGGTTCGGAGTTGGCGCGTCCGCTCAAGGACAGTCCAACAACGTCGGACTACATGCCGACCGGCTTCGTGGAGACCATCGGTGAAGAGATCGAGACCGGTAAACCTCCGCTGGCGGTGCTCCACTCCGATCGCGGCGCGACGGAAGGTGCAGCAGCCATGGGTCAAGACAGCGCGCCCAGCGATCAAGCTCCACGCATCGATCAGGCCGCGTCTCCGAAGGAAGCCGTCCCTGAGCCCAGCGCCTTGGAGCAGTCCATGTCCGCGGAACCAGCGATCGAGCCTGAAGAGGCCTCCGGGGTGATGGAGAAGCCTAGCGGAACGGAACACGAGATGGTTCCACAGGATGACCACGAGGGTGAAGGACCCTTGGATGTACCCGCGTTGGTGGTTCACTCCACGGAGCACGGCGTCTATTTGTATTGGGAGCTCCCCGCGAGCGTGCTTGAACAATGCGGCGTGGATCGCTCCGACGGCCAGGCGTGCCTTCGACTCGTTGCCATCACGCCTTCGGGCAGCAAGCCGCAGCGCACTGAGCACACGTTCTTCCTGCACGAAGGTGAACGGCTCAGCGCAAGCAGTGGCACGCTGCACTTGGATCCCATCAGGGAGGGCATCACCGTGCGGGCGGCGCTCGGCTGGATCAGCGTGGATGCGTTCTTGCCGATTTGTGTGGGGCGTCCCTGGGACCGGCTGCAGGCAGAGGACAACCAACGTCCGCTCATCGAGCGCGCCCGCCCACATCTGGGGCTGTAGGGCCTCAAAGTGGCGCGACCGGCGAATCTGGCTGCGCTCGTGAACAAAAGACGCAACGCGCAACGCCAGCTGGCCGACAAGTGAGGCATGTTCAAAGCCCGACTCGTCGCCTGGCTATGCTTCACTTTTGGCTGGGTCCATGCTGTGCGTGCGCAAGATGCGGAAGTACCGTTTCTGCTGGGTGATCCCCCACGCGCAGATGACGAATGGAACTCGGAGTACGACGGCACGTGGGATCCGGATTGGGATCGGGCGTTCACTCAGTCGGGGGCTCCCTGGCAATTGAGTGTCGCGGGGGGAGCTCGGCAAGCCGGTGACGGCCCATCCACGTCGCAGAGCGGCGCGTCGGGCAGCGCGCAGCGCGAATACTATGCTTTGGCTACACTCCAACTGCCTCTCGACCAGCTCCCGTCCAAGAGCGTTCGCTCTCGAGCAGACAGCTTGGACCCTTCGCGCGTGGCAAAATCTGCCCCGCGCGCGACGTCGGAGCAATCATCCGCCCCCGCGCCCGCGCATCAATCAGCAACTCGGGCCAGTGAGCGTACTGCGGCGCCGCATGATGCGCCCTCGTCGCCCACCGCTTCAGCAACGGCCGCGCGCGGCGTTGGGTCCGGCATCGGCGCGGTGGACCCCACACGGGCCCAACGCATCCTGTTGCGTCAAACGCTGACCCTGACTGAGCAACTGATGGACCGCGTGACGGGGACTGTGAGCGACCGCGCGGCTCTCAAGGCTCTCTCTTCGCTCACCAAACGCTCGCGCTGGTCGGGCTTGGTCCCTGAACTGCGCTTACGTGGCGTGTACGGTTTTGACCGCACCGTGTCTCAGCAAGACTCCAGCGGGATCTACCCAGGGGACCTCACCACACGCGGCGGCCACGACTCACTCATCGAGGGGAGGCTGTCGTTTCGCCTGGATCGGTTGGTGTATGGCGATCAAGAAGCAGGTCTCAACCAACGGCGGCGAGAGATCCGTCTGCACGAAGAGAAGCGTAAGCGCGACGCGCTTGTTTTGCTCAGCACCTGGCTCGACGCGCGGCGCCGCCGCGCCCATCCCGACCTCGCTCCAGAGCAGCTCTTCAAGCTGCTCCGTGAGGAGCAAGAGGCGCTGTTGTCACTCTACATCATGAGCGACGGTTGGTTCGAAGGCGAAGCGACCCTACAACGCCTGGGATACATGGAGCTGCTCGGAGCGGTCGAGGGAACCACCACGGAAGACTTGCTGGAAGCCGACAACTTGGCCGAGCCTGACTCAGCCACGACGGCGCCGCCGGGCGCCAAGGACGCTGAGGCCAACCAGCCCAACGATCCAGGGGACCGCTGAAGCGGACGTGGGCACAGCGCGAGACACGGAGCAGCCGGCACCGGATCCGGCTTCATCATCGCCGCTGGGACCTGGCCCCTCCGAGCCTGTCCCTCCCGTCGCCACGCTCCCGCCCGCGCTGGCGAGCTGGCCTCCTGAACCAGTGCTTGCGCTGCCACCGCTTGCGCCACCGGTCGACGAGGTGCCACCGCTGCCTTGACCGCCTGTGGCGGTCGTGAGCCCGCCGCCCGCGCCTTCGGTGGGTTCTGTGGTGGTGTCAGGTGCACCGCCGGTGCCATCTCCGTCGCCATCACCGCTCACCTCACCTTCAATCACCAGGTCAGCGCAAACGAAGTAACTTTCGTCGGAATCGTCCATGAACTGGATCAACTGCAGGGTGCAGTTGTCGCAGGTCTCATTGGGTAGGGTGACTTCCACTGAATACGTGCCACCGGATTGATCCTGGATGCCGTCTTTCAACACCGGGAGCACGGGCGGATCTTGAATGTCGGCTGTCCCCGTGGGCGTGACGAAGTCGTCCTGGCCATCCATGTCGAGGGAGATGCGATAAAACCCTGGGTGATCGATGGTTTCCTCCCACGACACGGTGATGGTCTCGCCGGGGGCGAAGGTGTTGATCTTGGCCGGATCGGTCGAGCGGGGATCGTTTTGACCACTTCCGCACGGGCCCTCTTTGATGGGGTCGTTGAATGGCGTTGCGGCCCACACATTGCGCGCCACCGGTTGGTCCATACGAATGTGCGCAGCTGCCTGCTGCGACCAGAGCGCGGGCACAACACCCAAAACTAGGGTGACCAGGGGGGACACAGGAAAGCGGATTTTTTTGGTGCTTGAGGGGAAGGGGCGCGCCATGAATATTTTTATTTCTCCGCCGGAGCAGTCGAGCGGCGAGCATAGCCTGGGCCACGTATTTGACATCAGTGAGTGTCATTCGGTCAGGAATTCACTTTCAAGGTGCGGGCGGAACGAATCTGTACATTCACGCGGCAGGTTTCCAACTCGAGCGAATGGAGCGACCTGCATGGCGTCGCAAGCGCGGGTGAGAAGCTCCTCCCCGGATCGGCGGAAAAAGGTATCTCGCTCGGCTGGGCACGTCGTACTAGCCTCGCGCGCATGGTTACACACGTGGTGCTGTTCAAGTTTGATCGCATGGACGATGCTCAACAGGCAGTGCAACGCCTGCTCTCCATGCGCGGGCGAGTGCCCTCGATGCTTGAGGTGGAAGCGGGGATCGATTTCACGCGCAGTGCTCGTTCCTTTGAGGTGGGTCTGGTGACACGACACAACACCCGCGCCGATTTGGAGGCCTATCAGGTCGATCCGGTCCATCAAGAAGTGGCTCAGTTCATCCGCGCTCACAGTTCTGGCGCCGCAGCGGTCGATTTTGAATCCTGACTGTTGAACAAGTGGCAACTACTTTGCGTTTGTGTTGCTATTTATGCAACCTGCGGCTTTTTGCTGAAATCGTCGCGCTCTTGCCATGACCGGACGACTGCACAATTGCACCCGTCGCTCGGGGCGGCTAAAGGTCTCGCGCCATGTCGGCTGAATTACGCGAACGACTCAAAGACCTTCAACGGCGTGTAGATGCGCTAAGGGGGTCTCTTTGACGTCCCTCAACTCAAACGCCAAGTAGCAGAACTGGACCAACTCTCGACTGAACCCGGGTTTTGGGACAAGCAAGAAAAAGCTCAGTCTTTGATGCGACAACGATCCCTGGCCCAGGACAAGATTGAAATGATCGAGGGCCTGAGCGGTCGGGTGAGCGATGCCATCGACTATTTGGAAATGGCTATGGCCGAAGGTGACAGCAGCATCGCCGAGGACATTGAGCGCCAATTTGTCGGGCTCGAAACCGAGATCAAGCAGCGCGAGCTCACGCGCATGTTGAGCGGTCCGGTGGATCACGCCAATGCCATCATCAGCATTCATCCCGGCAGCGGCGGTACAGAGGCCAAAGACTGGGGAGAAATGCTGCTGCGCATGTACTTGCGTTGGGCAGAGCGGCGCGGTTTCAAAACCGAGATCATCGACTACGAACCGGGTGACGAAGCGGGCATCGCAGGCGCGTCGGTGCTCGTCACTGGCACCAATGCCTACGGATTCTTGCGCGCTGAGATGGGCGTGCACCGCTTGGTGCGCATCAGCCCGTTTGACTCCAACGCGCGGCGCCACACCAGCTTCACCGCGGTCGAGGTGACCCCGGACATCGACGAGGAGATCCAGATCGAGGTCAAGGACTCGGACTTGGAGGTGACCACCATGCGCGCTGGCGGCAAAGGGGGCCAGAACGTCAACAAGGTGGAGACCGCGGTGCGCATGCGCCACTTACCCTCCGGCATCATGGTCGTGTGTCGCGCCGAGCGCAGCCAGCTCCAAAACCGTCAGATGGCGCTCAAGATGCTCAAAGCCAAGTTGTACGAGCTCGAGCAGAGCAAGCGCACGGCTGCTCAAGCTGCCTATGAGTCAGAGAAAGGCGACATCACTTGGGGTAGCCAGATCCGCTCGTACGTGCTGCAGCCTTATCAGCTGGTGAAGGACTTGCGCACCGAATTCGAGCGCAGTGATGTACAGAACATTCTGGATGGCGACATTGATTCGTACATCGAGGCCTACCTCATGAAAAACGCCGACGCCGGGAAAGAACCACCGGCGGGGGCCATCGTTCGCTAACCATGAGAGATCGGACTAACCCTGTGGGGAAGTTTGTCGGAGTGTTGTTTTGAGTCACGAACATTCAAGTGAAAATCCGGGGCCCGGTCCGCAAGAGGAGAGCGGTGAAGATGCGCTCATCCAAGCACGTCGCGACAAGGCGCAGCGCTTGCGCGCCCGCGGTGAGAACCCGTTCGACAATCGTGTTCCTGACGATCAGCGCACCTTCATTGGGGATGTGCGGGGGCATGTCGCGGCAGCGCAAAATGCCGATGGAACGTACGATGAAGCGCGGGTGACTGAGCTGGCCCAGGGCCGACAGTACGTGGTGTTTGGTCGGCTCACGGCGCGGCGCGGCTTTGGGAAAGCCAGCTTTTTGAAGCTGCGAGACGCATCCAGCGAGATCCAGTTGTTTGCCAAGAAGGATGTGCTTGGCCAGCAGTTCGAGGTGCTCCGGGACCTGGACGTCGCCGATCACATCGAGGCGCACGGCACATTGATGGTCACCAAGACCGGCGAGTTGAGCCTGCAGCTCTCTCAACTGCGCTTGCTGACCAAGGCGTTTCGGCCACCGGCGGACAAGTGGCACGGCTTGACCGATGTGGACATTCGCTACCGCCGCCGTTACGCCGATATGGTGGCCAACCCCGATGTGGCGCAGCTGATCGCGGCGCGCGGCCTCATTTTACGTGGGATCCGTCAGTACCTCGATCAACGCGCCTTCGTCGAAGTCGAGACTCCGTCGCTTCATCCGCTGATCGGCGGGGCCGCGGCTCGTCCGTTTTCGACGCACCACAACGCATTGGATATGCCGTTGTTCTTGCGCATCGCCCCTGAGCTTTATCTCAAACGCCTATTGGTGGGCGGTCTCGAGCGCGTGTACGAAATTGCCCGGTGCTATCGCAATGAGGGCATAAGTACTCGGCACAACCCCGAGTTCACTATGGTTGAGCTGTATTGGGCGTTTGCCAATTATCAAACGCTCATGACCATGACTCAGGAACTTATGGTGCATGTGGATCAAGTGCTCCAAGAGGGCATGGCTGCGCGTCATCAACTGGCCCTGTACGAGCAGTGGAAGGCAGCGCGCACGTTCACCTTGGACGAGCCGTTTGCTCGCGTGACCATGACGCAGGCCATCAGCCACGCTCTCGGTCGCGCTGAACTGCCCGAGCTCGTTACGCAAAGCTACGAGGTGCTGGCCGTGTCTGGGGACAAGACACCCGCCGAGCGAAGGGCAACTGGCGATGAACTGGTGCGCGGCTGGGCCAAGCTCAGTGACCGTGCGCGCGCCATCGATTGGGGCAACCTACGTCGGGCCCTGGGGGGCTGCGCTACGGACGGGGACCGCACATTTGTGGCCTACGAGTATCTGGCTGAGCCGTTCTTGGCTGTGGATTATTTGAGTCGCGATGGCTCAAAGAATGTCCCCGTCTTCATCATGGATCACCCGGCCGAAGTGTCGCCGCTGGCCCGACGCAAGGACAGCGACCCATCGCTCGTCGATCGGTTTGAGCTGTTCGTGGATGGTCGTGAGATTTGCAACGCATTCAGTGAGCTCAATGATCCGGATGATCAGGCGGCGCGATTCAACGATCAGGTCGCGCGCAAGAGTCGCGGTCAGGACGAGACCATGGATTTCGACGAGGACTACATTCGTGCTCTGGAATACGGCATGCCGCCAGCTGCGGGATTTGGCATGGGTATCGACCGTTTCATGATGATGCTCACAGGAGCACAGTCTATCCGAGACGTCATCGCGTTTCCTTTGCTGCGACCGGAGACCAAATGAGCTTAGCTGTCCATTTGAGCCACATTGCGCGCGACCTTCACTGACATGCCCTACCGTCTCCACGCACTCATCGAATCGGGTCTCGAAAAGGCCGCGCAGCTGCCCATGTCTGGTCAATTGGGCGCCGGGTGCGTGACTGTTTTGGGTTTGGCCGCGTGTTACTTTCTGTTGCCCTTCCTGTTGCGCAAGCGAGGCCGCGCGGCCGCCATCACCTTCACAGCCCAAGTTGGGCTGTACACGGCCATCCTCACCTGGGACGCCATTCACGTTCCGGAGCCGCGCTCTGGGGTGTTTGTGCTCGCTCATCAGCTTGTACGGGCAGCCGCGGCGCTCAATTTGACGCTGTTCGTGGTGTGCTTGCTCGCCATGGTGATGCCCTGGGCGCTCAACAGTTTCGAGCGCGGCGACTTCGTCTCCTTCGTGGCAGCGCGACACGTGCGCGCCAAAAAGAGCGGTTTTTTGACGGTCATCTCCCTGCTCTCCATCTTGGGCGTGGCCATTAGTTCATTTGCGCTGTGTGCTGTCATCAGCATCATGGGCGGGTTTGGCGTCGACCTCAAAACCAAGATCCTCAACAACAACGCCAACGTCCGCATCGAGTATCCCGATGCTGGAGGCTTTGAATATTGGCGCGAGATCTTGGACAGCGCCCGGCTTGCACCGGGGGTCGCCGCGGCCACCCCCATTGCTGGTGGTGAAGTGATGGCGTCGAGTTCTACCACCACTGCGGGTGTGCTGCTGCGCGGTATCGACACCTCTTCGTTTGGTGCAGTGGTCGACGTGCCTCGCAACATGGAGGTGGGCAGCTTCGACTATCTGGATGATCCGGTGGGACTACGCAATTTGCCCCCTGAGACACCCATTGGGGTGGGACCAGGTGGCGAACTCTACAGAAAAGGCCCCGATCCCGACTACAAAGCAATCACGGACGAGGACGCGCTCCCTTCGGATGTTTACCCCGGGGTCGTGCTGGGGCGCGAGTTGGCGCGCAGTCTGCACGCCTACGTGGGAGATGAGCTGACGTTGGTCTCGCCCATGGGCGACTTGGGGCCGCTTGGTCTGCTGCCGCGCAGTCGAAAGTTTCGCGTGGCGGGCATCTTTTACACCGGAATGTACGACTACGACGCGACGCACGCCTACGTGAAGTTGGAGGCGGCGCAGGAGCTCTTGGATCTCAAGCACTTCATCACGTCTGTGGACATCCGCGCCAAGCCGGGGTTTGAGATCGCCACCATCACCAACGATGTGCGCGGCGCCATCGCACGCCCGGATCTCAAGGTGCGCAATTGGATGGAGATGAACCGCAACTTGTTCAGCGCTCTGAAGCTGGAAAAGATTGCCACCTTCGTGATCCTCTCCATTGCCATCGCGGTGGCGAGCTTTTGCATCATCTGCACCTTGCTGCTCATGGTGACCGAAAAGAGTAAAGAGATTGCCATTCTCAAGGCCATGGGCGCCAGTAATTCCGCCATTTTGCGGCTCTTCATGACCGAAGGCATGTTGATCGGCGGGGTGGGGACCGTGTTTGGTGTGCTCACTGGATACACGTCGATGAAGAGTCTGGAGAGCTTCGGCATTCGCCTAGATCCCGAGGTCTATTACATCGAGCGCCTTCCAGTCACGGTTGAGGCAGGAGACTACCTGCTCATCGCGCTGTGCGCCTTTCTCATCACCACGCTCGCGACGCTCTACCCTGCGCGTGCAGCCAGCAATCTCGCACCCGTGGACGGGATCCGTTACGAATAATTCAGGAGCCGCAAGCAGATGACTTTGGAGACGACAGACAATCAGGAGGCTGCGCTAGCCTCCGTGCCGGCTCAGCCACTTGTAAAAATCACGGGCCTTGCCAAGTCCTTCGTTCACTTGGGCACCACGCTGGATGTGCTACGTGATATCAATTTGGAGATCCAGCAAGGTGAGGTCTTGTCCATTGTGGGACCGTCGGGTGCAGGCAAGAGCACGCTCTTGCACTGCATTGGCACGCTGGACTTGCCCACGCGCGGCAGCATCATCATGGCGGGTGAAGAACTCACTCAGATGAGCAGCTCGCGGCTGGCTTCGGTGCGCAACCGCGAGATCGGATTCGTCTTTCAGTTTCACCACCTCCTGCCGGAATTTGACGCCATCGAGAACGTGATGCTGCCCGGCTTGATCCAAGGCAAAAAGCGCAAGCAGCTGGAGAAGCGTGCACAGAAACTGTTGGAAGAGGTGGGCGTGGGGCACCGCGCGACCCATCGCCCCGGCGAGATGAGCGGCGGCGAGCAGCAACGCGTCGCGGTGGCGCGCGCCCTGCTCCTGGAGCCCAAGCTGCTGCTCGCCGATGAACCAACAGGAAACCTCGACTCCAATACCAGCGAGGCCGTCCACGATTTGTTCTTCTCCATCAATCGCGAGCACAACACCACCATCGTGGTGGTCACGCACAACCCCGGTTTTGCCGAGAGCATGCCGCGCGTGGTGCGCATGAAAGATGGCACGGTGGAGCGCGATGATGTGGGCAGTCGTGCCACCCCCAAACAGGGCATGACCGGCGCCACGTCCTGTTGAGCTTGTCATAAAACCTGACCTGTCGGGCCAAGGCTAGGGCTACGTAATCGACCGGTTACGCGAAGTTTTTCGCGTGCTTGCGCCAGTTTGTCAGGTGCGCCGCGCCGCAGATGGGGTAGAGATGAGTGGCTCCGCGCGTAGGAGCACGGACGGGGACCGCCGCGCTTGACAGGCCCTGACCGCAGAAAGGATGCTTAGTCCACCATGTTCCGACCCATCACCTACGGCCTTTTCTTTGTCGCCAGCTGCTTTTTCTACCCTGCTTGTGAGGTGTCGGTGGGAGACGGGGACGGTGATGGAGATACCGACGGGGGCGCGAATAACTCTGGGGACGGTGATGTTGGAGGCGAGGGCGGGCTGCACCAGGGCAGCGGCGGAAGTGGTGACGGGGGCTCTCAAACAGGCAGCGGTGGTGAGGCTGATGAGTTTGTTCCCAGCGCGTTCGTTCCCCCCGAGGGAATGCCCGTGGCGCTCCCTGAAGTGGTGCGCATGGGCGGCTATGCCGCCGATTCTTCCGAACTGCGCACGCGCGATGCCTTCCGCGCCACGTACGGCGCGCTCAACACCAAGTTGACCGAGGAGTGCGACTGGGGCCAGGATGGCTACGACTACCACGTCGATTCCTTCCAGTACGCAGGGCTATGCAGCGCGGCGTGCATGGCAGAACACCTAGACTGTGACGCGGATGCAGAGACGCAGGTGTGCGACTATTTGGATTCGTCCAACGCTTCGGAGGAGCTGGCTAGCTGCTTAGTTTACTGTGAAACGTTCGTCTGCGACGACGGTTCCTCGGACACGGCTGGCCGCTGCGATCAGACTATCGATTGCGACGACGCTTCAGATGAGAAAGACTGCGGAGATTTGGGATTTTTGTGCGCCGACGGTACGCAATCGGTCTCCGGCTTTGTGCTGTGTGATGGCGAAGATGATTGCGACGATGGCTCGGATGAAGAGGACTGCGGGCCCAACGGCTTTGTGTGTACCGACGGCAGTCGCATCCAGGCTGCGTATCAATGCGACGGCACAGAGGACTGCCCGCTTGGCGAGGATGAAGACGATTGCGGGGGGCTATCTTTCGAGTGTGGCGGGGGCAATGTCATTGCCTGGTATCTAACCTGTGATCGCGAGAGCCAATGTTCTGACGGTAGCGACGAAGAGGCGGGCTGCGTACAGCTGGCAGAGGATCGTTGCCCCTAAAGGCTGCCCGTCCCGCGAGGATGCGCGTCACGTGCGAGTCATGCTTGGTTGACGAGCAAGCTCTGAATGGCCTCGGGCAATAGGCCCGAGGCGTCGGCTGCCGCGATGAGCTCGGCGTTGGACGACAGCTGGGTCAAGAAGGTCGTCACATAGGGACTACCCACGAGCCCGTTCACGCGCCGCAGCAAGAGCCGTATCCCGTCGGCGAGGGCAGCACGGGCCAGATCTTCGTTTCCTAGGTCGAGCTGTGCTTTGTGCAACGTGAGAAAAATAGGCCCCTCATTGAGCAAACTGTGAGCGCCCTGCGACAACAGGGTCGCGCCTTCCCCAGCAATTTGTGCGGCGCGCTGGCTATTGCCGCATACACGTTCGGCTTCCGCCCACATGCCCAGCGCGACCGGCAGCACGTCACGGTTGCCCGTGGCCTTATAGCTGTCCGCACTCTTGTTCAGGAGAATGAGCGCCCGGCGGCGATTGCCTTCGCTCGTGGAGCGCAGGAGCTCCACGCCGCGGTAGAACAACATGCCCAGGTTGGAGCGATCGGGTGCGGCCCAATACCCCGTGGCCGCTGCGTCCGCTTCGGCGCGGGTCTCGCCCAAGAACGTGTCCAGTCGGCGGTCGCTGCCGTACATCGCCGCCCACCCCAAAAGGTTCATTTGGGCGTGTCGGGTGGCGGCGGGGCTGGCGATGTTTTCGGCCAGGATGAGTCCCCTCTCGAGTGCCTCCCGTGCCTCTTTGCGCGCCCCGACGGTAGAGAGAGCAAAGCCCAGGTTGGTGGTCAACATCGCCTCTCGCTCTTTGAGTCCTGCGTCGCGTGCCGCGGTGACCGCGCTCTTGCGTGCATCCAAAGATGACGAGACCGCGCCGCGCGTCTGACGGATGATGGCGAGCGTCTGATAGGCGTCAACGCGTGTGCCGAGCGAACGATGCACATTGAGGGCGAGGAGAGTTTCGACTTCTCGCTCTGCTTCGTCGAAATTGCCAAGAAACGCAAAGCGTGTGGCGAGCGTCGCGCTGCAGCGGGCTACTTCATCGATCAGACCCAGGCGCTGCGCGTTATCGCGGGCCGTGCTCAGGCGCTGCACCAAATCGGTGCCCGTGCCGCGCGCATCGTCGTAGCGGGCGCGTGCGCCCTGGCTGCGTACCTGACTTGCGGCGTCGAACGCCGCGGCCTCCATGGCCGTGATCGCGGATTCACGGTCCGCGGCGCGCGGATCGAGTCGACTGTACGCCCCGTCCAGCAAGCTGGCTCGCCGGAATTGCTCTTCGGGATTCTGCGCAAAATCCAGGGCCCGCTCGGCCATGGTCACGCCGTCTTGCAGCGCGTTGGCAGCCAGTGCGCGCACCGCCGCCGTTTCCCAATATTGAGCGGAAAGTTCACGTTCGTGGCCCAGATCGAGGTGGCCCGCCACCAAGGCCGCGTCTTCACCCATTGCAGCCAGCCAGCGTCCCGCCTGGGCGTGCAGTTCCACACGCAGTTCGGGGCCAAGCGATTGGTAGGCGACGTCGCGCACCAAAGCATGCTTGAACGCGTACTCCTTGGCATCTTTGAATCGACTCGTGCTTTGCTCGATGAGCAACTCCGACGCCACCAGGGTCTTGAGGACGTCGCGTGCGTCGCTTCCGAATAGCGCATCGAGCGCCAGGTCCCAGCAGGAGAGTCCAAGCACGCTGAGATGAGAAAGAGCCTGGCGCGACACCGGGTCCAGGGCATCCAGGCTGGCCTCGATGGCAGCTTCAATCGTAGGTGCATTGGAGCCCTTTCCGGATGCGGCCAGGCGCGCGAGTTCTTCAGCGAACAGGGGTGACCCACCGGCGCGTAAGGATAAACTCTCGATGTCCACGGTGGGGGCCTGCGCACCCAGCACCGACTCGGCGATCATGCGCACAGAATGATTGGAAATAGGGCGCAAATCGATGCGTAGGTGGTCACGCTGCTTGTAGCGTTCGCCCTCGGTTTCCCAAAACGCCGGTCGAACGCAGCTGATGATGAACAGCGTGTGCCGGCTGGATCGTCCGAGCAAGTGATCGATCCAAACCACGGACTCCGGATCTGCCCATTGCAAATCTTCGGTGACAAGCACGACTGGCTCGTTGGACAGCACGCGAGTGACCAATTCAGTCATGGTGAGCCACAGCGCGTCGCGAGCGGCGACGGGGTCCACCTTTTCTGGAAAGGTACGCCCGCTGAGTAGACCCGACAGCAAGGCGCGGTTCTCCTCGGTGAGATCGTTCATGGTATCGGGCCCCAGGCGGTCCACGATGGCGTCCTGGATCTCTTCGGGAGCGGCGGATTGCGGCAACTCGAGCAGGCGACGAAGAATGTCGGCGGCAGCACCCAAGGTTTGTCGCCGCGCGTAGGCGCCGCTCTTGTGAACGATCACACGGGGCGCTTCGGCACGACTCGAGATACGGGCGATGCATTCACGTTGTAGGCGGCTCTTGCCGATGCCGGGTGGGCCACTCAAGCTCACGATCATGGGGTGGTGGTCCGTCTCAGCACGCTCGTAAGCGCTGAGCACCTGGGCCAATTCCGCGTCGCGTCCCACGAAGGGCGCGCCGCCGCGCTGCAGCGCGAAACCGTCCAAGCGATCACCCACGATCGCGGAACCATCGGTGCGCATCTTGAATTCGAAAGCGCCGCGCCCAAGCTCCGTGGTGGTCGCGTCCGAGAGGATCTGGCCGATCGTGGCCTCGCGCGCCAAATTGGCGGCCCTGTCCACCACTTCACCTACGGGGCGCACGCCGCCTCCGTAAGCTTCACCCAATCGAGCTCGACCACTGGCGATACCCACTGACGCACCACTGGCGGCAAGGATCTGACCCAAGTTGAGCGCTGCGTTGGCTTCGCCGCCCGTGGCGTGTTCGACGCCCAGATGCGCCACTACCGCCCGGTCCCCCAACTGCACCGCTTCTGCGCCACGTCCGGACACCTCATCGCGAGCGGCCTTCATGGCAGCCTCCGAGAGGTTCATGGCGACGACTGTGGTGACCAAGCGTGTGGCGCCCACGCCCAACCGACTGGAGACCTCCGCGGGGCGATTGCTTTCAGGTGTCTCATGTAGACACTTGCAAAAGAGCGCTTCAGCCTCCATCGCGGTGGCTGGTCGACGTGACGGATCAGTTTGCAGGAGCTGATCGATCAGGTCATCGACGCGTGAAGAAACGTCAGCGCGAAAGCTACTGACGCGCGGCGCTGGCGTGGTGGCCAAGCGCGCCAGCGTCGCGAGCGGGTTGGCCCCTTGATGGGGAGGACGACCCACGAGCAGTTCGAAGAGCGTGGCGCCGAGCGAGTAGAGATCCGAGCGATGGTCCAACGTATCGCCGCCCCGGGCCTGCTCAGGCGACATGTACGCCGGGGTTCCCCTAGGTCGGTTGCGAGGCCCCAGCGCCGCAATCCCAAAATCGATGAGGACGGGCTCAACCACGAGTTGTGGCAGGATGTCGCTGTCAGGGGTGCGCGCCTGCATCAAGATGTTTGCTGGCTTGATGTCTTGATGCACGACACCACAATCATGAACAGCCGAGAGTGCTCTACACAACAGCACCCCAAGACCCATGATTTCACGGATGCTGAACGGGGTGACTTGGTGATGGCGATGCAGCTCCAATCCCTCGATCCACTCCGTCGCCAAATAAGCGCTGTGCCCATCGTGGAGCCAGCCTACGTCCACCGCGCTGACCACGCCCGGATGATTGATGTACCCAAGCACCTGAAATTCACTTTGCGCTAGAGCCAGGGACGGTCTTTCCTCCAGCACGAGCTGCTCTTCATTTTCATCGCGATGATGGAATAGCTTCAGTGCGACAGCCTGGTGATCTCGAAGATTGGTCGCCTTGTAGACGATCCCGCTCGCACCTTCCCCGACGCTGTGTTCAATGACGAAACGCTCGTCGAGTGCACCTTGCAGAACGCCGCGTGTATTCACCTGTCTCGACCATAGACCTTGGAGCGCGTGGGGAAAAGTCCAGAAAGGACCCGCGCTGAGTCAGTGGCGGCGTGAACGAGGAGGCAAACGCGCGCGACTGCGCCGGGGCACGATGGGGTCAAAGGGGGCGCTGGGCAGCGCGTCCTTCACGTTTGTGCCGAGCATTCCTAACACCTCATGCAGTTCGCTCAAGGTGACTCGATCGCCTTCACAACGACCAGAGAGCGCGGCGACTAGTCCGCGCAGCTCTTCCTCATTGCCGAAAAAATCCCGTTCAATCAGTTCCAGCAGCGCAGCCCGTTCGATGCCGAAGGGCGCGCCCCGACGTTCAATTCCCTGTTCGCTCAGCTCGTTGATGATCAACGCTTGGAGGTCCTCCGAACGCTCGGCAAGGGTCGGAATGCGTACCGACGGGCCCTTGAGCTCGCGTTCAAGCAAGGGAGAGAGAGCGGCGAAATTGCTCGAGCAGCTGATCAAGAGGCGAGGCCTGAGTGAATTCAAAGCTACGCCGAGTGATTCTTGTGCGCTGGCGTCGACGACCCCAGGATGCAGCAAAACGAGAGTGCCTGTGTGAGCGCGATACAAGGGTGACGCTTCAGATTTGAGGAAGGCCAGGTCCAAAACTTGTTGGTCGAGGCGCCGCAGGTCAAAAACAATCAGGGGCAGGGGGTCAGAAAATCGCGCGAGGTGAACATGCGCGGCCCACGGAACGGGGTCCACCCCCACCTGTGTTTGAAGCTGAATGGTGTTGGACTCGGCGTGGGATTCCAGTTCGATCATCGTCACTTGCGCGGCTGGGCTATGCGCAGTGCGACGCAGGATCTCCACCTTGCGTTGGGTTTCTAGTCGGTCGTGGCGCACGCTCTGTCGCAATTGGTCGGACAGGTCGATGACCTGCTGTTGCGCGGCTTGTGCGCTCTGTTGATGTGACAGCTCACGCGCACGGGAGCGCTTGAGCGCGGAGGTCACGCTCATCAAGCCAGCGAGTCGCCGGCAGAGTTTGCTGAGAAGCAGGGCTTCTTCCATGCTGAGAGGGGACCGCCTTTTTCCGCGCGGCAAGAGCAATAGCCCGACGGACGCACCCTCGCTTGAAAGTACGCTGGCGGTCTTGGCTTGCTGCGCCTCAAACCACTGCAGGAGCGGACGCACGAAAGGCGTGCGTACCTGGGCCAAGGCGAGCGTTTCTGCACGCAGCGTTCCCAGTGGTTCTTGTGCCGCGGCCTCCGCGATGCCCTGCGGAAATTCCACGCTGCGCTCGTCCAGGTAGCCCGCGATGTCGACCGACAACAGGCCCGGCGGATCTAGACGAAAGATCTCGGGACGATGACCGCTCGCTGGTTCAGCCGCGCGCAAATGCAAAAGGGCGTCGCGCAGCGCTACATCGGGTTCAGGATGGAGCGATGCTTCGAGTGAATGCTCCATGGCGTCGCGCCAGCGCGAGCCGTCGGGCAACAGCGGCTGGGTCAGTCGGCGCGTGAACACCCCCAAGAGCACCCCAAAACTCGTGGCGAGCACCGTGAGCGGGGCACTCTGCAGGTACCCGCGGCTTGTGGCCCACAACAAGACCAAGCAGGTGGGGGTCCCGATGGTGAGGGCTGCAAGTACCCCGCGCACCGAGCGGGTTACGCGGCTAGGGTCCGGATACGCC
>JACZCW010170328.1_pt1 | contig 26049 bp, 18 predicted proteins | sample 8641861 | NCBI WGS metagenome assembly JACZCW01 (sample SAMN15324607, study PRJNA640507) | soil metagenome | isolation source: intercropping sugarcane | place: China: Luxin town, Laibin City, Guangxi Province | collected 2019-07-25 | depth 10cm m | reverse complement strand
TATCTCGGTTTCACGGTAGAGGCGCGACCAGAGCCGGACCATCCCGGCGAGCGGGAGCGTTGGATTGTTGCAGAGCTGGCTCCCCATGTGCGCGAACTGGCCCTGGGCGACGATGTGCTGGAGCTGGATGGGCACCCCCTGGCGAGCTTGGCCGAGGTCCGCGCACGCGCAGCAGCCGTGCCTCCCGGGTCGCACTGCTCAGTCTTGGTGCGTCGCGGCGCACACACTGTCTTGACTGAGTTGCTCGCCCAGCCCATGCCACTTGAAACCTTGGAGCACGGCGAGGTGAAGCTGGGGGAGGTGCCCTGGCCGTGGGCGGGACAAGTGCAGCGCTTGCGCGCCATCTGGACGTACCCAGTGCATACGGCCCCAACGCACGCGGTTTGGCTGCTGCCTAGCGCGGCCTGGATCAGCCAGGAATCTCCGCTGGACCCCAACGATCCGACGCTCAAGCTCGTCGATGCAATGACGAGCGCTGGGTTGGTCACGTTGCGCGTCGAGCGATCGAGCTTGGGAGACAGTGAAGGACCCGCTGTCAACGACTTGGACTTTGCCGCCGAACTCTCCATGGGAAGGGCTGTGCGCAGGTATTTTCTCGAGCACACTCCCGGGCTCAAACGCGGCATTTTTGGCCGCAGCATGGGCGGCATGCTCGCACCACTTTTGGGGTATGGACCTGAGTTGGACAAGATCGCGGTGTGGGGCACCTCGAGCTTGAACTGGCACGAGGCTAGTTTGGAGAGCTTCGAGCATCAACGTCGCTTGCGGGGACAATCCGGCGCGGCCTTGGAGAAAGCCAAGGCGTTGCACGAGCGACTTCAACGTCTCGTCTACATTGAGGGATTGAGCCCAAGGCAAGCGCGCACCGATCATCCAGAGTTGGCGAATGTAGCGCTCACTGAGTTTGGTGATGAACGAGTCTACGATCGGGTGTGGACGTTTTTTTCCCAACTCCAGACTCACGACGTGGCCCGTGCCTGGGCACAAATCAGCGCCCAAGTGCTCGCGATCCATGCCGAATACGACATCATCGTACCACAGATCGCCCTGCGCCGGCTTGCAGCGATCCCGCGCTCCAAGTCCCAGTTTTCTTCATTCGCCCGGGTGGACCACTTCTTTCATGAACGATCGAGCATAGCGGAAGCTGTGGAAAAACCATGGGGCGGAGTATTCAGCGCAGCAGCCGCACAGCTTGTCACAGACTTCTTTCTACGTGAGGTTTGAGCGTTTTGATCCTCATACGCGCGCTTGGACCATGTCCGGAAACGGTCCGCCGTAAATCGCGATCTCACCGCCATAATTCGTGTCCTCGCCCCCCGAGCCGTCAACATCGACGCCGCCCGTCCCTGTCTCCTGGCCACCCGCTGACGAACTCACGCCGCCACTGGCCACGGCCCCATCCCCGCCGCTCGCCCGCGCGCCTCCGCTGGCCATATTTGGTCGGTCAGGTTCATCCACCTTGCCACAGGCCACGGCCGTGCCCAGAGCCGCCGTCGCCATCGCGCTGCGCGCCGCGAACACTTTGGCTCGCGACCAGTGCGCCGACCCCACGGGCCGATCGTGCTCAAAGGCGGAGCCGCTGCAAAACGGGCAATTTGTGTCCTCGGTCTTTACGTAGCGCTCACAATTTAGACATATTTTCATCGCTCTCTCCTTCTCTCCATCCACTACTCAATCGCTTCAACCTCAATACTCCACAACCCGCGATCAAACGCCTCACCAGGCGGGGGCTGGACACGAGTCATGGTCTCTTTCAATCCGCGCGCCTCAAAATCCAACACGCGATGATGACAATAGGGATTGTTGCCAGGTCGACCGAGAAACGCGCTGGCAGTCCAACTGCAGCCAGCTTTGCACTGCTCCGCGTAGTAACAAGTCCGACAGTAGCCCCACAGATCATCGACCGTACGTTGACTAAAGTAGCGCAGACGATCGCTGCGCTCCCAAATCGCACGTAGAGGGTACTCGCGCACGTTGCCCCCCACCCAATCACGCGTGAACAAGGACGGACATCCCTTGATGTCACCGTTGGCCTCAATGCCGATGACCGAGCGACCGGCTCCGCACGAGCTGGCCGCAGCGGGGCGCAATTGGCCCCTCAAGCGGCGCTCGCTTGGCCCAAAATAACCAATGTTGTTGCCCGGCAAAATGCGCAAGCCTACAGCTTGTCCCTTCTGGTGCAGCGCGGTGATGCGCGGCATCAACGTCAACAGATCATGCGGCTGCAGGATGAGGTCGGGCGTGTCCGCGGCGCGGCCCATGGGCACGGTAAGGAATACCTGCCAGCCATGGCAACCTTGCTCCACCGCTAGATCGAACAGCTGTTCCAGTTGATGCTGGTTCTGACGGTTGACATGGCTGTTCATGGCCACACTCAACCCCGCCGAGCGAAGAGCTTGGTAGGCGCGCAGCACCTGAGCGTACGCTCCGTGCGACGCGCGCAAGGCATCGTGCGTATCGCCTAGGCCATCGACCGAGAGCGACACACTGTGCAGGCCGGCCGCCGCTGCCTGTTCGGCCAGCGCTTGGTCGATACCTCGACCACCGCTGGTCATTGTACAAACCATGCCCCGTCCAACAATCGCGGCCACGACCTCCAGCCAACCCGGATAGAGGTACGCCTCACCTCCAATCAGCGTCACCTCGAGGATCCCCAGATCCGAAAGCTCCGCCACCAGCCGCAGCGCTTCATCCAATGACAGCTCATCGGGGCGCGCGCGACCCGCCCGTGATCCACAGTGTTTACACGCTAGATCGCAGCGAAGCGTCAGCTCCCATACCGCGTAGGCAGGCGGACGCCTCGCCTCGTTCGTGGCGAGCTCAGGTCCAAGCGCAACCCCACCCGCCCGCGAAGCTGTCGATTCGAGAAGGGGAAGACGTCGCGTCATCCCTCAACTTTAGCAACAACCGTACCAGGCCGCCCTAGCCCGACAGAGCCAGGGCAAAAGCCAACCTAATACAAGCGTCCGCTCCGCGCACTCGCATCAAGTTCGGCACCGAAGAGCGATTGAAGCTTCTTGATCTCAGTGACCGTGTTCGCGCGTCACGCCAGGATAACCCTCTTCTCCGCGCTCGATACGTGGGTTTTCCGTGAGGTGCTCACCGGCGCGACCGGGAATGGACAGCAACAGGTCCTTTTCGTAGATGAATTGATCGCGCGAATCATACGGCGAGGGGTGAATGCCGGTATCCATGCGAATGGCATCGCAGGGGCAAGCTTCGACACAGAAGCCGCAGAAGATGCAACGCAGTTCGTCGATGACGAAACGTTTGGGGTAGCGCTCGTAGCCTTCGCGCTTCTTGTCGCCTGCGTAGTCACCCGCCTCAATGTGGATGCACTGAGCGGGGCACGCAGTGGAGCAGCACAAGCAGGCCACGCAACGCGGCGATCCATCCGGACGTTGCGTCAAACGATGTACACCGCGAAAGCGCTCCGGATAGGGACGCTTCTGCTCGGGATAGCTCAAGGTATTGATGCCGTCGGAAATGGACTCGAGGACGGGATCGTTGCGCGTCCCCAAGACCATGTCCTTGGTATTGCGGAGAGCGTAACCGATAGTTTTACCCAAACCTTTGATGATCTCGGGCAGGTAACCTTGCACCGCTGCATTGCGCGACGGACCGGCCACCACGCGGCCCTTGACCTGGTTGGGGCCAAGCGCTGCGCTGTATTCAACTTCGCGTTCAGAATGAGTCGATTCGGACATTTATGCTTCCATCCTGGCTTCTCGGGTGCCACCCATCATCTCAGCAAAACGAGCCGCGCTGCTGACCACAAGACGCTGTTTCTTGGTGGGCACGAAGAGAAATACAACCAGGGCAATTGCCATGGCCAAGCCGGACAACGCCAGCAGCACCATCGACCACTGACCGAGCCGTGACATGGTCGCTTGCATTTCCGTCGAGGCCGACTGAACGGCGAGGATGACCGTCGCGGTCACCATGACATTGACGAGCGAAGCGGGGAGCAACTTACGCCAGCCCAGACGCATCAGCTGATCATAACGGAAGCGCGGCAGTGTCCAGCGGATGACCACCTGCAGCACACACAGGGCCAGGATCTTGCCGATGAAGCCAAGCACACCGAGCGCCACCAGAGCCTGCGCGGGCAACTGCGTGGAATAATGAGAAACTCCACCCCAGGCGATGTCGATGCCGTGGGCCGTCACGAAGGGCAGGTGCCAGCCACCAAAGAACAAGGCGGCCATGAGGGTGCTGGAAGAAACGACCGCGATGAACTCCGAGAAGAAGAACATGGCGAACTTCATGCCCGCGTACTCAGTGTAATACCCGGCTACGATTTCACTCTCACCTTCGGGGAGATCGAACGGCACGCGCTTGGTCTCCGCAATGGCCGCGGTCAAGAACAAGAAGAAGGCGAAGGGCTGAACGAAAATACCCCAAGCGTTTTCGGCCTGCCACAGCACCATCTCGTCGATGCGAACCGTGCCGTACACCATGAGCGCGCCCACGACAGTGAGACCCAGCGTCACTTCATAGGACACCATTTGGCTGGCGGCGCGCATACCGCCGAGCAGCGAGAACTTATTGTCGCTCGCCCAGCCTGCTAGCGCGGCACCCACGATGCCCGTGCCGCCCATGGCGAAGAAGTAAAGGATGCCTACGTTGAGGTCCACGGCTTGCAGAGACAAGCGTGCCTCGGCGCAGCGATTGCCCACCGATTCGATGCCGGTGAGCGCCGCGAGATCGGGCAGATTGCCCGCAACCGGCTGAAAGCACATGGTCGGACCAAAAGGAACGACCGCAATCAGCACCAAGGACGGCAACAGCGTGATCCACGGCGCGAGATTGTAGAGCAAGCGGTCGCCATTGGGCGGAACGAAGTCCGCCTTGAACGCCGTCTTCAAGCCGTCGGCGGCCGGATGCAATAGACCGAGCAGAGTGATGCGGACCTCTTTCTCACTCCACCACTGTGCAGCAACGTGAGCTGCACTGGCCGCCATCGCGCCCGCCAGCAGCAACGCCCCACCCCAGAAGCGCCCGTCGATGTAGGCCGCCTGACTTGCGCCCTGCACGTCCATGAACAAGCCGAGCGCGAAGAACGCGATGTGGGTAGCCACGCCGGTCAAGGCAATCGACCGTGGCGAACCAAACCCAACCACGAACTGCTCTACGGCATTTTTGGCGCCGTCGCGCGCGACCGCACGACTGATGGCGGCCAAACTCACCCACAACAAGAAGATACCCGCCTGCAAGAACACCGCGCCAATGGCCGACTTGTCCATCTGCTGCAGGTGCACCAGGAGCGCAATGCCAAGCACAGCTGCTGCCGCCGTCAAGCCGGGGCCCGCCGCAAGACCAATGGCCGCCACCTTCCCTGGCAGCGGAATGGCCGCGCGATTGGGACCGATGCAGTCCTGGATCATGCCGCGCAAGCGCCGCTCGACCCAAGTGAGGATCACGCCCACGTTCAAACCAAACATGCATACGGCAAAGCCCTTGAGCCCGCCGATGAGCGGCACCAAAAACTCGCTGCTCGTAAAAAAGTCACTGTTCATGCTTGAGCTCCCGCATTGACCGAGCTGTTCACGGCGGCCTTCACGTCATTGGCTTTCTTGAAAGGCAGAGCTTTCCCCAGTTGTTCGGCGAGCAGAATGGCCAGCTTCCACGCCGGCTGTGAGCTGCCGCGGGGCGAGATGGCCTTGTCACTCACCTGCGCCACACCGTTGCGATTGACGAACGTACCGCTCGCCTCGGCCCAGCTTGAGGCGGGCAAGACCACCAACGCAGCTTTGGCGATGGGGCCTTCATGCGTCGAGAGCGCGACGAGCTGCGGTACGCGGGCCAAAGCCTGCGCCAGAGCATCCGTTTCGGTTTGTGAACCCAGGGCCAACAGCTGTTGTACAGCGCCGTTCTGGATGTCCGTCGCGAGCGCGTCCGAGTTGCCTACGCGCGCGCCGCTGGCAGCCAAGATAGCGCCAGCTCGATTGGGATTTTTGTCGGCATCGCGCAGGATGTGGTCCCCTTCACCATAGGGACGACCCGTGATGTAGAATTTGCTGATGCCGAGCGCCTTGGCCAACTCAACCACCGCCAAGTTGTCCTCGGTAGAATGTTGGGCACTGAGCAGGAGCGCCGCATCTGCGCCAAACTTTTGCAGTTCATGCGCGGCGCTCGACAGCGCCATGTTGAGCGTGACGGTCTGACCGCGCACGCCAGCTTCCAGAATACGATGCTTGTGAATGCGCTGGTAGTCGAGCATGCCAGCGTCGCACATCCAGTACTTGTTGATGGCTTGGTTTTCGCGCGGACGATGACGAAACACCGTTTGATTGCGAGGATCGAAGTCCGTGTACGAGTTGCAGCCCGAAGCGCAGCCCTGACAGACAGAGGGCACGGTGCGCAAAAACCACACGCGAGCTTTGAAGCGAAAGTCCTTCGCGGTGAGCGCGCCCACCGGACACACGTGCTCCGTCATCAAGGTGTAGGCATGGTCCAGCTTGCGACCCGGGGCCAAAACGATCTCACCTAAATTGCCGCGCTCGCGCTTATCGAGAACTGGATCCCCGACCACTTCCTCACAGAAGCGCACGCAGCGGGTGCAGACGATGCAACGCTCAGCGTCGTAGACGATGGTGGGACCAAAATCGACCGCCTTGGGCATGTGGATGATCTCATCCTTCATGCGCTTGGGTTTGCCGTTATGCTCGAGCCAATAATCCTGCAAGCGGCATTCACCAGCTTGATCGCAGATGGGACAATCAACCGGGTGGTTGAGCAACAGCATCTCTTGCACAGCTGACCGAGCTTCCTTCACGTGCTCGGACGTCTGGCTCTTGATCTCCATACCTTCGGCGACCGGCAGTTGGCACGCCGGTTGAAGCTTGGGCTTCTTGGCGGGCACGTACCCACCCTTCTTCTCGTCGTAACGCAGGACATCCAGCATCATCGCTGGACGACCCGCAGGCGGAGCAACCTCCACCAGACACATGCGGCAGTTGGCGGCTACGCTGAGCCCCGGATGCCAGCAATAGTGCGGAATATCGATGCCGCAGCGGTGGGCCGCCGCGATGACAGTGTCACCAGGCTGAAACTCTACTTGTCGTCCGTCGAGACTAAATGTGGGCATAATGGTCGTCCAAAGAAGCGCTGTTGCTCTCTAACCAATGACTCTCAATTGAAACTATTCAGCGATCGCACTCGCCACCGATCATGTTGAGTGAACCGAAGCACGGGACCACATCGGCCACCATTTGACCGGTGATGACGCGCTCCAAGCCCGCGGTCGACAAGAAGCTGGGCGGACGAATGCGCACCCGGTACGGCGTGCCGCTGCCGTCGCTCACCAGATAGAAGCCCAGCTCGCCGTTGCCACCCTCGGTGTAGGAATACACTTCACCAGCGGGCAGCTTGAGGCCCTCCATCACGATCTTGAAGTGCTGAATGGTCGCCTCAATCGTGCCGTATACTTGCTCTTTTTCTGGCAGCACCACGCGCGGATCATCCACGTTGATGGGGCCTGAATCGGGCAGGCGCGCTACACACTGACGCACGATTTTGGACGACTCCCGGATCTCTTCGATGCGCATCATGAAGCGATCGAGGCAATCGGAGTTCTTCCCGACCGGAATATCAAACTCCACCTCGCTGTACTTCATGTACGGGTGAGCGCGGCGCACGTCGTACGGCACACCGCTGGCGCGCAGACACGGGCCCGTCCAACCGAGCGAAATCGCGTCGGCCTGGCTGATGATGCCCACGCCCTCCAGGCGATCCAGGAAGATGCGGTTGCCATACAGAAGCTTCTGCACCTCGTCGACGATGTGCTCGACTTGATCCACAACAGCCAGCGCGTGCGCCTTGAAGTTATCCGTCGGTGGTTTGGCCATGCCGCCCACGCGACCAAAACTGTGCGTCATGCGCGCGCCGGTCTCTTCTTCCATGAGATCCCAGATCATGTCGCGCCCCTTCACCATCCAGAGGAAGGGCGTAAATGCGCCCAGCTCCATCGCCATGGCGCCGTCACAGGTCAAATGATCGGAGATGCGGGCGAGCTCACCCAGCGCCATGCGGTACCACTGACAGCGGTCGGGCACCTGTATGCCCAGCATTTTCTCACACGCCATGGAAAAGCCGACGTTGTTCAACATCGGCGAGACGTAATTGCAGCGATCCACGTACGGGAACACCTGAGTCCAAGTCCCGCGCTCGCACATCTTCTCAAAGCCGCGGTGCAAGTAACCCACCTGGACGTCCACGCGTCGGATGGACTCCCCGCTCAACTCCATGACGCAGCGCACGGTGCCGTGCATCGCGGGGTGCGCGGGTCCCACGTTGACGAGCATGGGCTCGGTGGGTAGCTCCACTTCCGTTTCGTCGAGTTCTACGTCTAATGGTTCCATAACGGTATCTTGTTGTGTGAACGGTGGGGTGTGCCGAAGCACTCAATCGATGTCTGCTTTTGATGTCGCTGACTAGCCAAGGACCTGGATCGGCTGGGGGTAAGCCGCACCGGCTTTACTCATCATTGCCGGGTGCCGCGTCCCAGTCGTGGGTTTGGCGGCCAAAAGACATGCCTTCATCGCTGCCAAAGGGTGCCAATTTTTCATTGTTATCCACCTCACGAAACGGCACCAAGGGCTGGATCTTGTCGGCTGGATAGTCCTTGCGCAGCGGGAAGCCCTCAAACTCGGGGTAGAGCAAGATGCGACGCAGATCAGGGTGGCCTGAGAATTTGACGCCAAACATGTCGTACGCCTCGCGTTCCATCCAGTTGGCGCTGGCCCAAATGGCCGTCAGGGAGGCAACCACCGCGTCGTCGCCCTCTTCGTCGCCGACGGCCGTCTTGAGGCGCAAGCGATGGCCCTTACTCAGGGAGAGCACGTGGCTGACGATCTCGAATCGGGGCAGGCGATCGGGAAAGTCCACGACGGTCAAATCAACCAGCATGTCGACGTCGGCGCGCGCGTCTTCACGCAAAAATTGGTGCACCGCAAACCAGCTTTCCGCTTTGATGACAGCGGTCTCATCGCCGTGTTGCGCATGAGTGGTGAGCACGGCCGATGCGAAATTGGACTGAACGAGGTTGAGCAGGAGCTGGGACATGGCGCTTGACGGATAAGGTGGTGGGGAGAGACGGACCCCTGATCATCGCGGGTGCGATGAGAGGACTTCCCCGTGGGCTACGGGCGGGCTTTCAACGGAATGTGGGAGGTGGACTCAAGGACGTGGTCCCCGACAGAGGAGGTGTCTCAGAGGACGGCGTCACGACTGCGGCGCAGCTGAACCACGCCCATTTCTTGGTTGGTGGCCGGATCTCGCCGCGGCTTTACGATGCCAGGAGCGCGATCTCCACGCTGGATTTTGTCCTGCAGCAGCATGAGCCCGTCGAGTACACCCTCAGGGCGGGGTGGGCAGCCCGGCACATACACGTCCACCGGGATGATCTTGTCCGCACCAGCCACGCACGCGTAGTTGTCGTAAAAGCCACCCGACGAAGCGCAGGTACCAAACGCCAGCACGTACTTGGGCTCCATCATTTGCTCATAGATGCGCTTGAGCACCGGCGCTTGACGCTGGGTAATGGTGCCGACGACCCACAACAGATCACTCTGTCGCGGCGAAAAGCGTGGAGCTTCTGCGCCAAACCGTGAGTGATCGAAGCGCGGACCAGAGACGCTCATGAACTCCATGCCGCAGCACGCGGTCACAAAAGGACACATAAATAGCGAGTATTTTTGTGCCCAACCTAGGATGTCCTTGAGGCGAGTCGTGGCGAACTCCGCCCCTTCTCCGGCTTCCAGAACCACCTGACTCGTATTTTTGGTTAGCTCTCCCATTCTAGAGCTCCCTTCTTCCAACAGTAGGCCAGCGCCACCGCCAATGCAGTGATGAACGCAGACATGGTTGCAAAACCAGACCAACCTAATTCTTTGAATAGGGCAGCCCAGGGATAGATGAATACAACTTCGATGTCGAAAACGACAAAGAGGATGGCGGTGAGGTAGAACTTGACGTCCAGCTTCAGTCCGCTCGCACCAGTTGAATCATTACCACATTCAAAGGGCGCCGCTTGCTCGGCATTGATGGGCCTCTTGCCCAAATAATGTCCGACAAAGAAAAAGAAGCACCCTATCGCGAACGCGACGACGAAGAGAATGAACAGCTGAAAGTACGTTTGAAACATGGCTGACCTCAGAGCCCGGGGCGGTGTAGCCCGTTGCCAGAAGTCCTGTCAATCCGCGCAGTTCCCTGCTTGCGCAGAATCAGACCACCCGGGCAATGTCTCCCGCAAGGCGCTTGGAAAACGAGACCAGACGGGCGGCGCCAGCGCGGCGGGGGCCGCAGGTTTGGGCAGCTCAAGAACGCGAGCCGAGCTGAGACCCACCCTTTTCGCCCAAAAAGTGCGCCCACGACTCGGCAGAGCCCCGGAGACGTGATGCCGCCTCTTCTTCAATGGGTCGCACCAGCTCCTCAGGGATCCCTTTCTTGAGGGCAGCCAGGGAAACCGCCATCGCTGCAAGATTGCGCTCCCGATCGAGAAACGCACGACCCAGCGCAGGCCACATCCCCGGATCCGTCGCGCCCAGCGCCATCGCCCGTCGGAGCGGTCCAATGGCCTCGCCCGGGCGCCGGTGCACCAACAGGGCCAGGCCAAGACGGTAATACACATCGCCGGCGCTAGGGCCTTCCCCAGCGTACTGCACGGCGAGGCGCAAGATCTCCTCAGCTTTTTCGAAATCTTCGAATTCTACGCACGCCGACCCGAGCAATGACAGGCCCCGCGCGACCGTTTCGCGCGCTTCCTGGCCTAAGGCCTGGCCTTCGGGCGTACGGAGAAAAATGGCCAGAGGGGCCGGCCAAGCACCCAGTAATTCCGCCACCCGCCGATGGTCCCCAGCGGCGGCCGCATCCTCTGCCTCGCTGACGCGCCCTAGATCGATGGAGCCCTCACCTTGACCGCGGGCTACACGCTCATGCTCTTGGCGCACGTGCGTGCGCAAACGCGCACGGAAGGCGGACAATGGATACGTCTCCTCGACACCTTCGTGGACGACCTCCACGCGGGATACATCCTGATCGATGGTGAGGCTCTGCAGAACATAGCCGAACAGAGGTGCGAGCAGGAGGTAGCGCACGCCCACGTAGTGCTGCAAACCTTCAATGTCTGATTCATTGCGGGGCGCCTGACCGGTGGGCTCATCTTTCACCAGGGCACTCACCAGGCGTTTGCGAAAATCAGACAGCGTCAAACGCTGCGCAGAACCTTGGTCGCCTTCCTCGCCGACCGTAAAGTCCACCATGGTGTTGTCCGGCATCCGGCGGTCGACGGTGAGCGCGGTGATGCGAGCGCCTGTGATCATGGCGAACGCAAAGAAGCGCGCCCCCAGGATGTCACACAACGCCTGAAAGCTGCCGATGGTTTCGCCGATCCGCTCGAACCAGCCATCCGTCCGGACAGCCGCCAGTGAGAATTGCCGGTGCTCCGACATGTCTCTCCGACTCTAGCGAAAGTTTTTCCCAACGATAGGTTTCCGCGCTCATCCTCATCGTTAGGCCGTTCTTTTCCGGCCAGAGCGCCCGCGACCTGGGCTGGACCGGGGTGCAAGACCTTGCACAAACGCCTCCAATCTCCCCATCACCTTGCGATGAGCTGAGGGCAACGCCAGTTCAGTCATGTCTGCCAGTGCCACCCAGGTGACCCCCCCGCGCGTGGCTCCCCTGGGCCCCTGTACGACTACAACGGGCACGAGCTCCACAGCAAAGCGCGTCACAGTGTGATGGACCGGCTCGAGGACCTGCACGACCTGAGCGTGCGGGCTGCCGTACTGCCTGGCCAATTGCAGGGCCACGTTCCTTGGGTCGGCGTCCTCCTGCGCTTGGCAGAAGGGCGGTGCTTGCAGCTGCGCCCACCAACGGGCGTCGGGGGGAAGGGTGATGAACGCGTACTCTGCCTCGGACGTCGCTTCACGTCCCACGGATGTCCTTTGGAGCAGCAGCACGACCAAGCGCACCTTGGTCTTGGCTTTTGGCTGGGGCAGCTCCGGAAATCGACTGACCTCATTGGTCGCTAACGCCACGCAACTTTGCCGAACGGGACAATCGAAACACTGCGGACGCTTGGGTGTGCACACCGTAGCGCCCAGTTCCATCAACGCCTGATTGAAAGTCCCGGGATCAGCCAGCGCGACCAATTGCCCGGCCCGTTCCCATAACTGCGCCTTGAGCGGACTCTTGTTGGGATCGCCGCCCAGGCCCCAATGTCGACTGAGCACCCGAATCACGTTCCCGTCCACGATGGCGCTGGGCTCTCCAAAGGCAATGCTGGAGATAGCGCCCGCCGAATACGGCCCGATGCCCGGCACACGCAAAAGCTCGGCTGTTTTCCGAGGCAATTGTCCGTCAAACTCTGCCTGTACGAAGCGCGCCCCCGAAAGCAACCGCCGCGCGCGGGAGTAATAGCCCAGACCTTGCCACAGGTGCAAAACCTCGCTGTCCTGCGCCCCGGCCAGATCTCGCAACGTCGGAAAGCGCTGCATCCAGCGCGCGTAGTAGTCGCGGACCACGTCAACCCGCGTTTGTTGAAGCATGACTTCGCTCACCCACACCCCATAGGGGGTCGGACGCTCCCGCCAGGGGAGCGTTCGACGGTTCTTGTCATACCAATTCACTAATGCCAGAGCGAAATCGCGCAGCATGGCCGGCGCCGCGTGAGGATTACGAACCTCGGAGCTAACAGAGCGAGCCACGGCGGGCGACGGTGTGGGCTTTAGACGTGTAGCGGATCCAGTTTGTCCGCGTCCACATCCAAGTCCTTGATGGCTTGCGCCACTGTGCTGGCAGCCACTTTGCCCTCTTTGCGCAGAGCGTCCAAAACGCCGATGGTGATCATCTCTCGATCAATCTCAAAATGCCGGCGCAGCTGTTCACGCGTATCGCTCATCCCGTAGCCTTCCGTGCCCAGGGACGTCAGACGACCGGGGATCCATTCGCGGAGCAGGTCAGGCAGTGCCTTCATGTAGTCGCTGGCCGCGATGAACGGTCCTTCGACCCCGGCAAGCGCGTGACTGATGCGGGGCGTGCGGGCTTCCGCCTCGGGGTGCAAGCGATTCCAACGGTCACACTCCAACGCGTCGTTGCGCAACTCGCCGTAGCTGGTGACGCTCCATACGTCAGCGGAGACTCCGTACTTCTCGGCGAGCAAGTCACGTGCTTCAAGCACACGACCCATGATGGGTCCCGAACCAAACAGTTGGACGTGATTGCCCAGCTTCTTGTCGGCGGACTGGTACAGGTAAATGCCGTCCAAGATGCCGCGCCGCGTCTTTTCGAGCAGCTCCGCGCTCTCCGTCTTGCCCCACTTCTCGGCCCAAGCCGCGTGCCCGGGCATGGGCGGCATGGTGATGTCTTCGTTGTAGACAGTGATGTAATAGAAGATGTTCTCTTCGTCGGTGTACATCCGCTTCATACCGTCCTGAATGATGACGGCGAGTTCGTAAGCAAACGCTGGGTCGTAGGACTTGATGCAGGTGAAGGCCAAAGCGTTGAGGAGACTGTGGCCGTCTTCATGCTGCAGACCTTCACCATTGAGCGTGGTGCGGCCCGCGGTCGCGCCGAGCAAGAAGCCGCGGCTCAACATGTCACCGGCTGCCCAAATTTGATCGCCTACCCGCTGAAATCCAAACATCGAGTAGAAGATGTAAAATGGAATCATCGGCTCGCCGAAGATGGCGTACGAGGTGGCAGCGGCAGAAAATGACGCCATGGCGCCTGCCTCGGTGATGCCTTCTTCCAGCACCTGCCCGCTCTTGGACTCTTTGTAGTAGAGGAGCTTGCCCTTATCGATGGGCTCGTAGAGCTGACCATCGGCCGCGTAGATGCCCACCTGGCTGAACAAAGCATCCATGCCAAACGTGCGCGCTTCATCGGGAATGATGGGGACGACACGGTTGCCCATCTTCTTGTCGCGGATGAGCTTGGCCAAGAGCCGCGAGAACACCATGGTGGTCGAGGCTTCGCCCTTGGCCATGCCGCCATGGAACTCGTGATAAAAGCTGTCATCGGGGAGCTGGACGGGGACCTGGATCTTGCCACGCCGCGTGGGCATGACACCGCCCAACTGACGACGCCGCTCCAGCATGTACTCGACCTCGGGACTATCCATGCCGGGGTGATAGAAGGGCGCATCCTTGAGCGACGCGTCGCTGATGGGGAGATTGAGCTTGTCGCGGAAAGCCTTGAGTTCATCCGCGCCCATCTTCTTCTTTTGATGGGTGGCGTTGACGCCCTCGAAGCCCTCACCCAAGGTCCAACCTTTGACGGTGTGCGCCAAAATGGCCACCGGACGGCCCTGCCCTTTGAGTTCCTTGGCGCGCTGGAACGCGGCGTAGAGCTTTCTGTAGCTGTGTCCACCGCGACGCAGACCCTCGATCTGCTTGTCGCTGAGGTGCGCCACCATCTCCAGCATGCGCGGATCCTTGCCGAAGAAATCACGCCGCACTTCATCACCTGGGGCGTTGGTGAAACGTTGAAACTGCCCATCCACCACCGAGTTGAGGTGGCGACGCAATACGCCATCGTGATCGCGGGCGAGAATGTCGTCCCACTCCGGTCCCCAGATGACCTTGATGACGTCCCACCCCGCGCCGCGGAAGATCCCTTCGAGCTCTTGCACGATCTTGCCGTTGCCGCGCACTGGGCCGTCGAGACGCTGCAAGTTGCAATTGACGACGAACGTCAGGTTGTCCAACTTTTCGCGCGCGGCGATGCTGAGCTGTCCCAAGGACTCAGGTTCATCACACTCGCCATCGCCCAAAAACGCCCAAACGTGGCTGGCGTCTGTATTTTTGATGTTGCGATTCTGCAGGTACCGCGCAAAGCGCGCCTGATAGATGGCCGAGATGGGACCAATGCCCATGCTCACGGTAGGGAACTGCCAATACTCCTGCATCAAGCGCGGGTGCGGGTAACTGGACAAGCCGCTGCCACGCTGGGCCTCGCGCCGAAAGCGTTCCATGGCCTCGATGGGCAAGCGACCTTCCAAAAAGCTGCGCGAGTAAATGCCGGGTGCCGCGTGGCCTTGGTAAAAAATCAAATCGCCGCCGCCCTCTGCATCGGGACCACGGAAGAAGTGGTTGAACCCCACCTCATAAAAACTGGCGCTGGAGGCGTAGCTGGAAAGATGACCGCCGAGGCCCGGGAACTTGGTATTGGCGCGCTGCACCATGGCCATGGCGTTCCAACGGATGATGCGCCGCACGCGCTTTTCCATCTCGCGATCGCCCGGGAAGTTGGGCTCTTCTGCCACCGGAATGGTGTTGATGTAATCCGAGACCAACGCCCCCTTGGGTTCCACGCGGTGCAGGCGCGCCGCCTCCATCACACGGCGGAGGATGTAGCGCGCGCGCTCGGGCCCCTCATGAGCGACAACTGACTCCAAAGAGTCAATCCACTCACGGGTTTCCTGGGGATCTCGGTCGGTTGCTTCGGGGAGATGAGTGCTCACGGTGATGGCTCCGGGTGATCTACGTTTTGGCGCAAGAGGACTGCGATTCAATGAAGGGACTGCGGTTCAAACTGCTCACGCTGGGGCAGGATTGAACCCGCTGGGTACAAAGCGTCTGGGCCGAACCAACCTACAGGGGCAACCAAGCAGCACCAATCTCCAAGGTCAACCAAGTAGTATTTTTGATGGGAAGTCCAGCGCACCTGAGCTGGGGAACCCCCCGACACTTCAGGCGAGGTGTCCATATAGGACCGGCAGCGAGGGGAGTCGAGGGCTAGTCCCCTGGATTTGTGTGCAGATCTCGCGCACTCCACGGAAAGGCTCACCAAGCGGCTTTCAGGGCGTGGACGCGCTATTGTTTCCGAGAATTCCGAGGTCCAAGTGACGCGGTCCGACAACTTAAGGAACCTAGAGTGGAAGAAACCCTCTGACCCCCGTGTTAAGAGCGACCATAAATCCCCCGCGCCGCGGTCAGTGTCGCGACGTTGGGGCGATCAGGTCATCGCTCGGTAAACACGCATGCGTTCCACCTCTGAGATCCTCGTTTTTGCTCTGCTCATGACTTCCGTGCTGGGCTTGGGTCACTACTACCTTTGGCGACGTTTGATCCGCGACGCGCTCCTGCCCAAGCGGACTCATCAAGTGCTCACGGGTATCGTCTTGACGCTCCTTTCGGTGCAGCCTCTCACAATGGTACTCATGCGATCGCTCTCGCCCAGTTTGCTCCGGCCGCTAGCTTACCTAGCGTTTGGATGGATGGGCTTGATGAGTACTTTTTTTGCTCTGCTGTGTTTGTCTGACGTCGGTGTGCACGCGAAAAAACTCGTTCAAAAATTCCGGCCTAGCGCGTCGTCGCCCCCCGATCCTACGCGCCGTCGGACTTTGGGACGGCTCTTTGCCGGGGGGATCGCGCTGGGGGGGACCACGCTGAGCGCCGTCGGAGTTGCCCACGCGCAAGGGTTTCGGACCGCGCGCATCGACGTCCACCTCGCCAAATTACCCGCCGTGTTCGACGGGTTCACCATCGTCCAGATGAGCGACGTCCACGTGGGGCCCACCCTGGGGCGCGCCTTCGTAGAGGAAATCGTGAGTAGGGCCAATGCCGAGGAGGCGGACCTCATCGCCATCACGGGAGATCTGGTGGACGGCTCCGTGGCTCATCTCGCGCACCACACCGAGCCTCTGCGGAACCTCTCTGCGCGGTACGGTACATTGTTCGTCACCGGCAATCACGAGTACTATTCAGGTGCCGACGATTGGATCGAGGAACTTTCGCGCTTGGGCATCGTCGTTTTGCGCAACGACTCTAAGCGCATCGAGTCCGATGGCTCTAGCTTTCTGGTGGCGGGCGTCACTGACTACCGCGCCGATCGGTACGGTGATGCGCCGGATCTCGCGCGGGCCCTGCGGAACCGGCTGTTGGACGAAGAGGTCGTGCTGCTTGCCCATCAGCCGCGAGCATTTCAGCAAGCCGCCGAGCATGACGTCGGACTGCAATTGTCGGGACACACCCATGGCGGTCAATTTTGGCCCTGGAATTGGGTGATCCACCTGATTGAACCTGTCGTTTCCGGTTGGGCTCAGCTGAAACGAACGCAGATCTACGTCAACTCCGGCACGGGCTATTGGGGGCCCCCCATGCGCGTGGGGACTCAGGCAGAGATCACCGTGGTGACGTTGCGCAGTGGAGCTCCACTCGCCCCCCCCGTCTAAAAATGGAGCCCATCCAACCAGCCTCGCTCTTGGTCAACGCAGAGCTGCGCGACGGTCACCCAGCTGAGCGTGAGCGATGATGAGATCGGCAGCGCGCATCCCATCGACGGCCGCGCTCACGATGCCACCGGCGTACCCCGGGCCCTCACCCGCCAAGAACAGGCCGAAGAGGCCCGGAGTCATGAAGGTGTCCGGGTCCCTCACCATGCGCAAAGGTGCGCTGGTGCGCGTCTCGACACCGACCAAAATAGCTTCAGACGAGTCGAATCCACGCATTCTTCGGCCAAAATAGCGCAAGGCTTCCTTGATTCGACCGCTGAGCAGAACACCCGCGCTGTCGAGCACGGGGACCAGATCGCTGCTGACCAAGCCGGGGAGATAGCTGGTGTCGGGAAGAGTGGAAGAGACTTTGCCGTCCAAGAAATCGCTGACGCGCACCGCCGGGGCGCGGTTTTGTCCCCCCCCCGCCTCTTGAGCTGCGCGCTCGACGTGCGCCTGAAAGCGGACTCCACCCAATGGCCCTTCAAAGCCGCAAGCTTGGTAATCGGCGGTCTCCACGCCCACCACGAAGCCCGAGTTGGCAAAAGCCGAGTCGCGCTTTGACAAACTCATCCCGTTGACGACCAGGTGTTCAGCATCCGTCATGGCGGGCACAATCCATCCGCCGGGACACATGCAAAACGAGTACACCCCTTTTCCCTCGACTTGCGCCGCCACTTTGTACGACGCTGCTCCCAATTTGGGATGTCCTGCAAATTTGCCGAACTGGATCTGATTGATGAGCTGTTGAGGATGTTCGATGCGCACGCCAAGCGCAAACCCTTTGGGTTCCAAAAGGAGCCCCAAACGATTGCCCAAGTCGAACACATCGCGCGCGGAGTGACCGGTGGCGAGCACTACGGCCTCCGCGCCAAGTTCGAGCGTTTCACCCGACCCGACGCGCTCGCAGCGCACCCCTGTCACACGCCTATCGCTGCCCTTTCCCTGGGTGACGATGTCGGTCAAACGGGTTTCAAACAGAAAGCTGATACCAGCTTGCTCAAGGCGCTGTCGGATCCGACTGATGATCTCAGGCAAGAGATTTGATCCGATGTGAGGTCGTGCTTCTGTCAAGATAGACGTGGGGGCGCCGTACACGGCCAACAATTCCATCACATCCCGCACAGGCCCGCGCTTGTGACTACGTGTGTACAGCTTCCCGTCGCTGTAGGTTCCCGCTCCGCCCTCGCCGAAGCAGTAGTTGCTATCAGGGTCCACCCCGCCACGCGCGTTGAGCAGCTTGAGATCCCGGCGACGGGGCTGCACTTGCTTGCCACGATCAATCACCGTGCACGCGACTCCACTACGAGCCAATTGGTATGCGCAGAATAGACCGGCCGGACCGTCACCCACGATGACGACGCGGCTCGGACCATTGCACTCGTGCACAGCGGGTTGACCCAGCTCGTGTTCCGCTACTTGCCCGAGGCCCACCGTCAGGTGAAACGCGACCCGTCCGCGTCGCGCGTCCACCGCCCGTTTCTTGAGGGCTACAGGGGGCAGCTCAGCCTCGGGAATTTTGAGCCTACGTGCCACCTCTTGGATCAAACAGCGTTCATGTTCCGGCGCACGGATGTCAGCCGTCGGATCATCCAGTCCGACGGTGAACTCAAGCTGAGTGGGCAGCGCCCGGGAAGACATGGTCATTTCTTGTCGGTGGATTGGTCTTTGGGCGGGCCCTTGGGGCCATCAGCGATCTTGCCGCTGCGCAACTTGTTGCCACCAAATGGCCGGACGACGGGCAAACCTTTGAAGTACTCCGTCAACTGTTGATCCAATTGTTTGACGAGCTCAGGCTGCTGCGGCGACAAGTCCACGAGTTCTCCCGGATCATCCTTGAGGTTGAACAGGGACTTTTTTGCCCCGCCATCGAAGGAGATGAGTTTGTGATCGCCCACGACGATGGCGCGACGGGCAGGATTGTTGGTGTCCTCCGCGAGTTCGATCACGATTGCCGGGCGCGGCGCGGGGGGAGTCTCGCCGTAAACTTCAGGAGCCAGCGACTGGCCTTGGAAACCCTCGATGGCAGGCACTTTCATGAGGTCCAAGATGGTAGGCGCGATGTCCAAATGAGTGCGGGGCAAGCTGATGCGCTTGGCCGAGGCGCCTGGCGCCTTGATGATCAATGGAACGCGGGCCAGTACGTCCCACAGTTCAAAGGCGTGTTTGTACATGCCGTGTTCGCCGAACGCCTCACCGTGATCGGCCGTGATGATGACCGCCGTCTTGTCCCACCACGGTTGCTTCGCACAAAAGTCGAGCAGCTGCCCCAACCAGTGGTCGGCAAACCACACTTCGGAATCGTACCGACCGCGATTGTCCTTACCAAAGTCGGGAGACTCATCGTGTTTGACATACTGGTCGTGGGGGTCCATCAAATGCGACCACAGAAAGAACTGCCCCCGAGTATTGTCAGGGTTTTCTAGCAACTTTCGGATTTCGGCCACGCTCTTGGGGCTCGTGACACTCTCATCCGTCTGGGCATTCCAGGTGAGACCGGGCACCATTTGGTAGACATCAAAACCCTGCTTTAGACCAGGAGCGCGGTCAAAGTACAGATGCGCTTGCACCGACATCGTGCGTATCCCCTGCTTCTGCATGGACTCAGTGATCCAGTCATTGGAATCAAAGTAGTTGGTAAAGAACATGCCCGTTCGATACAGCGTCGAAGCAAAGCGACCGGTCAGAAGCGTCGCCACCGTTTGCGCTGTGTAGCTCGACACGGAGCGGTGATTTTCATACACCACGCTCTGCTCCGCGAGTCGCGTCAGATTGGGGGCGATGGGTTTAGGATAGCCGGACCACGGCATGTCAGAGCGCAGTGCGTCCACGGTAAGCAACAGCACATTGAGACCCTGCGCTGGACGCTGCGGTTTGGGCGAAGCGGATGGCGCGGCCGAGCCATCCTGGGGGGCGGTTGACGCAGGAGCAACTGCCTTGTCCGCAATCTGTGCGGACGGAGCGGGGGCCGGGTGAGCTTGCGTGGGTGAACGATCACAGCCGATTTGAACCAGCGAGATACCAATTCCAATGGCGAGGATAGCGCGGCGACTCATGACGGGTGCTCTCTAGGAAAACCCAGCGCGCGGGGCAAGCCGAAGGGCTAACTCACGCCGATCGTGTGCGTAAACAGGCGCTCGTCGGGCACCGCGTCGTGCGCTTTTTCCACGTCGCGCGCCAAATGAGTGAAATAAAGAATTTGCACCTTCTTTGCGCTTTCGGCGAGGAGTTCAAACGCCACCGTGGTTCGATCGTCATCGAAATCAACAAACAAGTCGTCGAGCACTATCGGCACGGGAGAATGTTCGGAAAAATATTGCTCCAAACTGGCCAATCGCAGCACGAAATACAGCTGAGCCCGCGCCCCCCTGCTCAATTCACTGACCTCGACTTCGTGGCCATCGCGCACACAGCGCAGCGTCTTGTCCCCCAGCCCCACCGACAGACGGCTGTATTTACCCAGCGTGATCCGCGCAAACATCTCGCTCGCGCGCTGGCATATGGGCCCGCTGAATCGCTCCGCGTATTGCGCGATTTGACCCTGCAGCATGGAGTGCGCGGCCTGGCAGACCAGGTACTGGCGCAACGTCTTACGCGCGAGAGCGGCTCGTTCGAACACCACCTGACGAGCCAGCGCCACGTCCTCGGTCTTGTAGGTAAGCAGACCAAGACGCATGCCCTCGGCTTCGTTCTCGGCCCGGCGGAACTCAGCCTCCAGATCGGTGCTCTCTTGCTCCAGATCGTCGATCCGTACGATCAAGCGCCGCACTGATCCGCCCCACTGCGCGGCTTCTGACAGCAACTCCTCCGTGGGGGCCCCGTCGGCGGAGATACGAATGCGTTCTGCCAGCTCATCCACGCGTATCTTCAACTGTCGCTTTTCGAGCGACTGCTGCTCCACCACGGCCAGGCTTTCTTCGCTCTCGACGTGGGCGGCGCGCATCATGGCTTGCAAGGCCTGGTGAGCGCTGACAGAGCGTGACTCCACCGCAGCGAGCGTCATCCTTCGTTCGTCCACAAGCGCCCTGGCCTTGAACCATTCGTCGCGATTGCGGCGTTCCAAACGCACCGCCTCAAGCAGGCGACTGGCGCGATCGACGGTGTCTTCCTCATGCTGCACTGCAGGCAAAAACTGCGCGACGTAGCGGCTGATGTCGCGCTTGAGCGCTTGGGTGTCACGTTCCATCCCGACAATGCGACTCTCCAGGGTGACCGCCGCTTCCATCGCTCGCTCGATGCGACCGAGGGCTGTCAGAACCTCCTGCGCGCGTTCCACGGACGTGTCAGGGCCCAGGCCCAGCGGGGCCAAGGAACGCTGCCAAGCCTGCGTCCACGCGTTCAACTGCTCGCGTGCCTGATCGAGCGCGAGCACGGCCTCCTCCTGGTCACGCCGCAGACTGCGTCGAGCCTTGTTCCATTGAAGCTGACGCTGTTCAGCTTTTTCCAGGGAGCGCAGCGCATCGTCGAGCAGGCGGAGGAGCCCCAATAGATCGCAATCCTTTGCATCTTCGCCCAAAGCGCGCCGCAATTTTTCCTCGGCGCGCTGCACCACGCTCTTTCGGCGCGCCAACTCTACCCCTCGACTCTGCTGCTCCATCTCCATTTTGGCGAGGGCATTCAATTGTTCGAACCACTGCCCGACGACGTCGGGCGAGTGTGGGACGGCAGCTTGGAGGCGCGCCGCAACTTCAGACAAGTCTCGCCAAGCACCGGCTTCCAGCTGCGCGACTTCTTGCGAGGCTTGCTTGTGAATTGTCAATTGTTCTTGCAGTTGCCGGTTGCTACGTTCTAGCGCCTGCACTGCGTACACCTTGTCCGCTTGTGCTAACAATTGGTCCACTAAGCTGTCGATAGCGGACACGAGTTGACGCAAGACTTGCCTTTGCGCGGGGTCGTTGCCATCGATGGCCAACAGCATATCGTCGCGCGTTTTGCGGAGGATTTCCAATTCACTCAAGCTGGGCAGGTCCAATGGCGCGTTCTGCTTCGCGAGGCCTTCCTGCAGTTGCTGTTCGAGCTCGTGTTGTGCACGCTGGTGAATGGTAAGCTGCTCTCTCAGTTGGTCGTGGCGCGCGCTCCACGACCGCACCCACGCCTCCGCGGGCAGCTCAGCCACGAGATGTTGCCAAGAGGCCCGGCAGCGCAACAGCGCGCGAAGCCGCTCGATTTCAGCGGCATTTTGCGCGTGGGCTTTGTGTTCACTCAGGCTTTCCATCCATAACTGGTTCGCCGCTTTGCCCTCGGAGCTGAGGGCCTCGAGTAGGCTGAGCGACAAGCCTTGCACGGGGAGGACCGTTTGCTCTAGATCTTGCTCGACGCTGTGCAACTTTCGCAGTTGAGCTTCCGCGGCTTTGAGGTGAGTGCTGAGACCCGAATGTTGTGCAATCAACCTTGCAATGTGGGCGCTCCCCTCCGCGCCCATCACGACGCGACGCGCAACGGCCACTTCGTCTCCAGGAGCGGGGTCTTGCCCCAATTCTCGCAAGAGGGTCGAGAGCTGACGCTGGTGCTCGATCAACGCAGCACGGCGCTTGGGCAAGTCCTTGCGGGCGGCGATAGCGGTACCCACCCGGGCCGCCAGCTGTAGTTGCTCATCGTCCACATCGGCCAATGGAGACGGTTCTTTCAGCTGCGCGAGTTCGCGCTCGAAGGCAGCCAAGTCCTCTGCAATGCGCCGCAGCTCAGCCTGAGACTCCACCATCTGCGCGTTCAATTTGCTGCGTAGAGCCGGTGCATCGGCAGGCAAATCCGGAACGGATGACAACTCTGCCAAACGCTGTGTAGCCGTTTGCCACTCCAGCAAGTCACTCAATACAGCCTTGAGACGCTGCAACCGCCGCAGCTCGGCCCGCACTTCGGCTCTCCGCCGTCCCACTTGAGCTGCGTGCTCAAGTGCTTGCTCATGGGCGCGTTTCTGGGCGAGCCACTTCTCCACCGGTCGCTCTGCGCGGCGGGCCTCACCTAAAGCCAATTCATAGTCCGCGGCGTAGCGATTGAGCAACGGCAGCTTACCCCGGGGGAGAAACAACGCCGCCGCCTCGTCGCTCAGCTGAGTCAACACACGGCGCACATCCGCGCCTGCCGTGCCTGCTGCAAACAATCCTTGCTCGCTGCCGCCCAACAGTGCCTCCGCGCCCTTCTCCAGTTCAAACTGATCCAGGCCAAATCTGGTGCAGAACGAGACACGATCCAAGTGTCCGATCAGCTCAGGGATGGGGTCATGGGTCCACGCGGCGCCTTTTGGGTCAACCAGACTGTCGCGGGTACGTTTGAGCCGAGTGACATCAAAAGTCTGACCGTGGGCGCGCAGCACGGCGCCCACTGCCAACCGAGCAGAGGGGTGCAAGTGAGCGTCCTGCGACCGTTGCGGAATGCCAAATAACAAGTTGACGACCGCACGCAGCGAAGTGCTCTTTCCGGCTTCGTTGGGACCATAGATGACGTGGAGCCCTCCGGGTGCCCCGCCCCGCAGATCAAGAACCAGATTGGTGAATGGTCCAAAGGCTTGCAGACGCAACTCGTCAAATCTCACGACTGGTCCTCACCGAATAAAAGGCGGCCCTGCAACAGCTGCTCCGCTTCGCGCAGAATGTCATCGCGATCAACGCTGTCATCTCGCAACAAGTCCTGCGAAATTGCTGACAAAGGTCGAAGCAGCTCTTCCCACAGGGCAGCGCGCGCGTCCTCATCCTGCTCTGGCCCTGAAAACGCGCGAAACAACTCACCCAGCGCGTCGCGCCGCTCAGCCAGCTCTCCCGCCGCAAGGAGACCACTGGTCTTGAATTCCACGTCTTCGAGATACACGTCGCCAAAATCAACGCACATGGCGCGCACCTCATTTTCGATGCGATCGCGCGCTTGATGGAGTTGACCATGTGCTGCGCTGGGGCCCACGAGGCGCAGTCGCGTAGCGACCGTGCGCCCCCCCGCGCTCAAGCGGGCGCGTCCAAGCGCCGCCTGACAGGACTCCAGGACGTCGTCCCAATGCGCAGCCGGGTCGAGCTTCACGTCACTTTCGACCCAGCGTACCTCATCCAGCACGATGGGTTCGACGTGAGCGATTTGTCCGTCACTGATGGTGATGAGCGTGCAGCCTTTTTCACCCACTTCACGGATGTGTCGGCCCTGTAAGTTGCCAGGAAACACCACCCAAGGTCGCTCGGCCAAGACTTCACGCTGGTGTACATGGCCGAGCGCCCAATAATCGTAACCGTGGCTCAACAGTCCGTTCAACGAAGCGGGCGCGTAGCTGGCGTGCCCTGGACGCCCGTCGAGCGCCGTGTGCAGCAAGCCCACGTTGAGCATCCCGGGCACAGGTGCGGGATAACGCGCGCTCAAGTCCTCTTGTACGTCGCGCACGGCGTATCCTTGACCGTGGAAGGCCAGACCATGTTGCTCGAACAACAGGCTAGCGGGTTGCTCGACCGACAGCTCGTGCACGTGCTCAGCCACTTGAAGATGCCGCGTCATCTTATTGGCGGCGTCGTGATTGCCGCGCAACCAGATGACCTTCGTGCCCGATTCTCGCAACCGGGCGACTTGCTCCACGAAGTACAGCGCCGTGGCGTAGTCCTTGAAATCTCCGTCGTAGAGGTCCCCCGCGATGAGCAGATAGGCCACTTGCTCCGTCAAACAGAAATCGACGAGCCGCGCAAACGCTCGCCGCGTGGCCATGCGCACTTCTTGGGTGGGCGCACCTTCATAGTGTCGCAAGCCGCGCAGCGGGCTGTCCAGATGGAGATCGGCGGCGTGAACCAACTTCATGAGAGCAAGCCGACCTTTAGCACAAGCCCCGGGGGCGCCCCCTAGCGCTGGGTCGTTGTTTGACCGATCACTTGCTGGCGCCCCGCTCCAATGCCCTCGATCCCGTACTCGACTACATCGCCCGGCCGAAGATAACTGGGCGGAACCCGGCCCATGCCCACACCTGCGGGCGTCCCCGTCGTGATCACATCCCCCGGCAATAGAGTCATGTACTGACTGATGCACGCGATGAGACGCGGCACGCCGAAGATGAGAGCGGAGGTGCGCGCGTCCTGACGGACCTCACCGTTGATGGAACAAAACAGTCGCGCGTCCTCAAAACGCGCCTCGTCACTGGTGACCAAGTAGGGACCGAGCGGAGCAAAAGTATCGGCGCTCTTGCCTTTTACAAACTGACCGCTGCGATTTTTTTGAAAGTCCCGTTCAGAATAATCATTGCACACCGTACACCCGGCCACGTGATCCCACGCCTGCTCCTCGGTAATGTAGTTGGCGCGCGTTTTGATGACCACGGCCAGCTCCACTTCATAGTCAGTGTACAGTGACCCGGGCGGAAGCTTTACGTCATCGTACACGCCGCACAGCGCAGAAGTGGCCTTCATGAAGATCTTGGGTTCGCTCGGCAATTGTGCGCCCGTCTCACTGGCATGATCTGCGTAGTTGAGACCCACCGCGATGAGTTTGCTGGGCCGAGCGACAGGGGGGCCGAGGCGCTCTACGTTCAAGTCCACCGTCGGCAAGGCGTGAGGTCGATGGAGCAAATGGGCCAGATGCGAAAAGCCTCCTTGTCCGAAAAACCGCTCATCGTAGTCGGTGATCTCAGACGACAAGTCACGCGCGATGCCCGCCTGGTCGATCACCCCTGGGCGCTCACGCCCCACCGCCCCAAAGCGAAACAGTTTCATGGCCCTGCGTCCCAGGTCCTCATCAACAAGTCAAAGGCCGCGCTCGGATCGTGCCAAGTCAGCTCGTAGCTGGCGCCCAACCCAAACTCACCCTGGTATTCGAGTCCAGTGGTGATGACCGAGCCGTGCAACAGTCGGAGCCGGTCCACGGCACCCAACGTG
>JACZCW010211774.1_pt1 | contig 26158 bp, 27 predicted proteins | sample 8641861 | NCBI WGS metagenome assembly JACZCW01 (sample SAMN15324607, study PRJNA640507) | soil metagenome | isolation source: intercropping sugarcane | place: China: Luxin town, Laibin City, Guangxi Province | collected 2019-07-25 | depth 10cm m | reverse complement strand
TTCCAGCGGCCAGCGACGCATCGTGCTGCGCGGGGGTGGGCGTCCGCGCTACATCCGCACGGGCCATCTGCTGTATGCCAGTGGCGGAACGCTGTATGCGACGGCATTCGATGTCGATGATCTGTCGACGCGGGGCACTGCGGTGCCGGTGGTCGAGACCGAGGGGCTGCTCGATTACAGCGTGTCCAACGAAGGGACGCTGATATACCAGCCCGCGCGGGCGGAGCCTCGCGGAGAAATGGTGTGGGTCGACCGGGCGGGTCGAACTACATCGCTTGGCGCGCCCCTGAAGCCCTATGTTTATCCCAGCATCTCGCCCGATGGCTCGCGAGTGGCAATCGACGTGGCAGGTGCCCTGGAGCGTGACGTCTGGTTGTGGGACATGACCCGCAGGACGCTGGAGCGCTTCACCAATGATCCTGCGGGCAATACGCTCGTTACCTGGAGCCGTGATGGACGATATCTCGTCTTCAGCAGCGATCAGTCCGGTATTCCCAATGTATATAGACAGCCGGTGGATGGCAGTGGTCCGGCCGAGCGTCTGGTCGAAAGCAAGTCCGCGCAGATCCCGGTCAGCCACGCCCCGGATGGGGCGTTGCTGGTCTCCGTCGTCGTGCCCGGCAATCAGCGCGACATCTATCGCATGATGGTTGACGGCACGCGAAAGCTCGAACCGATGATCCATGGTCCTGCCAACGAGCTGTGGGCCGAGGTGTCACCGGACGGTCGCTGGGTGGCCTACGATTCTGACGAATCCGGCCAGTTCGAAGTCTACGTGCGGCCTTATCACGACGATCAGCGCGGCGGTCGCTGGCAGGTCTCTGCTGCCGGTGGGCGCCAGCCGCTCTGGTCGCCCAATGGCCGCGAGTTGTTCTACCGCGATTTCAGCGGTGCGATGATGAGCGTTCCGGTGGCAACGGGAACGCCCTTCACTCCCGGGCCACCCAAGCGTCTGTTCGAAGGCGCCGAATACAGCGGCTCGGGCGCCTCGGGCGGCGGCAAGACCTACGACATTTCACACGACGGCAGCCGTTTCCTCATGATCCGCTACGAGAACCAACCCGAGACGCCACTGGTCGTCGTGGTCAACTGGTTCGAGGAACTCAAGCGTCTCGCGCCCATCGACTAGCCTAGTTCTTCAGGCTCAGATAGACCTGACCATCGGCGCCGTAGTACAGGCGCTTCATGTCCCAGGACAGCGAGGGTCGCGTCTCGGCCAATGCCGCAGTGGGGAAACTGAACTGCGTGCTCAGGTTCCGCGGCGGCGACCACTCAGACGTGAGCGAAGCGCGCGTGGACATGTAGATGTCCATGTTGCCGCCGCGGTTCGAAGCGAACACGATGGTCAGCCCATCGCGGCTGACGTTCGGCTGCTGATCCTCGAAGGTGGTGTTGAGCGCTGCAACGGCGACGCCCGGTCCATACGTACCGTCGGGCCGCATCTCGCTGACGAAGATGTCCTGGCTGCCGGTTGGCGCATCGCCGTTGTGATCGCTCGAGAAGAACAGGAAGCCACCGTCCGCCGTGGTCAGCAGCGAGGGACTGAACTTCGCGCCCTTGGTGTTCGGGCCGTCGGGATAACAGGCCAGACGCTTGGCCGGACCCATGGACTGCATCTGCAGCGTGCCACTGGCGCCAACGGGCGCCACGACCTGGTAACGCGTGACGAATATATCCGCGCCGGCCAGGCCGGGCACCGCGCCGGGCTCGCCGCACTTCGGTGATTCGCCCTGGGCCGCGTCGCGCGTGGATACGAACATCAGCCAGTCGCCCATCACGGGCGTCGGGCAAAAGTCGTTGGCATTATCCACGCTGACGGGATCGCCCAGTTTTGTCCTGCTGTCGTAGGTGTTGGCGGGCGAATTGCGTCGCAGGGCCCAGATGTCGAGGCTATTGGACCCCGCCGGGCCGGCCGCGGTGTACAGCAGGTTTCCATCTCGGGTTTCGATCGGGCAACCGCCAGGCGCCACCGCAACCGGAGCGCTCCACTCGGGTGGCACGGGAGGAGGTCCGCTCACCGGGGGTGCCGGTGTGGGTTCATCGCCATCGCAACCGCCGAGCAGGGCTACGCTGGCCACTGCAATCACGCTGCCCTGAAGAATCCTTTTCATATACGCCTCGCTTCAGAATTGCCTGAGCTGATGTTCCAGCGCCGGGTAAAATGTGTCGGGGTGAAAACAGGGGCGAATGAGGACGAAATCGGGGCGGCCATGAAGCGATTCGGCAGGTTCGAGTTCGACGCGCAGACACGCCGGATCCGGGAGGGCGATCGCGAGGTCCACCTTGCCCCCAAAGCCTTCGAGCTGCTCGCCGCACTGCTCGACGTAGCGCCGCGGGTGGTATCGAAGCGCGAACTGCATGCGCGCATCTGGCCCGGCGGCGTAGTGGCGGATGCGACACTGGTGGCGCTGGTCAAGCAGTTGCGCGCGGCGCTCGGCGATCGTGACCACGCCGCACCGTTGATCCGCACAGTGCATCGCGTGGGATACGCCTTCGAACTTTCACCGGTTCATCGCAAGGCAGATCAGTCCGTCATGACTGCGTGCTGGCTTACCGTGGGGCAGCGGCGGCTTGCATTGGCGAAGGGAGACAATATCGTCGGTCGCGATGCGGCCGCAAATGTGCGGCTTGACGATCCCACGGTTTCGCGGCGACATGCGCGCATCGTGGTGGGCAATGCGGGTGCACTGCTCGAGGATCTTGGCAGCAAGAATGGCACCTTCGTCGACGATCAGCAGGTTGCCTCGGGTTCAGCACCGTTACCTGACGGTGCGCGGCTGATGTTCGGTACGGTCGTTGCCATATATGGCGAGTCGAGCATGGGCATGCCCACGCTCACGCATCTCGGGCCGGCGAGTCCTTGAATCCCGCGCGAACGGGCCATCGCCAGGGCCGATGGCTCAAGGCTTGATTGCGGCCAGCCAGCCTTTCGTGTCCTGCGCCTTCTGATCCGCCAGCCATCCGAACACGACCGTGTGCCACAGGATCCGCTGCACATAGGCACGCGTCTCGGTGTACGGAATGTTCTCCAGCCAGATATCCGGTTCCATTGGAGCCTTCGGCAGCCAGCGCCGCGCCGCGTTGGGTCCGGCGTTGTAGCCGGCGAGGGCCAGCGGCAACTGTCCGTCGTACTGGTCCAGCAGATCCTTCAGATGCGCGGCGCCCAGCACCACGTTCACTTGCGGCGCGAACAGTCCATCGGCGGTGGGCGCTGGAAGTTGCCACTTGCGCGCGGTGCGGCGTGCGGTATCCAGCGTGAGTTGCGTCAGTCCGCGCGCGTTGGCGCTCGAGACGGCGTCGGGTTCATACAGGCTTTCCTGTCGAATGACGGCGTAGATGAGTCTGGCAGGCAGTCCCGATGTCTGCGCTGCGCTCATCACCTCCGCGTCATAGGGACGCGGATACAGCAGCGCGTAGTCGTTGAACACGCGTTCGCCAGTGGCGATGCTCACCGCCTGGTGATACCAGCCCCAGCGCGCGGCGAGATGGATGAGTTGCGGGCGGAAGGTGGCCGCGAGTGCGTTGGTGCCCACGCGCCACTCGGCGCGCGCAGGATCGAGCATGCGGTTCACTCGCAACTCGCGCGCGCGCACGAATTCGGGTTGGGCTTCGAACCGGGTCAGCAGCGCCGCGTCGGGGGGCAAGGGCTGCGGGTTGGGTGCGACTGGGCGCTTGAGGCGCGCGGCCGCCATCGCGGAGTAGTAGTTGTCTTCAGCGAGCAGGGATTCGTACATCTGCCGTGAGTCGGCCTGCTTGCCTTCATGTGCTGCCACACGCGCTGACCAGTAGCGCCAGCGCGCGGTGTTGCGCGTGGCTTCGGACATGGCTGCGATGCTGCGCGACGCCAGCTTCCAGTCGTGCGCCCACAGCGCGGCGCGCGCTTGCCACTCGCGAGCGTTGTCGTCGAAGTCGGCGTCGTCGGCCTTCGAGAAGAACTTGCGCGCGTCGGCATCTCGATCCCAGGAGAGCGCCAGGGCGAGCGCCAGCGCCAGTGGACTCGCGGCCCGCTCATCCAGTTTGAGTGCCCGCACCAGCGGTTCGAAGCGCTGTTTGGCGGCCGTGCGATTGGCGCGGGCGAGCTTGGTCCAGCCAGCCAGCAGCGTGGCGGGCGCGATATCTTTTTGAGGCGCCTTGATGAGCGCATCGATCTCGCGTTGCGGATTGTCGAGCAGGGCGGCCCATTGCAGCAGTGGCGCGGCCTGCTCCGCGCTCAGGCGCGCGATGATCTGGCGGGCGAAGTCGGTATTGCCTGCGGTGAGGGCGTTGCGAGCGCGCTGTTCGATGCGCGCGGGAGTCAGACCGCCGTTCATGTCGAGCCAGGTGAAGGCGCGATCGCACTCTTGCAGGCTGCGCGGGGTGAGCCAGGTCTCCGCGATCTCGCCGGCGAGGCCGGTTTCAAGGTTCAGCGCAATGCGCGCGGTGTAACCATGGCAGCGCAGCGGGAGAGGATCGCTCGCGGGCTTGTGGAACGCGAGGAAGTCCGTCCAGGCGCTGCGGGTGGCGAGGCTGGTGAGCCAGGCCTGGCGCAGGTCGGTGGCGACAGGTTCGCGGTCGTGGGCGCGGAGGAAGTCGGCGATTTGCTCGTCCAGCGTCTGCGCGACGGTGGCGCCGGAGGTTTGCAGCGCCTGCTGCAGGCGGGCTGCTTGCAGGTAGGGGTAGAGGACGTAGCGCTGCAGGGTTGGGCTGTCCTGGGGCGCGGGGCCGGAGATGGCGACCTGCGCCCAGGCCTGCTGGAATTCGGCGCGCTGCGCGGCCAGCGGGTCTTCGGAATCCGCTGCCCCCACAAGAGAGGCGCACAACAGTGCCAGGCAGGCCGCAAGCTGGCGCAGAGGCTGCGCAACGGGTGACAGGAATGTTCGAGGACCGTGCATGAGCAATAGCCTAGCGCATCCCCGCGCGCACGGATTTAATTGACCGGTGCGAGTCTGCAGGAGGCCGCGGGAAGTCATGTCTGGGCAGCTGAAATCGCTATGCGTGCTATTTTTCGCAACGGCGCTCTCCGTCATTGATCCCGTACTTGCCGACGATATTCGCTGCGGCAACCTGCTGGTCTCCGAGGGCGATACGGCCGATCGGGTGCGTGAACGATGCGGCGCTCCCACGGAAACGCGCGTGGAGCGCAAGCTGGTGCCAGCCGCAATCTGGCGCGATGGCCGCCGCATTCAAGTCGCGGGAGGCGATCGCGAGGTCATCGTCGAGTTCTGGACCTACAACTTCGGCCCGGACCGCCTGATGCGGCAACTGAAGCTGGAAGAGGGCGTGGTCGTGGAGATCAAGACGCTGGGATACGGCCACCGCTAGAAGAACAGACGTGCGCTCTCGCTGCTCAGGGGGCGTGCGCGTTGCCGGTGGAACCTCGTGAGGATTCCACCGGCTGCAAGCACACTCAGTGCGCGGCCCGCCCTGGAGCCGGATTGTCGCTCCGGTTGGCGGAGCGTGTGCCGGTAGCGCCGGCGCCGGTGGTGGCACTGCCCACACCGGCCACCCGCAGGTTGTTCTGCACATGCGTGACACCGCTTACGCGTTCGGCGCAATCCTCCGCGCGGCGCCGCTCCTCGCGAGTGCCCACCGTTCCAGTCAGGGTGACCTCGCTTTTCGCCACCGACACTTCCACTTCGGAGGCATCGACCATCGAGTCGTCGCTGAGCCGGTCGCAGACATCCTCCCGGATGCGCTCGTCGGAGCGCATATAGCCCTTGGGACCCCGGCCGCGATGGCCGCGATCCATGGCGTCCATATTGCGGCGCCGCTGCGCATCCTGGTCTCCGAACCATGCGGCGACCTCGTCAGTGCTGCGGTCCCACCAGTCCCGGTCCGGTCCCGCATTGCGATAACCGCGACCGCCGTACAGCGGACCATCGTCGCGCTCATAAGCGGAACGGGGAGAATCGTTCTGCGGATAATTGTCGCGCCAGCTTCCGCGCGGATATCCAGGCCCGTACTCCGCGCCGAAACGGCCGTAAGCCGGGCCGAATTCCCGGCCTGAACGCAACGGCTCGCGCGCATAGCGGCCATGGTCGCGTTCATCGCGCCAGGCATTCCAGCGCGCGCGTTCTTCGGGATCCATTGCGAAGCGATCTTCCTCTCTCCAACGGCTTTCGTCTGCCATGTGTGCATCCTCCACGTCAGGGGAGGGGGCATTAAGCGCGCTTGCTGCTGCGTGGAATGTCAGTCGGCGGCGGGCGGGTTCGCAGGCATCGTCTTACGCGACTGCTGCGCAATCAGATCGAGCGCCTCACCCAGTGCATGGATTGCCACTTCATGCGATCGAGCGCCAATCACTCCCACGTAGGAGGGGATGCCCAGCCTTCTCTGCTCCTCCCGATCGTGGGGACTGAATTCGCTGGCATGCCCGCCGGGGGTGTGCGTGTGGAAGATGCCAACCAGCAACATGTGCCCGTGTGCGTTCTGGATGAGATATTCAACGCGGCTGGATTGATGCGAGGTGACCGGTATCGAGTGGACAAAGCACTCCGGGCCGCGCCGGAATACGGCCCCACCGTATTCCACGCGGCGGCTCAACGCGGCGGCACTCCTTATGCCGTCCGCTGCAGCATCGCGAATCGAGGAATGGCAGGTCGCATCGCCAGCCACGAGCGATACGGGATATTCCTTCGCATGTGCGATCGACACCATCGCGAGGCAGGCCACGCATGTCGCTGCAGCAGGCGCGTTGATGTTGTGCCGGGTCACGCAGGCTCCTTGCCTTTGACCCCTTCACACTGACATCGGCCATCAGCGTGCCTCTGCCAGATCGGTGCGGATTTCTGCCGCGCTCAGCGCGACGTGCGTGCGACGGGCGAACGTGAATGCAGCAACTGGTAGTCCTGAGGCGTGACCCCGAACTCACGCAGGAAGGCGCGCTTCATGTTGGCGGCGGAGCCGAAGCCGCAGTGCACGGCCAGGCGCTTGGCGCTCAGGCGCCTGTTCGCCAGCAGCATGCGCGCATGATCCAGTCGCACGCGTTCGATCAGTTTCGCGGGCGTTGATCCCAGATGTTCCAGGCAGCGTCGATGCAATGTGCGTACTGATACGGCAACCGCCTTGGCCACAGAGGGCACGTCCGCGGAGCGCAGGTTCCTGCGCACCCAGGTGATGACCTGATGCATGGGATCGGAGGCGCGAGTCTGGATCACCAGAGACTCGCTGAACTGCGACTGGAATCCGGGGCGCCGCACATACAGGACCAGCTCGGCGGCGATGTCGTTGGCCATGGCGCAGCCATGATCCTGCTCCACCATCCCCAACGCCATGTCGATGCCTGTAGGTGCCCCCGCCGAAGTCCACAGCTTGTCATCCACGATGAAGATGGCATTGGCGTCGACGCGGGTCTTCGGATACATCCGCGCCATGCGCCGCGTCGCGAGCCAGTGCGTGGCGGCGCGACGCCCGTCGAGCAATCCGGCGGCTGCCAGCACGAATGAGCCGGAGCACACCGAGGCCATGCGCTCCACCCGCCGTGCAGCGCGATGCAGCCAATCCAGCAGGGCGCGATCTTCCATGGCCGGGCCGACTGCGGCGCCGAAGCCACCCGCGACGAGCACGGTGTCGGTGGCAGCTGGCGCGATGTCGAGAAGATTGCGCGTGAGGATCTCGGCGCCGCTGCAGGTCTCGACCGGTCCGCCGCCTACCGAGGTCATTTCGAGCCGATAGAGCCCCTTGCCCGCCCGGCGTTTCGCCGCCGCAAAGACCTCGGAAGGGCCAATCACATCCAGGGCGGTGGCGCCCCGGTAAATCACGAGAATGATCCGGCGCATGGCGGGATTCTATCTGGCGCGGCTGGCAGGTTCTGCCAGTGAGGTGCGATTTTCTGCCACCTGCCGGTCGTTCATGGCCGTATCATCGCGGCCGGAGGAACTCATGCTCGACTACTGGCTCGCCGTTGCCCACCACTTGATCGTCTTCGCGCTGGTGGTAATCGTGGCGCTTGAAATTTCCCTGCTCAAGCCGCCGCTGGATGCGGCACGGATCGCGCGCGTCGCGCGCATCGACATGGTGTATGGCGCATTGGCGCTGGCCATCATCCTGGTGGGGTTCGCGCGCGCGGGCATGGCGGCGAAGGGCTGGTACTACTATTCCCACAACCTGTTCTTCTGGCTGAAGATCGGCACTTTTGCGCTGATCGGCGTGCTTTCGGCATTCCCCACCTTGAAGTTCATGCGCTGGCGCCGCCTGTCGAAGTCCGATCCGGTCTGGCAGCCTCCTGTCGACGAGCTGCGCCGCGTGCGGCTGTTGCTGCATGTGCAAGCCACGCTGTTCATTCCGCTGATTGCCTTCGCGGCGGCCATGGCGCGCGGTTACGGCCTGTTTGGCTGAGGCGGGTTGCGGCTGTGAGTTCCTCTGCCGCAGTAGTCAACATCGCGGCCTATCGCTTCGCCACGTTGACTGAGCTGTCTGCGCTGCGCGCCGAACTGCTGGCGCTGTGCCGCGCGCAGCAGTTGCGCGGCACCATTCTGCTCAGCACGGAAGGCGTCAATCTCTTCGTCGCAGGCGCGAAGCCAGGCATAGACGCCTTGCTCGCGCGCCTTCGCTCCATCCCTGGACTCGAATCGCTGGAAGCCAAGTGCAGCTACACCGCGCACCAACCCTTCCGGCGCATGCTGGTGCGCATCAAGAAGGAAATCATCGCCTTCGGTGTGCCGGGCATCGATCCAGCGCGCCGCACTTCGCCGAAGCTCGCGCCCAGGCAGTTGAAAGCGTGGCTGGACGAGGGGCGGCCGTTGACCCTGCTCGATACGCGCAATGACTACGAGGTGAAGCTGGGCACGTTCGAGAATGCGTTGCCCGCGGGCGTGGATCACTTCCGCGACTTTCCTGCGGCAGTGGCGAAGCTTCCGGAAGCGTTGAAAGAGCAGACCATCGTGATGTTCTGCACCGGCGGCATTCGCTGCGAAAAGGCCGGCCCCTACATGGAGTCGCAGGGATTTCATCATGTGCTGCAGCTCGACGGTGGCATCCTGAAGTATTTCGAGGAGTGCGGCGGCGCGCACTATCGTGGCGAGTGCTTCGTGTTCGACCAGCGCGTGGGTGTCGACCCTGCGTTGCACGAGACAGACGCGGCACAATGCTTCAAGTGCCTGTCGCCGCTTACCGCCGAGGAACAGCGCGATCCGCGCTACGTACGGGGATATTCCTGTCCATATTGTCACCGCAGCGATGCCGAGCGGGCAGCGCAGGCCCTGCAGGCGCGCAACGCGGCGATCCGTGCGGCGACCAGGCCATTGCCTGGCAGTGCGCCGGCAGAAATGTTCCGTCCGCTACGCGTTCCGCAGGAGTGCGATGGTCTGACTGTGCTCGATACATTCTGTCGCCTGATTGCGCACTTGCCAGCGAGCTATTGGGAAGAAGAGTGTCGCGCAGGCAGTCTGCTCGATTCCCGCCGCGAGGTGCTTGGCGCGACGCATATCGTGCGAGCCGGAGAGCGCCTGTTGCATCGCGTTGCGAGTACTACCGAGCCGGCCGTCAACGCCGATGTCACGGTGCTGCACGAGGACGAGGCGCTGATCGTGCTCGACAAGCCCGCGCCGTTGCCCATGCATCCCGGCGGCCGGTACACGCGCAACACGCTGCAGCAGATCCTCAACACGGTGTATCGACCGCAGAAGCCCAGGCCCGCGCACCGGCTGGATGCCAACACCACGGGCCTTGTCGTCGTGGCGCGCAACCGGCAATTCGCCGCGCGACTGCAAGGACAGTTTGCAGAAGGGCGGGTGGGAAAGACCTATCTCGTTCGCGTTCAGGGGCATCCCGTGGAAGATGAGCTGGGCTGCGATGCACCCATCGGCAGGCAAGCGCTGGCCTCCGGGACGCGGGAAGTCGATGAACAGGAAGGCGTGCCCGCCATAACGCAATTCATTGTGCGGCAGCGCCTGCCGGATGGCACGGCGCTGCTCGAGGCGCGGCCACTGACGGGTCGCACGAACCAGATCCGCATTCATTGCGCGCACCTGGGGTTTCCGGTTCTCGGCGATGTGGCCTATTCAAAAGAGAGCCCGTCGCCGCGACAGACTCTGGAGGTGGGCGAGCCGCCACTCTGTCTGCACGCGTGGAAGATCGACTTCGCGCATCCGGTCAATGGTGAGGCGATGAGTTTCACCGCCGCACCGCCGCCGTGGGCCGTCACCGACCGTTAGTGTAGTCCAGCGATTTCGTGGCCTGGCTGCGCTCCGGGCGCGGACTCGGTGGTGGTAACTAATCTCTTACCGTAACATCGGCGCCCGACGATTTTTCCACCTGCACCTGGGCAGGTCTGCCCCTGACCACCACATCCGATCCACTGGACGCGTTGCCGGCGATGCGCTTGGTCGCCACTACCGATATATCGCTGCCGCTTGAAGTCTGCAGGGTGACGGTTTCGCATCTGAGCTCTTTCGCATCCAGATCCGAACCGCTGGAGGCATCGACCGCGAGCGAAATGCAGCTTCCGGCAAGTTCGATGTCGCTGCCCGAAGAGCTGCTGACTTTCACATTGCCGCCTCTGAGCTGGGATATCTCGACGTCGCTGCCCGCCGATGCGGTCACGGTGAAGTCGCCCTCCAGGTTCCCGGTCACCCTGACGTCGGCGCCCGCTGCTGCGGTCAGCGAATGCAGCGTCGGTGTGACGAGGCGGACCTTGTATTTCTGGTGATTCCACGAGAACCAGTTGGAGAACCAGCTGCGCGGGGCGCGGTCGATGCGCAGCACCTTGCCCTCCACTGCTACCCGCAGGTCATCGAAACTGCCTGACTTCGTCTCTGCAACCACGCTCTGCGTCGAACCGATCGTGATGTCGGCGTCTACGCCAGACGCGACGGAAACGGCCTCGAAGGCGCCGGTGTCGTAGGTGCGCGAGGCGGCAAGCGTGATGCCTGGCAATCCGAGGGCACAGGCGGTAACGGCGAGTATGCGCTTCATGGGAATCCCTCTCGGCAATGTAAGCCCCCTGGGGGCAGTCCCGCTCAGCCGCTGGATATTACATCGAGGGGGCGGGCAGCCACCATCGCGCGGGACAGCTCAAAAATGCTGTCGCGCGGCGATGGGAATGACCCAAATGGCCTCGCTGACGCGGGAATTTCTGTCGACCTGGTGAAGTAGCCTTGCGCCCCTGATCACCGCGGAGATTCCGATGAATGCCACTACCCGAACCCGGGCGTATCTCAAGAAGACCTGTCCCTACTGCCTGAAGCTCAGGATCTTCCTCACCGAAGCCGGCCTTGCCGACAGGTTCGACTTCACGGTCTTCGATGATGGAGACGACACTCACAAGGCGCTGCGTGCGCGCATGCAGGCGGCGGGGCAGGAACCGGGTTTTCCGGCAGTGGAGATCGAACCGGGCAATCTGACCACCGGCACGGATGACCTGATTGCGCATTTCGCGCGGCAGGCTGGTGTGGATGCGGCAAAGCTGCCGTTACTGAAGTATTACTCCGACGGGGTATTTGTCCGCCACGTGGAGATGTTCAAGGAACTGAAGAAGCTCAAGGGTGCCTGATCCTCTCGATGCCCGTGCGGGCATCGAGAGGCGAGAGTGTCGTCAGGCGGCGGATTTCGGCCAGGCAAAGTCCGGACGCAGGCCGCTGTAGACGGGGCGACCATCATTGGGTGAAGGATAGCCCTTGGTCTCGTCCCAGAAGGCGTGATAGGTGGCCTTCGGGAAAGCGTTGTCGTCGTAGCCCATGACATTAGGCACGGCCACGCGGATGCGCTTCTGCTTGTCATCCAGCATCAGCACCGCATTGCACTCGGTGCAGAGGCAGATTTCCAGTGGACCGTTGGGGTTGTCCTTGTTGAAGGGCACGCGCTTGATCTTCTCGGGATGATCAACCTTGAGGTCGTTGTAGTTGAAGAAAGCGACGTGGGTGGTGTGCTGGCCCGTCACCGTCTTGCAGACATTGCAGTGGCATTCGTGGTTGTCGATGGGCTCCGCCGTGGATGTCACATGAACGTGGGCGCAGCCGCCTTTGTAATTCGCCATCTTTCCTCCCCTCGCCAGTTGGTTTTGCAGGGGCACTATGATGCACCCAAAAAGCCCGGATTGCCGAGAGTTCCGCACCCGCGCCGCGATTGTGGCCTTCGACCCGCGAAATCCTCTGCCTTGCGCGGTACTATGCCCACAAACAACGGGGGCCACATGCCATCGATCCGCCACATCGCAACGCTGGTCGCCGCAACTTCTCTGGCGACGGTAGCGGCCGCGCACCACAGTTTTGCGCCGCACTTCGACATCAAGAAGCCGGTGAGCATTTCGGGCAAGGTCACCGAGTTCGAGGCGCGCAATCCGCACAGTTACCTGCACGTCGCCGCCGTGGATGAAAACGGCAGGACGCAGGAATACATCTGCGAATCGCACGGCTACACGCAGCTCAGCCGCAATGGCCTTACGCCTGCGATGCTGAAGGCCGGTACGCAGGTGCGCATCGAAGGATCGCAATCGCGCAATGATGCACATCGGTGTTTCTTCACCGATGTGTATTTTGCGGATGGCCGCAAGGTGAACGTGAACGGCCGGTCAGATGCCCCGGCGACGCAACTGGCGGCGCGTCACGACATCTTCGGCACCTGGCTGCTGGCGCCCGCGCCCAATCGCAGCACCAGCGGGCCTCAACCCATGATCGAATCCATGACTGCTGCCGGAAAGGCGGCCGTTGCAAAATACAACCCGTTCAAGGACGACCCGGTGTTCCGCTGCGATCCGGTGGCGGTGCGGCGCGTGTGGGGTGCGCCTGGCACGCCACTGTCGATCACACGCGAGAAGGATCGCGTGATCCTGCGTCACGAGTGGATGGACGTGAAGCGCATCGTCTATCTGAACGAGCGCGAGCATCCGAAGAATGGCCCGCGCAGCTCGCTGGGACATTCCATCGGCCACTTCGAGGGCGACACGCTGGTCATCGAAACCGGCAATTATTCCGCCGGCGTGCTCAACCAGTATGTGGAGGCGCAGGGCCAGCCCACGCGTGGCCTGCTGCACTCGGCCGCGCTCACCACCGTGGAGCGCCTGCACCTGGATGCCGCGCGCCAGCGTCTGGTGGTCGAGTTCGAACTGAAGGATCCGGAATATTTCACGCGTGACTTCGATCGCACGAGCCTGGAGTACGCGCCATCGGACCTGAAGCTCGAGCCATTCAACTGTTCGCGCGAGGGCGTGGACGGCACGCTCAAGCGCTGAGAAAAAGATGAAGGGCTGCTTGCTGCCCGGCTAGTCCGGCAGCTCCAATATCGCAATGCCGTTCGGTTTGCCCGGCTCGCTGCCCCATGAGAACGCCAGGCGCTTGCCGTCGGGCGACCACACCGGATGATTGCCATTGAGCGCGTAGTCAGTCAGCTGAACCAAGCCCGAGCCGTCGCGATTCATGACGAAGACGGCGTAGTGATCGTCGGGGCTGCCGCGTTTGGATTCGAAAGCAATGCGCTGGCCGTCCGGTGACCAGTTGGGGGTGCGCCCGGAAGCCGGATTCGCTTCCATGGCTCGGGCCGCGCCCGATTCGTCCACCATCCAGATCTGGTTGTCCCCCTGATTCTGGTTGTAGCCGTAGCCATTGTTTTTCTGTCCGGCAAAGGCGATCGACTTCCCATCCGGTGCAATGTTCGACATGCCGGGCACTACATCTGATTCGCGCGTCAACGCCGTCGCGGCACCGCTGGTCACCTCCACGCGATAGAGCGCATTGCGCGCCTGGTCGGTGAGCACAACACTCCTTCCGTCGGGAGACAGCGAGGGGTAGGCAGGAAGGAGAAGGTCCTTCACAGGTACTTCGCGCGCTTCGCTGCCATCATCGCGCATGGTCCAGATTGCTCGACCTGCCATCAGGACAATGCGTCCGCTGCGGTTGCTGCTTGCGCGCGTCACGGGGATGCCGGGGCGTGCGAAGAAGGGCTGGATGTCTCCGCCTGCGACAGGAATCTGGTACAGCGCCCAACTCCCCTGGCTGCCATCGGCGCTGCGGTTGAAGATGATGCGCTGCCCATCGGATGTGAAGGCGGGCCAGTAGTCCACGCCGCTGCCCGGCGAGGTGGTGATGAGGCGATGGGGCCTGATCTGGACGGCCCAGTTGTGCGTCGTCGGCGCGGGCGGCGGCATTTGCGCAGCCAGCAGCGCGTTGGCCGCCTGTTCGGTGATTCTCGGGACGATCATTTCCCGTCCCCCCACGTTGACGATCACTTCCGTGACCTTCCCGTTGGTGCCGGTCCGGAACGTGAATTTCAGTGGTCGATCGCCAGGGCTGAAGCGATCCGCGGCCTCTGCGAAGAGTTCCATCTTCTGCGCGGTGCCGAGCGTGTTGAAGTAGTAGCGCGAGCCTTCGCGGTAGAAGCGCACGGCGCCCTGGGGACTAGGCTGGTAATAGCCCGCGTATTGGTCGAACTGTGCCGGGTCCAGCGCAAAATGGCTTTGCGTGGCTGGCGGCGTGACTTGCTGTGCGCTCACCGCGCCCGTTCCGCTCAGCGGTGCAACGGCAAAGAGTAGGAGGGCGGTCTTACGCATGATCGCTCTCGACGTGCTGCTTCAACATCCCGTAAGCGAGGGCAGACAGCGCGAACAGCACAGCCGCGCGCAATCCGACCATGGGAAGGCTTTCAGCGGCCATCACGGAGCCGTGAATTCCGCCAGCTGCATTACCGTCGGGGGACAGGAACTGGATGTGAAGTCCCAATGGACCACTGACGAGTGCGATCAGTGCAAGCCCTGCCCACACCCAACGTGAAGACAGCCGCTGCCGCAGGGCGATGAGAATGCATGCAGCCGCCAGCAAGGGACCGATGGCATAGCTGCCAAAAAGGGAAAGCGTAGTGACGAGCGTGCGGATGCTATCCGGAATATCAGCGGCCGGCAGTGTGCTGTACGGCAACAGGAAGGAAAACGACAATCGGGCCAGCAGCGCGGTGATCACAATGAAGATGACGAGTGGCAGGATGCCAAATGTCGCCCAGGGAGCTTTGGCGGCCAGTGAGCGCGGCGGCCTGCGGTCGAGCATGGCCTGCACGAGCTGGGTGTCGGTACCCAGCAGTGCCAGCGCCTTCACTTCGGCATCGCTGGCGGATAGCCCGTTGGCCCGCTCGCGTGCGATGAGATCCGACAGGTGATCGCGCAGCTCGCTCACATATCGGTTGACCTGGCCGGGGGAGATTCCGGCGCGCAGCAGCTGCAAGCGCACATTTTCAAGTGAGTGCCGAGGCATGAGGGTCCTCCTTGATGACGGACTGGATGGCTGTGGCCAGAGTGGTCCAGCTTCCCGCCAGGGTTTCGTAGCGCTTGCGACCGCGCGCCGTGACGCTGTAGTAGATGCGACTGCGGCCGTCGACCTTCATGCGACGTGACTTGAGCGCGCCATCGCGTTCCAGCGCGTGCAGCACTGTATAGGCGATGCCTTCGCCGAGACTCACCACATCGCAGGTCTGCTCGCGAATGGCCTGCACGAGTTCGTAGCCGTACATTTCGCGCTGCTGCAGCAGTCGCAGGATCATGAGCTCGGGCACACCGGCCATGAAATTGGGATTGGGATCGCGCGGCATCGTATACCTCTAAGTTAGAGGTACATTAACCTCTAACTTAGAGGTATGCAAGCTCTGGCGGATTTTGCGACAGTCATCGATGCCGCAGCCGGTCGTAACACCACACCGTCCACAGGAATAGCGTCAGCGGCAAGGTCAACAGCGCCGCGTTCAGTGCCTGGAGCTCCGCGGCCTGCGTGAGCAGGTGCACGTCCAGCCGTTCCAGCATGAAGCAGGTGCCGGTACAGGCCAGCAACCAGGCGGCAAGTACAATCGCGCCGCTCCTCAGCGCAAGCAGGCGCAGTCGTGCGACGCGCGCTATCAGCAGCAGTGTCGATACCAACGTGATGCCGGCAAACCACCACATGTTCTGCGCGACGAAGGCGCCGGCATTTTCGTCCGTCAGTGCGGCATGCGCAAAGATCACGGCGTAGACGAGAAAGCCCAGCGCGCCGTACATCACCTTGCGTCCCCAGAACGTGGAGCAGGAATGCACGCAGAAGAAGAACGTCATCAGCGCGAAGAAGGCCGCGATGAGCGTGGTGGCAGTGCCGGCCTGCTGCATCAGGTTGCCGTCTTTCACTGCATGGATCACGTTTGCCAGACGTGACCACAGCGGCCCCACGTCGTCATACAGCGGCGCCGACAGCCACAAGCTGATGCCGATGAGTGCAGTGCCGAGCAGCAATGCCGCGCCGAGCGCACCGAGCTGAATGACCGCGAGTTGCAGCGTGTCCAACGCGCGCGTGCCTTCGAAGGGATTCATGTAGCCGCCGCTGGCGGTCCGGCGGTTGAAGATGCCGATGCCGATGCCGGTGAAGAACAGCACCAGTGGCGCCGCGGTGATCAGAGGCCGCGTGAACTGGGCGCCGAGCAGAGACTGTGCCCACGGCAGCAATGGCACCAGAAGCGCCAACAGCAGACCCAGTAGCACCACGGGAAGTCCAAGACGCTTGGATTCCAGCCACAGCTCGGCCAGCCAGGGCGAGGAAGTGGGGCAGGGCAGGCGCAGCAGATCGGTGCCGCGATCGATCAAGGCGCCAAGCGGGTTCCCGCTGCCCGCGCGGATCGTTGACCGTGCGAGTCTGAAACGCCAGGGTTCACTTTGCCGCTGCAATCCCACGCAGCGCACCGTGACGCCATAAAGCAGCAGTACCAGCAGCGCCAGCAGCACGTACTGTCCCGCGGAGAAGTGCAGCATGTCCGGGTTGAAGGGCCGCTCACCAGAACGAGAGCCATTGGAGACACGGATGGGTTGTATCCATGTCAGCAGCCGGGCACCGCCAGCGACCGCAAGGATGAGCGTTACGCCACGCAGTGAGTTGGTTGCGGCGCTCCAGCTCGCCGCGGCGAGCAGGACCGATGCCGTGCCGACCAAGGCCGCGCCCGCTGCCCACGGCATGGGAAGGCCATAAAGCATCCAGTCGAGCAGCAGCGGAATTGCGCACAGTGACGCGCACAGCACAGCGAGCATCAGCATCGGCATGCCCACCAGCAAGGATGTGCTGACGGGCAGCCGGAATTCGAATCGCAGGGGGAAACCGGCGCGGCCGCCGAGCGATATGGCCACCAGCGTGGTGAACAGTGCCAGCAGCGTGCCCAGCAGCACTGTGCCCGAGGCCAGGTACTCCCGACGATCGGGCAGCCCGGCCATGCCCGGCGGCGCCACGTTCATGATGGTGAGATTGATCGCCAGCGCGATGGCCAGCGTCAGCAGGAACCAGCGCCGCGACAGGCGCCAGGCGTGCCACAGCAGCCCGAGGGCGCAGTGTCGCATCACGCCGCCTTGTCGTGACGCACCGCCCGTCCGGCACGTGCGAGGAATATCTCTTCCAGCGTGGCCGGGCGTGACTCGGCGATTTCGCCGCCGGCGCCGTGCACGGCCACGCGGAACTGCTCGATGGGCGCGTCATGCACCATGTGCCAGCTGCGACCTGCACCTTGCGTCAGCAGCGCACCGGCAAGCCGTGGTGGCGCGGCCTGGATAGCGCTGAAGGTGACGCGCGTGAAGCGGTGCGTTTCCTTGATGGCGTCGAGGTCACAGTCGAAAGTGATGCGGCCCTCCTGGATCATCGTGACGTGATCGCAGGTGCGCTCCATCTCGTCCAGCAGGTGCGAAGAGAAGAGTACGCAGCGCCCTTCATCGGCCACGGTGCGGATCACGGCATCGATGATGTCGAGCCGCACCACCGCATCCAGTCCGTTCGACGGCTCATCGAGTATCAGCAACTCCGGACGGTGCGCGAGTGCAGCGATGATGCCGGTCTGTGCGCGCATGCCCTGTGAGAGGGCGGCGATCTTCTTCGCAGGATCGAGCTTGAACGTGTCCACGAGTTCATATGCGAACCGCATGTCCCATGTGGGGTGGAAGGCCTGCAGGTAGCTCAGGAATTCGCTGATGCGCATCCACTCGGGCATGTCGCGCTGCTCCGAAAGATAGCCGACACGCTTGAGCACTCGCGCCGGATGACGTACCGGATCCTCTCCGAACACGCGCACGGTGCCGGCCTGTGGACGCAACAGTCCCAGCAGATGTTTCAGCAGCGTGGTCTTGCCGGCGCCATTGGCGCCGACCAGGCCATACACACGCCCGGCGCCGGCGCTGAAGTCGATGTTGTCCAGCGCGCGGTTGCCGCCATAGCGGCGGGTCAGCCCTTTCACTTCGATGATGGGGGCGTTCATGGTTCGTCTCCGTTGGCCGCCTTGCCGGTCAGGTTGTCGAGGATGGCGAGCCGCTTGAGGATCAGCTTCATCAGGTCGCCCGTGCGATAGTTCAGTTGCCGCGCTTCGGTCAGCAGTCCATCGATGCGCTGCTCCAGGATCCGGCGCTTCTCGCGCTCCGCGAGCTTTGAGGGGACATCGCTGATGAAGCAGCCGGAGCCACGGCGCTTGCTGATGACGCCTGCGCCCTCGAGCTCTTCATAGGCTTTGACTACTGTGTTGGGCGTTACGCGCAATTGCGCAGCCAGCACGCGGATGGGCGGCAGCTCTTCGTCAGGTTGCAGCAAACCCGAGGCCGCCATGTAGCGTATCTGGTTGGCGATTTGCCGGTAGATCGGTACGCCGTCGTTGAGGTCGATACTCAGATCCATAACGATGTAATTTGTTCCACTGTACCCACATACTGATACACTTCGGGCGGCGTATCAATGCTCGGCTGTGTGACGCACGTCTTCATCGACATACGGAGGTGCGGGAGGCGGGTGGTATAGTGGGGGATGACTATCCGCGATCCTCATCTCGACGCCGGGGCGGGCCACTGGGCGGCGCTCGTCGGCCGTTTCCGCCAGTCGTGCAATCTGCGCGCGAGCTGGCAAGTCACCAACACCCTGCTGCCCTATGCGGCCGTCTGGTACGGCATGTACCGGCTGTCGTCGGTGTCATGGTGGCTGGTGCTGCCATGCGCGGTGCTCGCGGCCGCGCTGCTGGTGCGGCTGTTCATCATCTTCCACGACTGCGGGCACGGCTCGTTCTTTTCCAGCCGTCGCGCGAATGCGGTGGTCGGGTTCATTACCGGCACGCTGACGTTCGTTCCCACCCGCTACTGGTGGTCGGAGCACGCGAAACACCACGCCGCAGCCGGTAACCTCGACAAGCGGGGCACCGGCGACATCTGGACGCTGACGGTTGCGGAATATCTCGAATCCACGCCGTGGCGACGTTTCACCTACCGGCTGTCACGCAACCCGATCGTGCTGTTCGTGATCGCGCCATTCTTCCTGTTCGTCGTGAACTACCGCTTTGCGGCGCGGGGTGCCACTGCAGCCGAGCGCCGCTCCGTGCATTGGGCGAATCTGGCGATCGCGGGCATGATCGTCGGGATGGGGTTCATGATGGGCTTCTCCACCTATCTGCTGATCCAGGCGCTGGTGCTTTTGATCTCAGGCGCCGGGGGCGTGTGGCTGTTCTATGTGCAGCACCAGTTCGATGGCGTGTACTGGGAGAGCGGCGAGAACTGGAGCTATTCGCGGGCCGCACTGCAGGGCAGCTCCTATTACAAACTGCCGCGCGTGCTGCAGTGGTTCTCGGGCAACATCGGCTTCCACCACATCCATCATCTGAATCCCGGCATTCCCAACTATCATCTCGAGCGGTGTCATCACTCGACGCCTTCCTTCAGCGGGATCAAACCGTTGACCTTGCGTGCCAGCCTGCGCAGCCTCAGCCTTCACTTGTGGGATGACCAGCGCAAGCGTCTGGTGGGTTACCCCGCGACCTAGCAGTTGCGCAGAAGCTGTTCGGCAACGCCGCGCGCCGTGAGTGCGGCACCGGTGTCGCCATCCATCTGCGCGGCCACCGCCGCGCCGTCGTAAAGCAGGATGAGCTGGCGCGAGAGCGTCTCGGGGTCTCGCGCACCGCAGTCCTTCGCGAGTGAGCGAAGAAGGCCCAGCAGCCACGCACGCGATTCCTCGCACACGCTCTTCACGCAGCTGCCTTCGCGTGTTTCGGCGCTGGCGCGCACGAAGGCGCAGCCTTTGAATCCCGGCATCGACGCGCGCTCGTGCATCTCGTCGAAGACGCCAAGGATCTTCTCCTGCGCCGTTGGTGAAGAAGCGATGCGACCGAGAATCCGGGCTCGACGCGCCTCGTGTCGCCCCTGCAGGTACGCGCGCACCAGCGCGTCCTTGCTGCCGAAGGTGTTGTAGAGGGATGCCTTCGCTACTCCGGCACGTTCGATGATCCGGTCGATGCCTACGGTGTCCACGCCCTCCTCGTAGAACAGCTCGTTGGCGCCCGCCAGCAGCCGTTGCCTGGCGGAAAGTGCTTCATAAACAGCGGGTTGTTCACTCATGGGCGCCTGCCTCTTTCGAGAGATATCAGTCACCAGACCGGTCTGTATAGTACACCAAGACTACTAGACAGAACGGTCTACCCAATGATTCGACGGAGTATCTCATGAGCACAGAGTCATCCAGCTTCCGGTTGCCGCCGGCGGTCGCATTCATGTTGCTGGCTTCCGTGACCGTGAGCTTCCTGGCAAGCGCCAGCGCTCCGACGCCGCTGTATCCCACCTACCAGGCGCAGTGGGGGTTCTCGCCGCTGGCTGTTACCACCATCTTTGGTGTGTATGCGATCGCGGTGCTGGTCGCACTGCTGTTCTTCGGCCGGCTCTCCGACCACCTCGGGCGCAAACCCGTGCTGCTGGGCGCCTTGTTCGTGCAGGTGCTGACCATGGGTCTGTTCGCGTCAGCGAACGGTCTTGGCATGCTCTTGCTCGCCCGCACGGTGCAGGGCCTGGCTGCCGGTGTTGCGATTGCAGCTGTTGGCGCCGGACTGCTGGACCTGGACAAGGGACGCGGTGCGCTCGCGAATGCCATTACCACGCCAATGGGCACTGCCACCGGCGGCATCGTGTCCGGCCTCTTCGTCACCTTGCTGCCGGCGCCTCAGCAACTGGTTTTCCTCGTGCTCGGGGTGGTCATGACCGCGCAGGGCATCAGCATCGCGTTCATGCGTGACACGCTGTCGCCGCGGGCTGGAGTGCTCGCATCACTAAGGCCGCGGTTCGCGTTTCCCGATGCCATCCGCGCGCCGCTGTTGCGGGCCGCGCCCGCCATCATTGCGACATGGGCCGCGGCCGGTGTCTTCGCATCGCTTTCGCCGGCGATGGTGCGCGAACTCACGGGCAATGCATCGCCGCTGCTGTCGGGTCTCGCCATGTTCGTCATGGCCGGCAGTGGCGGAGTTGCCGTCTACCTGCTGCGCCATCTCGAGCCCGGCCGTTCCATGCGCGTTGGCGCAATCTCGCTGGCAACGGGCGTATTGCTCGTCGTACCTGCTCTGTCGCTTGGCGTGCTGGCTGCCTTTTATGGGGCACTGGCGCTGGCTGGATTCGGTTTTGGCAGCGGCTTCCAGGGAGCCGTGCGCAGCGTCGTTGCCAGTGCGAGGGCGCATGAACGCGCCGGAGTGCTCTCCGTGGTATTCGTCCTCGCGTATCTGGCGATGGGCCTGCCGGCCATTGGCGCCGGCTGGCTGCTGGTGCACGGTCAGAATCTCGTGGCGACCGCACTGGAATTCGCTGCGCTGGTCATCGCGCTTGCGGGGCTGGCCGTGATGCCGGGCCGCGACGGCGTGGACATCTCGATCACGCCTCTTCGAGGTACACTCGTTCCCGAAATCGATAAGCGGGGGTGACTCATGAGCAAGCGCGTCCGGGCGTTGGGTTGTGTTCTTTCGATTGCCGCGCTGAGTCTGGTGGCGGTAGCGCAGGCGCAATCAACGGACGCCACTGCCGAAGAATGGGCCGCGCATGCCCTGAACCGCTACCAGGTTGCTGCAAACGTCACGTATCTCACCGCCAGCAACTACGAATCGAAGATGGATATCTATTCGCGGCGCGGCGCCACCACACCGCAGCCCACCGTGGTGTATTTCCATGGCGGGTTCTGGGCGGCAGGCAGCAAGGAAGGCGCGCTGTTCTCGCTCTTCCCGTGGATGCAGATGGGCTGGAATGTCATCAACGTGGAATACCGGCTCGCGAAGGTAGCTCCTGCGCCCGCTGCAGTGGAAGACGGCCTGTGCGCGCTGCGCTTTCTGGCCGCCAATGCGAAGACGTACAACATCGACGTGAATCGCATCGTCACCTACGGCGAATCGGCTGGCGGTCATCTGGCGCTGACCAGCGCGATGATTCCCGAAAGCGCCGGCCTCGATCGGGTGTGTACCGCCAATGCGCCGGTGCCGAAGGTGGCTGCAGTATTCAATTTCTACGGCGTCACCGACGTGGCAGACGTGATCGACGGCCCGCACAAGGCCACGCTGGCCATTACCTGGGTAGGAAGTGTGCCCAACCGCGATGAGATGGCCAGGCGCGTATCGCCATTGACCTACGTGCGCGCCGGCCTGCCGCCCATCATGACGGTGCAGGGTGACAAGGATCCGCTCGTGCCTTATGAGCACGGTGTGCGACTGCATGAGGCGCTGGCCAAAGCAGGCGTGAAGAACCAGTTGCTTACCATTCCTGGTGGAGGTCATGGGCAGTTCAAGCCCGAAGAACGCACCAGGATCTTCGCAGCCATTCGCGCGTTTCTCGCGGCGAATGGATTGCCTGCGGCCAATCCTTAACGCACGAGTGGCGAGCGGATGCGGAGAATCAGCATGCATGAGCGAACAGGCAATCCGAAGGTGAGCATCGTGCAACTCCTGGTGCTGTTCGCGGCCGGATGGCTGGGAATGGCTTCCAGCGCGCAGGCGCAGGTGCCTGGATCGAAGCTCAAGGACGGCACTGTGGTGCCGGATATCGGCGGCATCTGGGAACGCATCGAAGGCATCCGTTTCAACCCCACGGGCCAGCTGCCTCCCTACAACGCTGAATTCCGCAAGCGCTATGACCTCGCGATGGAGGCTCGTGCGCGCGGCGAGCGGGTGGCCGATCCCACGTCCACCTGCCTGCCGCAGGGCATGCCACGCTTCATGGTGGCGAGCTATCCGCTCGAGATCCTGCAGACCCGCGGGCAGGTCACCGTCATCGCCGAATGGTCCAGCCAGGTGCGCCGCATCTTCACCGATGGCCGCAACCATCCACCCGCCGACGAGGCGGACATCACTTTCAATGGGCACTCCATCGGGCACTGGGAAGGGCAGGCGCTCGTGGTGGATACCATCGGCATCCGCGGCGATACCAGCTTCGATGCCTCGCCGATGACGCACAGCGACCAGATCCGCGTGGGCGAGCGCATCTATCTGAAGGATCCGAAGACGCTGGTGGCTGAGCTTACGGTGACCGATCCGGGTGCCTTCACCGCGCCGTGGAAGGTGGTCCGTACTTACCGGCGGGGTGGTCCGGACGCGCGCATCATGGAATACGTGTGCGAGGAGAACAATCGCGAGGTCATTCTGCCCGGCCAGAATCAGCCGAAGCCTTGAGGTTTACGGAGAACATCCATGCGCAAACTGATTTTCTGCCTGTTCGCGTGCGCTGCATTGCCGACATTGGCGCATCATTCCTTCAGCATGTTCGATGAGAAGAAGGAGGTTGTGCTGAAGGGCGAGGTGAAGGAGTTCCAGTGGAGCAATCCGCACACCTGGATTCAGCTCAATGTGCCCGATGCTTCGGGCAAGATCGTCGAATGGTCGATCGAAGCCGGCAGTCCCAATCTCGTCGGGCGCCAGGGCTGGAAGCGCAACACGTTCAAGACGGGCGATCAGGTGGAGATCACCGTCCATCCGCTGCGCGACGGGCAGCCGGGTGGCTCGTTCATGCGCGCGGTGCTGCCGGATGGCCGCAAGCTGGGCGGGGATCAGATCTCCGCCGCGCCTGCCGCGGCACGCTGAGACGACGTGCCAGAGCGCGACGTCATTCTGGTGCTGACTACCGGCGGCACCATCGACAAGCAGTATTTCGACGCGGCCAGCGAGTATCAGATCTCCGACAGCTTCGTGCCCCGTCTGTTGGCGCTGGCGCGCGTCACCCAGCCATTCGTGTGCCGTGAGCTGCTGCACAAGGACAGTCTCGATCTCACGGATGACGACCGTGCCCTGATCGTGGATGCGGTACGGACGACAGAATCCGCACGCGTTCTCATCACGCATGGCACGGACACGATGACGCAGACCGCGAAGGCCCTGCTGGCCATCCCCGACAAGACCATCGTGCTGACCGGCGCGCTGGCGCCAGCGCGATTCAACGAGACTGATGCCCCGTTCAACCTGGGCATGGCATTCGCCGCGGTGCAGGTGGCTTCGCCCGGTGTTTATATCGCGATGAACGGCACCGTATTCAAAGGTGACCGCGTCACGAAGGATCGCGCACAGCAGCGTTTCGTCGGCACGTAAGGCCGATCTCGCCACAGTCCTAGGTCTGTTCCTCACGCACCTGCTTCTGGATGTCGTCGAGATAGGCATCAAGCTCGGCGGTGCTGGCAAAGATGCCACCAGGCGGAATGGCCTTGACGATTTCCAGCACCTTGCGCACGCCCGGCTGCGGATGGAGGATCATGACTTTGCCGCCACCGGGTTCGATGGCCTTGCGCGCGCGGATGAAGCAGCGGATACCAGCGCTGCTCAGATAGTCGAGTCCGCTGACGTCGAAGACCAGGCGCGCAATATTCTTGCGTCCCAGAATCTCCTGCAACGCATCGTCCAGCTCCGGAGCGGTGTCCGTATCGAGACGGCCTCCCAGCGATACGCTGGGAGTTGCGGAATCCCTTATGGCGATGTTGAGCGACATGCAAACCTCCTGATGTTCATGCAGTTCGATGCAAGCGGATCTCAAGCTCGTTGCAGCCGGATGAATGCTGGTAGCAACAGGCCTTGGCCAGTTCCTGAACCATGTGGATGCCCAGACCACCCACCTCGCGATTGGCGATGTCTGCATCCAGATCGGGGCGCGGGCGCGTCAGGGGATTGAAGGGCGCGCCATCATCGCGCACGGTCACTACCACATCATCCGTTGTGACTTCGCAGGCCAGTGAAAGGTGAATCGAGTCACCTGATCGCGCGGCCTTTACGACGTTGGTAAGCAGTTCCTCGGCAATGAGCTCTGCTTCGCCGATCTGCACCGCGCTGACTTCGCGCGCAGCGAGAATGGCATGCAGCCATTTCCTGGTCTGCCAGATCCCCTCGGTGGTGGCGGGCGTATCCACGACCCAACGAGTGCCATGTTCAGTCACCTGGCTGGTGACGCCTTGCGGAAGCAGGCTCACCGTGAGCACGGTCAGGTCATCCGTGGCATGAAAGCGCGTGCTGTGTGTGGTCAGGGTCCGCGTGATGTGCTGCACCAGTTCGCCGGCATCATGTGGCTGGTGTGGTTCCCGCAGCAGATTCTGCAGCCGTTCGATGCCGAACAGTGAGCCGTCGTCGGCCGCCGCCTCGGTCACGCCGTCAGTGAAAAGCACGACCGTGTCGCCGGGGGCCAGGTGGCATTCGCTGAGCGCATAGTCGGCCTGCGCCTCGACGCCGATCGCAGGTCCACTGATGACATCGAGCTGGCGCACCTTGCCATCCACATTGCGCAGCAGCGGAGGCTCATGCCCCGCACTGGCATAGCGCAGGCGGCCGGTACGCAGATCCAGAAATCCGCAGCCGACGGTGGCGAACATGCAAGCCTCGTTGCGTTCGCCGAAGCGCGCGTTCACGTCGCGCAGCAACCGGTCCGGAGATTCGGCCGTGGTTCCCAGCAGCCGCAGCAGGCTCGATAGCCGTGCCATGCACAACGCCGCAGGAATGCCTTTGTCGGACACGTCGCCAACGACGAACAGCAATTCGTCGTTGCGCAGCATGAAGTAGTCATACAGGTCGCCGCCCACGCGCTTGGCGGGAACCAGCGCGGCGTGCACGCGTGCTGCGGCGGGCAGCGCCCTGTCATGCACAGGCAGCATCGACTGCTGGATGCTGGCGGCGAAGGCCAGTTCGTGTTCCAGGCGTTTCTCCGCCGCAAGACTCTCGGCCCTGAGCTGGATGTGCTGCTTCAAGGCATCGCGCATCCGGCGCAGTGCGCCGGTCAGCACGCCGATTTCATCCCTGCGTTCATCTTCAGGCAGTGTGAAATCGAACTTCTCGCCGCGGACATCGCCTACGGAGTGGGCGAGCGCGCGAATGGGGCGCGAAATGCCGGCGGCCACAAGATAGATGGCCGCGACCAGTCCCGCGAGGCCGAGGGCGCCGAGCAGCAGCTGACGACGGAGCTGGGCGCGTGCGTCAGCGAGAAGCTGGGCGCGCGGAATGGCCAGCACCAGTCGCCAGTTCAGGG